>MDSW01079385.1_pt1 | contig 27761 bp, 30 predicted proteins | sample 811171 | NCBI WGS metagenome assembly MDSW01 (sample SAMN05326641, study PRJNA326480) | marine metagenome | isolation source: seawater | place: Atlantic Ocean: North West | collected 2012 | reverse complement strand
TTAATTAAATTGATTTAATTACGACATATGATATAATAACTATACTATGGAAGCTCATCTTAAATCCACTTATGGTTTCAATGATTTCCGTGATTATCAAAAAGATATTGTTTGTGATTTATTGAATAAAGAGAATGTGTTTGCAATTCTACCTACTGGTGGTGGTAAGTCATTGCTATACCAATTTCCTGCCACTTATACTAATAAAATAACAATTGTTGTCTCTCCACTGATTTCACTCATGAATGATCAATGTATGTTCTTGAATTCTAAGAATATTAAAAGTGTTTGTCTTAACTCAGAGTCACGTGCGGATGTATCTACTCTGAGCGAGTGTAAAATTATATACACTACACCCGAATTTATTACGAACCGTATATTAGTAATAGATAAACTAAAGGAACATATCGGACTATTTGCCATCGATGAAGCCCACTGTGTTTCTCAGTGGAGTCACGACTTTCGCACGAGTTATTTAGAATTAGCAGTGATTAAAAAGACATTTCCGAAAATACCTATGTTGGCCGTTACTGCAACAGCAACTCCGCGTGTAGTCGATGATATGTATGAGTTGTTAGGTATTGAAGAAGCGAGCGAATACAATCTGGGTTCACGACGGACAAATTTGGAAATTAATATACATCCAAAACGTCTTTTCGATAATTGTAAATTTACCGAACCAACTATCATATATGTCCAAACACGAAAAGTGTGTGAGGAATTACAAAATAAATTATTGATTACTGGAACCCGATGTTGTCAATATCATGGTGGTATGGAACCTGAAGAAAAGAAAAAAAGTCATGATTTATTTGCCAGTGGTCAGATTGACGTCATTGTAGCAACAATTTCTTTTGGAATGGGTATCGACAAATCCGATATTCGCCACGTAATTAACTACGGTGTACCTAGCGATATCGAATCCTATTATCAAGAAATAGGACGCGCTGGACGTGATGGTCTTCCCAGTAAGGCATCGCTTTATTATAATGACGGTGACTTTGGTACAACACAATTTCTAATCAATCAATCGAGTGATTCAAGGCAAATAGCTCTCAAAACGGAAGCAATGAACATGTTTCGTAAATACTTGTCGGAAAATAACATGTGTAGGCAACAAATAATCGATTACTACTTTGAGAAAGGGTGTTATCCTACCGAAGAAAACGTTGGCCATATTCCCAAATGTAATATGTGTGATAATTGTAAGGGTATTAAGAAACAGAAAGTAGCCGATATTAGTGAAGAAACAAAGACGATTGTTAATATTATCAATACACACATGAAAGTAAAAGGCTTCACATTTGGCATGGTTAAAACAGTAGATTTAATAAAGAAAAATCCATTATTCAAATCACGTTCTAAAATATATATAAAAGAACTTCTGGAAATCCTAATTACAAAAAACATATTGAAACGTGTTAGTAAAAATCTCAATCTTGTAATATGTGTTGGTAAAACAGAAAAGGAATTGTCCGAAATGATGCCTATTACTGCACGTGTTAATAGTGATATTACTGTTGATTTGAAAAATAAATCATCCATTGATAAAAATTTGGAAAGGCTGTATGAAATACGGAAAACAATTGCATCTAAATATGGAATTCTACCCACTATGTTTATTAACGATAAAGTATTGATGAATATACACAGTAGCAAACCAAAAGACTTGACTCAACTGTGGAAAGTAGACGGAATTTCGGACGAATTCATCATGAAATACGGTTCCGAATTTATTCACGAATACAAGAAGAAAACGAAGAAAAAAATAAAAACAGAAATAGTTTGTGAAAATACTAATTTGTCACAGTCAAATATTGATAATCTTACAAAAAAATTAAAAGAATTTAGATTAGAAAAATCCAAAGAAAATGAGTTACCACCATTTTGCATATTTTATGATAGTACTATTAATGATATTATAGCAAAATGTCCTGTTAATGAAACACAATTGTTAAATGTTTCTGGGTTTGGTAAAGTAAAAGTAGAAAGATATGGAAGTGCTATTATTGATATGTGTAAGGATGTCTTGAATTCTAATGATACAAAAGAAAATATCAAGGAAATTGTTAATAATGATACTAATAATGATACTAATAATGATACTAATAATGATACTAATAATGATAGTAACAACAATATCAATAATGTAAATACAACATTAAAGTGGTTTATTCATAACAAATCAAACCATACGTTTCAAGTATCAAAGGTTAAAAAAACTACGGGTAAAATGTCTGGTATGTGGTCAATAAAAGTTAGAGGACCTACTATCAATAATATAAATGGGATTAAAACTTTGTATTCAAACCCTAATGATTCTGACGTAATTTTAAATTCGGCCAAATTTTTAAATATAGACCCAGCTGATATAAATAATATTAAAAGTATCGATGTTGTATACAAACATTACAAAGATGGAAAGTCTATGAGCGAACTGGCTAAGCTAACAGACCGTAATTACGATTCTGTTGAAAATGATATAATTCACATATTTGAACATTACGATGGGGTTGACGTCGACGTTGATTACTTCGGTTTAACAGAAGAATTTGAGGAGGAAATTAAGAACGCAGTTAAAAAGGTCGGATCGGAATTCCTGAAACCAATCAAAGATATAGTCAATAACAAAATCACATATGGTCAGATTAAATTGTATTTGTTGATTAGTAGATTAGAATAATCGGTTGTATATATATATGGCAGCTATCACCCCTCATCGTCATTTGACAACAGATAATACTACCTACAATACAGTGTGGTTGGATGCAATGCACGATCGCACGAATTATAGAGCTACACAAGCTACGATTGACGAGGACTTACTTATGGAAGTTAATAGACTGTGGCCACCACCCACAGCACAAAATACGTTCCTTGAACTTTTCAAAGACAAATATATATTAGAACCTAAAATTAATGTCATTAGTGCTATACCCGGAGAAATGAAAATAAAAGATGTATATAGTGGATTGTTTTTTGGATTTGCTTTAAACGAATTTATTGACCAAGCCGATACATCAACATTAAATTATTTGAAATATTATGAATCCATCCACGGCCCCCTCGCCCCGCCGCCGAAGGAGAACGCACCCCCACCCCCTTTCACTGGACTACCAGACAGTAAATTTCCAAATTCATTTTTATATAATTGCGATATAATATTATTTAAGTATTTTATAACCCTCCGGAAGGAGGAGGGAATACCCCCACCGCTGAAATACCCTTATTATGACGCCGAAAACGTCGACACCGGTCCAATGCAAGACCCACCGGTGGTTACAGATTGGGATATTGCTAATTGTAAAAAAAGACATGTTTATAATCTTAACTGTTTTTGGAAAGAATTATTAAATACAATTGATAGCGATCACAGCCATGTCTTAGGAGATGGAGAATACAATTTTGATCCTACAACTAAGGATGAGGCTATTAAATGTTTGAGAAAAATCGAGTTTACCGATTTTGAAATGATTAAAAAGACCACCCCCCCCACGACTTATGTTGATTTATTATACCAGTATCCAAAGTGGAAAATCCGTGATGGTGATGACAAGGTATATTATTACGTAACTACACAGAGTCTCTGTGCCAGTAATATTCCAATCGTTAGTAATAATGTAAAGCCAAGACCAGAAGGAAAAACAACCAAAGAACAGAAAAGTTGTTTTAAAGGTTTAAAAAAACTAGCCAATAGTCCGCCGCCACTGGGTCTTGATAATGACAATGCAAAATCACATTTTTTTATGTTATTAAAATATGCTGGTGATACATCTCATATGGTATTATACGATATTTTAAATTCTATTAATAGTATTGATACAACTAATAGTATTGATACAACTAACTTAGCATTACATTTATCAGAAAGACCATTGCTTGTTAGAACATTTGCAAAAAATATGAATGTTTATTGTAAATATCTTGCTAAATTTAATAATTATGGAATATATAAAACACCAAATGAAGTGTTTAAACTAACTAGTATTAGCCCTGAAGAACTTGATTTTAAGAGAGCAAAAAATTATATTGAAGATATTGGTACACTAACACCACTATTAGTAACTGTATCTCCGACAGTGGATATTAGTACACTAACGTTGGATGATTCTATTGATGTTATTGAACAAAATCTAAAGGCCGACCGAAAGCCTGTATTATCGCCCGGTGACAAACTTAAAATTCAAACTAATCATAATTTTATCAAACAAATTCTTTCTTTATCTGAATTAATTGACAAAACTGATGACTTTGTTAAAGATATACAACACGTAAATGATAAAATAATCAATAGAAAGTTTTTCCCAGGTAGTTACCGATGTCCTACACTCACGAATTTAAAAACTTTTATCAGTTCAATGGTAAATAATGCTATTAACCAAAAAAATAAACAAATATTCTATCGTGCTATTGAATATCTTCACACATTTAAGTCTATTATAGAAAGTACCATTAAAACAGGTGATTTATTATATCAAGTTTTTGAGAGAAAAAAAGATGAGTTGATAGGTAAAATTTCTCAACATGATGGAAAATTTAAAAGACTAAATGAGATATCAATTAAAATACAAGGTAGTGACACTGATTACGAGCCCAAACTAATTAGAGAGCTGGACGGTCAACCACATAGATTGCTTGAATGGATAGAGGATGCATTCACTAGCAACTCACCTAGATCGAATAAATCAACCGCTATTGGAATACAAAATATTGTAGACTATTTGATTATGTATGATATACTAATCCACAAGGTATTTTTCGAAGATCCGCCGGCCGCCGCGGCTCATTCCGAAGGAGGCTCGGCAGACGAACGTCGCACTAAAAAAAAAAAAAAAAAATTGCCACAGAACGAAGAAGAGAACTAACAGATAAGATTCGCAAGGAAAATAGAGAAGCTATCAAAAACATGCGTCGTTTTAGCTGGTGGAAGTTCCTCGATTTAGATGAGTTAGATGAGGATTTAATAGAACAAGAGGTTGAAATATTCAAACACTTATTACCCAGTCTTGATGAAATGGAATCTCTAATAGATAGGATAGTTAATATTGATAATCTAATAGATAGTATAGTTGATTTTGAAAATTATGAGCCTGATGACGATAGTCCTGAAGTTAAACGTGAGATTACTGATATTAATAATAATATACGTGACATTATATCTTCTATTAATGATATAGTTAATGTCGATTTTATTCCTACTAGCGATTCTGATGTCGCAATTTATACTGATTTACTCGAAGCTTTATATTATATATTAATTCAATTTACATATTTTAATGAATTTAATGAATTAAGGAATAAAGATAGTGTAAAATTCGTAACACAAATTCAGTTACAAACGGATACTATAACGAATATATTAAATACAGCAGCGAAGATCCTCGCCAAAGCAAATGCATCACAGAAGGTGAAGGAGGAGCTTGAGGCGGCGGCGCCGGTGACAACTGGGGTGATGGCGATGCTTGAGGCGGCGGCATCGTCCGAGATGGAGTTGGAGGAGGAGGCGACGGCGGCGGCGGCGGCGGCGATGATGGTGATTGAGAATCTTGTGGCAGCTGAGCCGGTGACAATTAAGGAGCATGGGGGGGCGATGGTACTACCACCACCACCACCACAACAGATGATCCAGGATCTCTTGAACGCTATTTATGACAACGAGCTCCCTCCTCTCGATGACGGCCTCTCAGAAGATGAGGACGACCTCATTGTAGTGAATCCATTGACGGAATTAAGGAAAAAAAAAATTAAAAAAAAAATTAAAGGAATTCGCAAAAAGAAAAAGGATTTATATCTAAATAAACGTCGTGAGAAATGGCTATCCAAATATGGTTATCCCTATAGAGAGGATGAGAGTGAGTATGAGAGTGAGGATGAGAGTGAGTATGAGAGTGAGGATGAGAGTGGGCATCAGTTCAATTATTACAAGATGGTACTTGATGACAAGATGAAACAACAACCAAGTTTTGATTACGGACAAGGATATGGTTATTCCTATAGTAATAAGGATGTGTTCAATATACAACCAGCTTTGAGTTACAGACAAGAATATGGTTTAAGTCCTGGTTACGGAGGAGCAAAAAAAACAAGAAAAAAAACTAAATCCTCCAAACTTCGTAAAACGATTAAAAAGCGAATACTTAAAAAAATAAAGCGAAAATCGATAAGGCGTAGAAAACCAATCAAAAAGCGGGTTAATTCCAAAAACCGAAAAGTGAAGCGGAAGATAAAAAATAAAACAAAGAAATATAAGAAACCTAAGAAGAAGAAACGTTCACGCAAACCAAAACCCAAACCTTAATGCATATAAATACAGCTCCGTTTTTGATAGTTCAATTGATAACGTTGCAAATTTGATTGCTTCATCACCTTAGTGGTTTTATTGTATCCATAATAATATGTGTGGACGAGAATATCATGACGGCGCCATGTCTTAAATCGGTATTGTCTAACTAAACTTGCCATTCGATTATTTTGAAAATTTCGGTATGCCTTTTTAATTTCTCGACGCTCTTTCTTGTTTTTTGCTTTCTTAATTTTGATATCATAATATAATTTATCCAATCTTCTCAATTCAAACTTAATTTTCCATTCTTCATTCCCTTCAAATATATCATCTTGAAGACCATGAACCAGTACATTATAAAGTTCTACAAATCGGTTACTTATCAAGCTACTATTATTATTAAATTTCATATTTTTATTATAGTTTTTCATAAAACCTTTAATTTTCAGAGTATTTTTAACACCAACTTTCTTATTGTAAGGTTTATTCTTCAGCTTACAATAAGATTTCGTCATCATTTTCTTCATTTTTTGCAACAACTCATTCAGAGCCTTCGCGTCATAGCGGTTGATAAAGTCTATGTATGGTCCGTTTGCATATTGTGTATATTCCAACGGATTATTAAACAAATAACCAAGTTCCACATTATATAGGAAATCAAATTTACATTTGACATCTGTATCATTATTAATCAAATTATGAAATTTTTTAATAATTGGTTTTTTAATAATATTAAATAGATTGGTCATCATAATCCCATGTTCTGGTTTACGATGAATCGGGTGAGCGTATTCACGAACAATACGTTCTAATTCGGGTGGAAAGTGTCCTTGTAGTCTCTTATATTCAGCCATATTGTTCAATTATAGGATTTATAAATTTTATTACATTACAACGATTTATTTCAATTTTATTTTTAATGTTTCATCTCTTTAATAATAACAATTAACCAACATATTGTCCATATATCAATACCCATTATAATAACTAATATAATATTTTTAATATGAAATATTATATTATAAAATTGAAATAAATCGTTATAATATGATGAAATGTATTAAATCAATATACTGTATTAAAAATGAATATTAACGATTTTATTAACAACTGGCTTCGCCCAGAAGTAAAATTTCTAATATATCAATATACCATTTATAGTCCTATTAAATCAGAACTTATTCAGCGATTCAATGATAAAAAAGACATTGAATATATATGGGTTCGCTACGAATATTCATGGCGATTTCAAAAACCGACACCCACATTATCTCTTTATATTTTACAAAAAAAAGGAAATGAAAAACGTTACATTGACTTACTTGACGAAGAACCCAATGGTTCAGTATATGTTTCTAATACAAAACTTTAATATTCAATCTATATTATTTGCTATACTAATTAGTTGACTTTCATTCAAATGAGGTTGAAAATCTAAAATGTAATCAAAATCGTATATGTATGAATCTTCACTTCCAGAATCAGTATCAGGGTCCCATATATATTTTATACAAAATTCGGCAGTTAGCTCTTGTGTTGCTAATAATATTTTTTTATCTAATTTTTCAACATTTCTCTCCAATATATCGATTTGATATTTATTCTTCAAAAGAGTGAAATCTGTAATAGAATCCATTTGCACTTATAATATATGCTTATTATATTATATCAACAATCGTTTCAATTTTATATTAATATATAATATATGGAAAACTTTATTCATTTTGGTTGTTGGAATAATTTAAATAAAAAGGGAAACTTAAAACCTGTAATGGATAAACTTCAATCAAGATTAAATAATCCTGATTTACCACAAATCGATTTTATTAGCGTTGCAGGAGATAATTACTATCCAGATAAATTAAAATCAAAGAAAAAAACCGATGGTAAAAAAAAGATAATTAAACCTGATTTACTAGAAATGGGGTTCAATATGCTTCCATCCGATCCAGATATTTATATGATTCTAGGTAATCACGATTTAGAAACCAATACGAATCCAAAGAAACCAACATTATTCATTCGCGACGAAAATAACGCAGAAGATAACGCAGAAGATAACGCAGAAGATAACTGTAAAATATTAACAATGGAACAAGAACTTTCAAAACTGACAAATATTAAATTTGTTCTTTACAAAGATTTAATGCTTAGCAACGGAACATTAATATTGATGATAGATACGAGTATGTATACAATGGATGGTAAAAAATATCTTAAATGTTACAATATGTTTTTAGGTACAGACTATGATTTATCCCAACTCCAAAAATTTCAAAATTCATGGATACTTTCAACTATTGAAAAATATAAAGATGATATTCAAAATTTAGTTATCATTGGTCATCATCCAATTACCGGAATTAAATTTAAAGATGATAAAGAAAAACACTTAAATGATATTCCGTTTTTTATTGACATTTTACAAGAAATTTATAAATTACTATCAAATACAGTATATTATTATTTTTTATGTGCAGATTTACATATATATCAAAAGGGATATGTATATATAGAACTTGATAGAGAACATAGTGATAGTCTCAACACAGAGTTAGAAACAACTCCCGAATATATGATGATTGAACAACATATTGTCGGTACTGGTGGAACTGATTTGGATGATGATTTACCGAACAATGTTGTCAATAATTTCGAAAATGATATAATTAGCTATATGTTAGACGCATCCATACATAGTAACGGATTTTTAGAGTGTAACATTTACGATGAGGTATTAGATTTCGTATTTCATAGCGCCGATAAACCTAAAGCAGGTAAAGAAATAAAAAACAAAACAAAAAAACATAAAACAAAAAAACATAAAACAAAAAAACCAAAAAGTAAAAAAAAGGGAAAACGCAGTAAAAGGACAAAAAAAATTGAATATTAAAATTAAATACATAACGAAAGAAAATGGAATCGACGATTGAAGATAAAAACGAACTTAGTAAAATTCAAAATATTGAGGCTAAAATAAATGATATGAACTCTGCTATATACGACATGAAGGAAGAATTAACAATGATAAACGAGTATAGTGATTTTGATAGTATGAATGAAAGAGAGGCGAATATTAATAATATGGTTAACAATATTATTAATAATTACGAATCTAGAATTATTGAATTTGATAATGTTAAAAAAAAATCTGATTATATTCAGTATACACTTATATTTTATATTTTATTTTCAATGATAGTATTTTATATTAAACTCTAATTATTTTCCATATCTTATTTCAAGTCTAGCTTGTGCGCGACTTGCACGCTCTTCCATATCTATACGGTCACGTCGTTCATTTCGATTACAGAAATAATAGAAGACAATTATAGCTAATAATATACCCATAACTATAACAAATGTTCGATTTTCTCCATCTGTATTATCATCTGTTTTGGTCATATTAATAAACGTGTTATTCATCGTATTGTTATCCATTATCGTGTTGTTATTTGTTATATATTAAACTGGATTTCTTATTTCAATTTTTTTATGCCAAAAAAAACATGTTTTTAATTCTATTTTGAAAAATTTTTACAAAGAAAAATAAAAAATTTTGAATTTTTCAAAAATACTTTCAAAAACGTGAAAAAAAACGTGCATCAGACTGATATGTAAGAAAACTCTTTGTAAGCCTATTAAAACTATGTAGGTATTTTATGGTGTCAATATTTAGTTCCTTTTTTTAAGTAAATTGAAAGATTTTGGAACTTTTTTTGTTATCATATTTTAGAACTAAATGATAACAAAAAAGTTCCAAAATAGCGACCAAAATTTTCACTGTGAATTATGTAACTATTATGGTAATAGATTATCGCAATTTCAAAGACATTTACAGACCAAAAAACATTTAAAACAAGAAATGGTAACAAATGATAACAAAAAAGTTCCAAATAAAATATTTTCGTGTGAATGTGGTAAAATTTATAAATATAATTCAGGTTATTCTCGTCATAAAAAAACTTGTGAATTTATAGATAAAAAAAACAAAAATGATTCAACAGAATTGGCAAATAATGATAGTATTGTTAAAATGTTACATGATGCAATGAAACAAAATAATTTGCTACAAGAAAAAATGATTGCTATGCAAAATGATCACGACAAAGCTATCAAAGAACAAAATAAAGTAATTCAAGATATAATTCCGAAAATAGGGAATCAAACAAATAGCAATAATAACATTATAAATGTTCAAATGTTTCTAAATGAGAAATGTGGTGATGCAATGAGTATTCAGAATTTTGCCAACCAGTTATTTATAACTATGGACGATTTGAATAATAATAAAAAAGATTGTATATCTAATGTAGTGCTTAAAAATCTTAAACCATTATCTATAACACAACGACCTTTTCATTGTACAGATATTAAAAATAAAGAGTGGTTTGTAAAGGATGAGAAGGAAGGATGGGAAGAAGATAATGGAGAGAAATTAATAAAAACAGCTGAATATGGAATACAAAAAAAATGGTGCAATGCTTTTGAAAGTATGTATCCTGATTGGATGAAAAACGGTGAACTTCGTGACAAATATATTGAAATAGCTGGTTCAACTACATCAGAATTACCGGAAAAAATAAAACTTAAATTATTAAAAGAACTTGCAACCGAAGTTCCTCTTACTAAATCTGTAATGTGTTAATTAAAATAATTAATAAATTACAAGTCGGTATATACATTTTTAGGTACTTCATTATTTAAAAAATATTTCGCTTTTTTTATTATAAAATATATAAATCTTATAACATAAATACTAATAATAGGAAATACACTTAATATAATTATTGTAACTAAAATAAATAGATTTTTATATAATCCACTTGAAAAGAAATTTCCAAACACTAAATATGCCACCAATAATCCATAAAATACGACTAATAAAATATACTTATAAGTATTTATCCACTCAAGCTCTCTAGATTCATACACTACCTTTCTTTTATTTGTGTTAATTATTTTTTTATTATTATCCACTTTCTTTTTTAATTCATTGTTTTGATCTTTTCGTGTGTTAGAAAGTTCTTTAATACGATTAAATTGCTTATTATATAAATTTTCGTATGTGTTAATTAAGGATTCCATATTTATTATATTATTTTGTGTTTCAGCATAATCGTCACTAGATGTTGCATCTTTATATATATCTAATTGATTCTGAAAATCTCTCTGAATATCAGAATAGTCGCATTTAGTCTCTTGAGTTTTTTTAATTTCCTCAGCAAAATAATTCATAATTTTAGGGTCCTGTAAAACTTTAAGTTGGTCACCTAATAAATCTAAATTAGCAGTTTTTTCAGCCATTTGAATTTGTAAAGATGTTTTGCATTTTTTAGCATTTTCATCATCTTTCTTATAAGAGTCTTGATTACAACAATCAACACCTTCAACTTTATTAACGTTATCACAAACAGGCATACATCCTAGTTCTGGGTAATACCATGTTACTAATCCATCAGTTGTTGTAGTACAATCACATTCTCCATCTACAATATTTCCATTATTACAAATAATATCCCCCATATTTAATATAAAAAGAGATTTTAAACCGAACTAAAATTATTATCTAATTTACTAAATGAGTTGATTGTAGTTGAATCAGCCTTTATCCTTTTTCTATTGCCTAATGAATTGGTGAAATTTTTAAAACTATTTGCAATACCTGATACAAATGTTTCATGGTGATTTCCATCATCATTTACACAGTTTGCGTGTTCACTACCCGTTACCTCGGCACAATTAACTGTTGTTGATGTTGTTTCCACCGGCTTACACTTTCCGATAAGTATACATAATCCATTGTCGGGGCCACCAACACATTCATTTTTACCTGTTCCACAATCACTTTGTTTAGAAGCAGTAGTTGGGTCACAAGGTTGTGTTTTACATCCAAAATCCACACATGTGCCTTCATATGGACACCAATGTGGTGTTAAAGGATTAAGTGTAGCACAATCACAATTGTCAATTAATTTACTAAAACATCTATTTGTCACTGGACAATAGAATGGTTTTGACGGGTCATTACAATTAGTTTTTGAATCAAAATCACAATCACTTGAAATAATACTCCAATCAATATTATATTCAGTATCGTTACTACTTCCGTCGTCGGTTCCAGAAACTTCACATAACGATTGGTCGTAATCGGTATCAACACATACTCCTCGCGAACGACACCATTTAGTGTTTGATGAATCACAACAATCGTCTTCTACACACGATGCACCCATTTTATTATCTTCGGCTGAATCATGTAAATTGGTATCTAATTTGTTAGGATCACTTTGTTTACTAGGGTCAAAAGTCCAATCATATTCATCAAAATTCATATTATTTCTAGCGTTAATATCAGCAATCAAAATATATAAGTGAATACCTCCAACGATTACGAGACCTAACGATAAAATATTAGTAAATCTAGGTGATAAAATAAAGCGTTTTCTTAAAATTCCTAAAATTAACAAAATAACACAATATATAGTAAAATATTTCAACACATTAAGATATGATGCATATTGTTTCTCATTATATGTATTTAATTGAACCATTTTCTTTTTATTATTGTATTCCTCATCAGTAATTATATTAGTCATTTTATATATATATATAAAATGATAATTAAATAAATTTTTTAGTTCCATGATATAACATTACAACTATTGCCGCAATCAATATTAAATATTCAATAAAAAAAGGAAATGGATTTGTAAATGCTCTAACTGTTAAATATACTACTAAAACTAAAAATATAAACAAAAACATATATTGTAAACGATAAGATTTTATCTGTAATGAGGATTGTTCATATTGACCTTGTAAATTATTATATTTTGTTTGAAGTCCTATATTATTAATGTTTTCTTGATCGTGTTCTGAATCTGAACCCATTATATATATTTATAATATTATATGATGCTTAAACAAATAAATTATTAAACAAATAAATCAGAACAATTAATATTATAATAAATCCAACATTCAAAATATTATATTTTTGCTTTGATTTTATATTTTTAACTACGCAAATCAAAGTAATTAATACTAAAATACTCAATATACTTATACGAAACCAATTATTTAATTTACCGGTATGAACAAGCACACCTTTATTATTAGTAGTAGCTAATGAATAAAGTAATGAATCTATTTGATTTTTTTCATATTCGATTAAATTCTTTGTTTTTTGATCACTAACAATCAATGAATTTGTAGAGTTTTTCAAATGTTTTGCATATTTAATTATTTTGCCTTTTAATTTTTCAAGGTTTTCAAAGAGACTAATATCCTTGTTATGCATATAATATTCTTTTGCCAACATATATTCCGATACACTTTTATTAAACAAATCCTTTTTCTTAGAATAACTTTTAAAGTCATCTACCTTTTCATAATTTTCTAAAATACCATATTTTGTATTCAAATCAACATTTGACAAATTCGTACTGCTAGTTTTTTGTAATTGTGTTAAATGTGGAATAGCATCTATTTTATATTGATTTTCATACTTTCGTAATTCTTTTCCTTGAAGTAAACCAATACTAGATTTATCAATACTAGATTTATTATTATTATAATTCATATACAATAATAATAGAAAATGTATTTATAAATTTCTTATTCTTGTGTAAAAAACAAAACCACCAATTATAGATATCATTATTAAAATATTTCCATAATAAGACTGATTGTATCTGGTTTGTATATCACTTTGCATACCCTTTGCACCGTCTATTTTATCTCTTAATTCCATATATTTTTTTCTTAATTCGCCATTTTCACTATTATATTGTGTAATTTTATCATCGTTTACTTGAATACCATTTAATAACTCTTCAATATCTTTGAAAATACTTTCTTTGATATGAAAAAAATCATCCCCTATTGTTCTTAAATTGTGTTGATATGTTTCATTATCTTCATAACCATCATAATAATCTTTATTAAGCAATGAAGAATAACTAATTGATACATTGTTTAATCTTTCTTTATATTCATCAGGTGTATAATTAGGCATTATATATATTGTTAATATTATTGACACACTCTATAAAACAATGTATCAATGGCAGTTTTACTACTTCGAGTAATCTCACATATTTGTCCAGGTCTCATACCAATTACCTGTGCTACAGGACTGAATCTTGATATATCAGGTATTTGTGAATTATCACTAATATTGTATCTTTGTTTAAAGTTTTTAGTTTCTTCATCATTCAATACTCTATGTTTTGGAACTAAAACATGATTAAGAATATTGAATTGCAATCGCTTAATATTAATAACATTGACATATATTTGATCTTGCAACCATAAATTAGACAATACACTTAGTAATGAATCATTTGGTTCGTCTTTAATAATAATGATAATATCATCTTTTTTTTCCAATACATTATCCAAATGAATTAAATCTTCAATATAATCATTAATATTTCCTAGTTTCAAAGTTTTGTTCAAGTGATATTTTACATACACTTTTTTATCCTTTTTTTCCAAAAGCATATCCATTTGTTTATTTTGATACATACTATTTACCTCATTAATACTTGACCCAGTATATTTATTAACATCATACCCTTGTTCACTCAATAAATCAAGCAATATGTTTCGCGACTTAAATATTAGTTGTATTTCAGAACTTTGATGCGTCATTTATTTATTATAACTTAGTATTTTTATATTTATTCAATTTTTATATTTATTCAATTTATATATTTATTCAATTTATATTAATATAATTTTACATTATTAGGCTAAATCACTGCTAATAGTTTTTGTTTTTAATTCTTTTTCGTCCTTACTATCTTCTTCTTTTTTATCCGTTTCACTATCTACATCTAATATATTTGTTGAATTACCTTTATTTATATTACTTATGCTATCAGTTACCGATTGGTTTTTATACTCGGTTAAATTTTTTTCTATTAAATCATCTTCTTGATTTTGTGTGGCCTCACCAACAACGTAAGGTGGACTTTCACCAACAACGTAAGGTGGACTTTCACCAACAACGTAAGGTGGACTTTCACCAACAACGTAAGGTGGACTCTCACCAACAACGTAAGGTGGACTCTCACCAACAACGTAAGGTGGACTCTCACCAACATAAGATGGACTATCGAGACCATATTGTTCCGATAAATTCATATTAGAACCTGGTTTATATCCAGGACTTTCTGGTTCAACATAAGGCGATTCAGACAGTTCCTTTATTTCATTTGTCAAATCAACATCGTCTTGGCTAGTTACTACTCTTCCTTTCAAAGATCTGGCTGCATCTATCGACCTACTCCAGTTATTCGGTTCTTGTAATAACAATAATTGTTGTGATAATATTCGTGATGGTATTGGAGTGCCGTCATCGTAAATAGCCTCGTCAATTTTCCACCCTTTCGGTAATTGATATGGATTTTTATCATCATGTGTCTCGTTATTCCAAAAATCTGTAGGAACACCTTTATTGTCTAATATTAGCGAGCCCCACACCTTAGAATCATCCATATATTTCCAACCTATTTCTTCGGGGTTGGCTTCCGTGTCTTCTTTATCAGCAAGAGGTATATCAATCATAGGCACGTTAGTCTCAGTAACAATATCATCATTAGCAACATAATCACTAACTATTTCCGATGGTGGCAGTTCGCGTTTATTTACTTCGCGTGTTGATTTACTTAGTTCAGACCTAGTCTTTGCTACAATACTAGCTATGGTTGTATTTTCACCCAATAATTTTTCAATATTATTTGATTTAGTCATCGATTCCAATTGATTAATATTATCTTCCGTTATGATTCGCATCTGAATATTCATACATTGTAACTCTTGTATTAGTAATTTCAAAGCATATGGAACTCTTACAATACTAAACGAACGACCATATTTAGAAACATTGTCTATTTTTAAATTTTCTTCTGTTCGTGAATTAGGACCATCTGTAACCTTATCAACCGTTTTTGTAAATTTTAACGGTCCATCCACATATGGACTCAAAAATATGTTTTTGCTTTCATTGTAAATTGCAATCATACCTGAATGATTACAAACGGCCATATAGTAGTCGTCTCCTCTTACCAACATAGATTCTTGTAAAAATTTAGTAGCACCATGTCCCAATACACCGTCACGTTCCATCTCTCCAATACGCAAACCACCATCATTAGCCCGTCCCTGAACAGTTTGGCGCGTTAACAATGTTCTAGGACCACGTGCGCGATAATTAATTTTATCTTTAACCATATGTTTCAGCCTCATATAATAGGTAGGACCTATATATATTTCCGTATCTAATTGTTCGCCCGTTTCTCCATTATATAAGATTTCACAACCACTTGAATTAAATCCATATGTTTTGAGTATATTACCATATTCGTTGTGTTTAGGACCTTTATTTTTAAAAGCAGTACAATCACCAAAACCACCTATAATCGATGACGCCTTTCCCATTAAGGTTTCTACAAGCTGTCCAATAGTCATACGTGATGGAATGGCGTGTGGATTTATAATTAAATCGGGTTTAATACCGTCCTCAGTGAACGGCATACTTTCTTCTGGAATCAATAATCCAATGGTTCCTTTTTGTCCGCAACGCGAACAGAATTTATCACCAATATTTGGAATACGTTCATTACGAACCCTTACTTTTGCTAAGCGAAACCCTTCTTCACCTTCGGTTATAAAAGCCTTGTCCACGTATCCTTTTTGACCTTTCTTAGGAAATACTGAAACATCTAATAATTTATCTGGATTTTCCACATTTGACATTGTCTTTCCGATGAGTACCACATTATCATCTAAGTATGTATTTTCTTTTATTATACCATGTTCATCAAGATAACTATAATCAAAACCTGGTTTTTGACCAATGACATTTTCATTTTCAATATTGGTAAATTTTGAATCGACTTGATTTACTCCAACATTCGAACTTTCCTCATATGACTCATACATATTGAAATATGTAGTTCGAAATAATCCTCGTTTCACAGACCCCTCATTAAATAATATGGAATCTTCTACGTTGTATCCATTATAACACATAATGGCTACTATTACATTTTCACCATATGGATGTTGTTCATTGCTTATTTTATCCAAATACATACTTTTTACTAACGGTATTTGTCCATTATTTAAGACAACACCCATTTTATCGATTCTAGTTTGATAATTCGAATGATATAGCGAAACGGCTTGCTTCATTTGACCACATGCGAATAAGTCGCGTGGAAGCGGATTATTCTCAGGAAATATAACTTGATTACCCATAACACCCAAGATGCACGAAGGATGGATTTCAATATGTGTATAGTTCTTGCTGGTATTATAATCATGTTTTGTTGATATCAAAGACCCTTCCGCTTCTGAGGTGTCTATATATTCAACAATTGCATTGCTATCAACCAAATCCTCCAAGTTCGTAGTGTTATATAAATCGGCAACTTTCATATAACTTTTTTGTAATACCAAATTAAATCCATCTTTTTTAGGAACAAAACCACTAATCAAATTTTCCCATGAAAAATCATTTTTATCCAACTTTTCTGTAATAAAATCTTTATCATAACTGGCTTTATTGTTAGATATATAAAAAATAGGTCTACATAAACGACCTGCATCAGAATTTATATATATGGTATTATTGGTTATGTCCCAATGAATGCTTGTATAGATTGGGATGATTGCCAAACGTCGATGTGCTTTAAATAAATCAACAGTTTCTTTTGGATTTGAAATAACTCCTACCCAATTACCATTGATAAACACCTTACATAAGAACGATATTTGATATGGAGTATTGTCTGACAAAACCTTTATCTTAGAGTTTGTTTGTAACCATCTAAATAATGGAATACCGGATACACCATTTGTTATAAACGACATTATTGCCAAATGTTTATGAAGTCCAACGTTTCCACCGTCTGGTGTATCTACAGGGTCAATTATACCCCACTGAGACGAATGTAATAAGCGTGGTCCAACGACTTTGGCACTTGCGTCAAGCGGAAGGTTAATTTTACGTAGGTGCGAAAGAGCCGAATTAAAACTGAGACGATTTAGATCTTGGACTACACCCACTTTCTTTGTGTGTTCTTGTGCCCCCCAATTACCTTTAAAAGCCTTTTTAAATCCTGTTTCGAGTACACGCTCGGAAAAGAATTCTTTATAATTCAAAGTTATTAAACCAATAAAATTGGTGCTAGTATTGTAACTACCTTGATGATAGTAATATTCTTTATCTATTTTTTGTGCAATGTTTTTTTGTTGTAAATTATAATATTCTTTAAATAAATCATACATTAGTGAACCTGATAATTCAACACGTTTATATTTGAAACTGTCGCGGTCAGTCGGTTTGGATTCCTTATTATACACCTTTAACATTTCTTTTACCATATGACCAATGAAGTATGCTTTGTCTTTGAAGTTCATCTCACCAATATGTGGTAGCAAATAATTGGATAATATTTCCATAACATGTGGAACAGTTTTACCCTTAGTAAGGGTAGCAATATATTTTAGCGCCACTACTTGATTAAAAACCTTTCCTGCATCGTGCACCGACGGAATAAATAAATCAATATATGATTTATTTTTATTTATATCTAATAAACAGTGTTCAATAATAGCCTTATCTGATTCGACCCCTAATGCCCTCATTAATATAAATAATGGAACTGGTTTACGAACATTAGGAACTTCTACAACAATTTGATTATTGCTATATGTAGATGAAGGCGCTACCATTCTTACGGCCAAGGTTCTACTAGGTTTGGATGCGTCTTCGGAAACCGACCTTATTTCAGCTGAATGACTATATAATTCATTCACTTTATCTCTCACATAAAGCATATTATCTGCAAATTTTTCTTGTGAAACAATACATTTTTCTTTACCATCGATTATAAAATATCCACCTCTGTCGTTACGACATTCACCCAATTCAAAACGAACTGAAGGAGACATCCCACTTAATATACATAAATCAGACATCAACATAATCGGAAATCTTCCCAAGAACATTTTTGATAAAGTTTCTGTATGTGTCGGTGTTTCTTTATCGTCTGTATTCGGTTCTTCTTCGTTTTCATCTGGATTATGAATAAAAAAATCGACTTCAACATCATAATGTACAGTTATACCGTATGTCATATTTCTTAGACGAGCTTCATTTGGATACATAAAGTGAGCTCTGTCATCGTCATATATCATAGGTTTACCATAATATACTTTATCTCCGTTTTTCCCACCTAAATATAAATTACACTTTAAATCAAAGTCTTTTGTTGTATCGTTATACTCTTTGATAATACGAAGTGGATTTTTTTCCTTAAAAATTCTGGTAATACCATTTTTAAAAAAATCATTATATGAATCAATGTGGTGTCCAACTAAAGCATTTGGATTGTCTTCAAAATATTTATCTATTATCTTTTGAATATTTGGTTCATTCATATAATATACATTTAGTATTTTTTTATGCTCTAATATTATCACATATATTAAGGCATCTATACATAAATAATGTTATAGCAAATATTATAACAATTACATTAAATCGTTATAATAGTAACTCTTAATCTACATTATTCTAAATACCCCCATTTAACATTAGTAAACCAATTAAAATAGCCATCAAAATAATTGGAACAAGAACTAAGAACCACGAAAAGTTCTTGTAACCAGCCTTACATATGGCGTTTAATACAAAAGTCCAAAATAGGATGTAAATTGTTTCCGCCAGAAAAATCATAGCTGTATTAGGAACCGGGCATTCAAAGTCACCAACACAATAACTATTTGTATTTCCTGCGTTTTGGAAAATCATAATAATCATAGCAAAAACTGAAATTACTAAATAAAGATGCGCAGGTGTGCATAGATTTCTGAAATCCTTAATTACTTTTTTCATTATATTAATAAAAAAGATATAAATTTTATTAACAAAAAAGTTATTAAAAAACTATAAACAGACAGCTATTGTTGATAAGCTATAAATTATGGCCTTGTGTCGGATCACTTGTCATATTTTTCGGAACTTCAACACCGTCGAGAGTCATGAACACACTAGAAGGTGTATTCATTAAGTTATACCAACCATTCATAACTGGTGCTGGTGTTAATGTGTTTTTTGCGTTACCACCTTTCAGTTTATAGCTGCGCTTATTAGTTTTTTTACGATAGTTGGTTTTTTTACGATAGTTGGTTTTTTTACGACTGTTGGTTTTTTTACGATAGTTACTTTTTTTACGATTATTTGTTTTTCGCTTAATATGTTTTTTGTTTTTACGCGTGTGATGTTTAGTCATATATATTATTGTAATAAATTATATATAAATTATTCAATATCTACATGAGTCAACATATGTCTACGACAGCATATTTTATCCAGCCTGAGTTTATCTAATACTTCACCTTCGTGAGTTTTATCTGTATTATCAGGAGTTAAATAAGTAACTGTATTTACATCATTGGTAGCATCTTTCAAGCGTCTTACTTCTTGCTCATAATACCGATATTTATTAGCCAAAACTTTACCACATGTATAACACTTAACAGGAATAATCATTTTATATATAATAATATAGTAATTATTATAAATCAATTTTTATAATAATTATTTTGGACATTCTTTTCCTACTTTTTGTCCATATATATCGTAGCACTCACTCTTGTATGTGTAATATTCAAAATCTTGGCTAAATGTAGGTCCTTGGTCTGAACCACCAACACATTTTTCTTCAATATCAGAACCACTTAATAAATTACAACATCCGTTTAATTTACAGGTGCTATTTCTTAATGAACTACACCATTCGTCCATCTCTTCCAATGATTTATCCGGGCTACATTTATCGACTTCAAATTTTTCAACTATAGTTACATTTAAAGGGTTATTCTTAGTTCTGTCATCTTTAGTTAATGTAGATGAATAAGTTATAGTTCCAATCATAACAAATACAATTAAAATTATGTAAGTGTAATTTTTCTTAATAAATTTAAATTTATTAACAAGATTTTTAATCATTTATATAATATTATGATAATAATTATTCATCTTTAAAAAGAGTTTTCAATTCATCATTAGGATACTTATATGTTATGTCTGGTTGATCATCAGAACCATCTTTAATTATATTATATTCACCAGTATATGTATTTAGATAATAGATATTAAAATTATCATCCAAATTAAATTTTTTAGTTCTAGTAGAAAAATTAACACTTATACTACCTTCATCTCCGCTTATAATACGATGAAATATTCCCGCTGGCCAAACAATCATAGCAGAACCGTCGTAATATAGTTTATCGTTTTTATAAATTTTATCAGGAGTTACAATAAAAGAGGCCTTTTCTTTTCGTTTCGGACAAAAAATATCAATATAACGTGTTCCTTGCAACACAAGGAGATTATCATCTTGTCCAGGATGCATATACCATGGACGTTTGCATGGTGGAAGGGAATCTTCCACAGGTCCGGGTGAAATACTATTGGGTGAATGAATGACTTTGTCGATACCGTCTATTTTCGGAATGTCCGAAGGAACCATTTCATCAAACACAACCCCTGTAGTTCGCCGAAGCATTCTAAGTGGTATCAAGCGATACATATTATAAATAAATAAATATATCTTTATATGATTATTTTAATAAAAAATATGGGCTATTGTGCCCTGCCAGATATTTATATTTAATTTTTTATTTGTTTAAATTTTTATTGTTATTTTCAATTACATTTGTCGAGGTAGTGGAATAATCGGCGTTGGGTGAATACTGATAAATGGATGTGTATTGTAAATTGGAATGTTGTTAATTGGATTAAATATATGATTATTATGCAAAATGTGTTGGTGTTCGTAATTATTATCGTAAATGTTATTTCTCTCTGTATTATTTGTATTTTGATTATTTCGCTCTGTATCATTTCTGCTTGCGTTATTTCTCTCTGTGTTATTTCTGTTTGCGTTATTTCTGTTTGCGTTATTTCTCTCTGTGTTATTTCTGTTTGCGTTATTTCTGCGATAATTATTTTCGAAGTTGATGTAATCGCTATATAGATAGGAAATTACCTCCACTATATTTCCTGTTATTGTGATAGGCTGATTATTATCATCATTAATAACATTATTCCTTGCATTTTCTCGTTGGGGTTCAACAGGACGATGATGAACAATACCCGTTGTCCTGCATATGGGACATTCATTATATTCTAATTTCTCCGAACATTCTTTACATACATAATTCTTACATTCACCACAGATACTATTATTTAACACACAGTAGCTATAGCATACACAACAATCAGTGTTATTTAACTTACTGTGTTCGTTCTGCACCTCCGTAGTCCACGCGTTCCATTGTTCGAAGTTAAGAGTTGCCATATTTTTTTGGGTTGAGTTCTAATATTTGTAACATTCATTTCAATTTTTTTATTTTGCGTCTTTACTTGTAAGACGATACCCCCAATGTTGAAGGGTTTGTCTAATTTTGGGACTTACTGAAAAATCATTATATTTTGTCTTTTTTTCTTTAATCATATTGATAAGTCGTTTCCGAAAACGGCTCTGAGGTCCTGCAGTTTGCATCCAACGTTTCACTTGGCGCTCGTCGTCGGCGCTGCGTTCACCACGAAAGAAGTCGCAATACCACTGAACCCACCCATACGGATGTGTTGCACTAATCCAGTCCTTTGACTCCCAGAATTCCAGTGTTGTTCCCACCATAACACCATATGTATTAATACTTTTGTCATAATTATCCCATTCAGTCACTAAATGTTCATCAGGAATTCCCTTCCACCATGATTTAGGATATTTCAAGTGCTGATTTTTGTATTTTTTACCAGTGACACTAGACGAAATAGGACGCCAATATGTGCCACCGAAACTCCCTGCTCTAAACATCTCTTCTGGACTAAGATTAGGACGAAAGTCAGGAAAATCTTTGAATACAAATTCGTTGTCTTTATTTCTAGAAGGCATACTAATTTAATATTATATTATTATATATGCCAAAAAAAACAAAAAAAGGAAATGCGTCAGAACGAAAACCTAATAAAACAGAGCGACTTATAGAAGGAATGCGTGCAAACGTTCACCCGCGTCAAATTAAAGAAATAATATCTTATATGCCACAACCTACACCACGTAAAGGCAGTGTAGTACAATTAAATAGGAGAAATAATGAAATTGGAAGATTAGGAAAAATCATAGAGAAAAATGATACTACTAAAAAGGCTATTGTGCGTTTATTTTATAATGGTGAAGACAGAGTCGTAAACTATGCACAGTTACAACCAAAAGGTAATAAGAGCGAGAAACCCGCCAAAAATTATTTTGACCCATATAAGATGCCTGCAAGTTATAATATGGACCGGCTAAGATCACCAATTCCTGAACCAATGCGCTCTCTACCAAAGAACACAACTATGAAGAAGAAGTCCAGAAGCCGATCACGAAGCCGATCACGGAGTAGATGAAAAAAATATATATTATATATATTATATAATATATATAATGGCTGCTGAAGAATACTCGCCTGACCCGTTTGACGAGTCACCTCCAAAAGAAATGAAATATCTTAAGAATCCAAAAAAAATGACTATATCCCAATTCGAGAAAATACCCAAAAAATTAATAGTAGATAAAAAATTAGAAGAAGGGAAAATCTATTATATAGAAGACGTAGGTAGACGAAAAAAGGATTATAGAGAAGTGTATCAAGGAATGTATTTTCCAGACCCGTATAGTAAAGATGATGATACTCTCACGTTCAAATACGTCTCTATAATAGTAGCCCCATTCGGTGATGGAGGTATGCCAATGGGGTTTCCGAAGAATAATCACAAATTTTACGAAGCAACAACAATTCCTAATAGGATAGATCAATCGCGTTTCAAAGACAATATTGGAGAATTAGATAATTTTATTGCTACACAAAAAGCCGCACCGGTTGAAAAAGACGAAAGCAATATCAGTTTTATCGGCAAACATTATCGTAAAAGCAAACAAAGATTCAATACATTGAAAAAGGCATCAGGAATTCGTAAACGAAAATCTAAACAGAAACCTAGACGTAAACGAAAAAATAATTCTAGAAAAAAACACAGTAGCAAATTATCAAAACGACGTATGAAAAAAAATAGAAATTAACATAAAAGACAGTGTTTGTTTTAAGATTACCAATATTGAACGATATATTAAAGGTGTTCAAAATACAACAATACAAACGGAGATGAATTATCTGTAATAGCTTATCAGGAACAATTTAGAATCCGTCATCTCACACCTACTTAATATTACTGACAAGTCTAACACGTTCCTTAGCTAATATATGTTTAACCTTTAGTGGGTCCCCACACAAATCATCACCACAACAGTCGTGATTTGCTAAAGTAGATTTAATATTATTAGATATCTCACAATGATGTGCCCATCGTCCCAGCGGTTTAGGATCATCGTAAAATTTTATATTATTCAACACAGTTCGTAATGTGCGAAACATATTTACACAATATGAAATATTCTTTATATTTTTCAATTTTATATATAAAATTGAAAATTAATATATAAAATTGAAAATTAATATATAATATTGAAAATTAATATATAATATTAAACGAATTATATATTATATAATGACTAATCACGTAGCAATATTTAAAAGAACCGAATTAATTTATGTTTATGACAGTGATGACGAGCGCATTAGAGAACAACGTCGAAAAAAAAGAGTGAAAAAGGAAAAAAAGGAGAGAAAAAAAACAGTTCGTGTAAAAAAAATATTATGTAATGATTGTGGTGAATATTTTAATAGTAATGTAAAAGGTTTTATCAAATATGAGAAAGACATACATATTTGCCCACAATGTGTAGAAGATGCAGAACAAGTATTATGTGCTGAAGAAACGGAAACACAAAATTTTGAATACCAATCAGTATTAAGGAAAAGTATTGAAATTTTAAAAGAAAACAATACATATGTTTTAAAAAATTAATTTAAATAAAATTACACATACAGTATAATGTCATCAATCGATGAAAAAATCGAAGCCTTTTTAAAGGCTAACCCAAAAACAATTTACTCATTAAAAACAATTGCCTATAAAGTTGGTGAAAAAAGACGTAAAGTTTTTTTTCACTTGAATAAAAATAAAAACATTCGCAAATGTAAGCCCTTTGAAGTAGGATGTTATAAACATGAATTAAAAATATTTACTATGTAAATATATATATATATTATATGGTTAAAATCACTCAAACTCGAAAAAGTTCGCGTCCAAGAAAAGAAAGAGTAACATTTGATAATTCAGCATCACTACCAACACGGAGAAAAACCCCGGGAAAAACCCGGGGAAAACCCACGGGAAAAACTCTGGGAAAAACCCCGAGAAAACCCCGGGGAAAAACACGACCAAGAATATCAAAAGGTAGTAGTAAACCAACCACACGTACAATAGCAGTAAATTACCCTACTAACCCACCAACCTCAAGAATGGCAGCAGTATTAGAAAGTATTATGCCAATGGAAATGATAAATATATATTTAAAAGAAGTATCAGGAGATGCTGGTTCGATAAATGAGCTTTTTACAAATATAATACAATTTGTCCGAAACGAAGGTAAGGCGGTGACTGAAGATACCTTAATAAATACAGTAACAAAAGCTGTACAAACAAATATGTTAAATCTCTATGATAGCATGATTGATGGCTCATATACGTCAGAACATATAATGCGTGTTGGTGGGAGAAATTTAACAGATGAATTGTCACAAGAAGCTAAAGATAAACGACGTGCATATCTTCAAAGTGACAAGTTGAGGGAACTTATGTGTAGCGCAGTATTTGGAAAATTCACACCTATGTTAAATAAAGCTTTTGGTGTTGATTTAAGACAATATAATACCAACCAACAAGTGATGCCCGGAGCAACACAACAACAAATAGATGAACATTCACGAGCTTTACTTAAGTCGCAAAATAAGAAGGTAGAATACTTATGGCGCGAACTTATTGAGAAGAAGGCCGTTGGTTCACCAACATCCCAATGTAATAGAATTATTACAAATAAAACACAAGCACAAGCACAGGGAGACATATGTTATTTATGTGGACAACCTATGATTAATGGACATATAGTTCACTGTGAACATATCTTACCTATATTGCTAGCAGTAACTTCTTTGTCGTTAGCACCAAATGATACTTTAACCCCTATTCAAAAAGAATTATTAAAATACGAATATTTATGGAGTCATGGATGTTGTAATACGCCATCTAAAAATGATATATCTATTATTAAAATTGACCCAACAACACAAACCTGGGTAAAAGATGACGATAATATTAAAAAAATAGCCAATAATGTAGTTGCAAACGCAAATAAAGCTTCTGGAAATTGTTCTCAAATAAATGCAGGTATGGTTTATGCAGAATTAGGAAACAGTATAGCAACTCTTACAGATATGGCAATGAAACTATGTAATTTGTTAAACATTATTGAAGCCGAGTATACCCAGGATACTTCAGGTGTTTATCCCGAATTACAAATAAATAAAAGAATCTTATGTGATTTATTAGGAAAACTAAAATTATTAGCTTCTATTGCTGATAACTTCGATTATATTCTTCTGGGATTTAATAAGCCTGTGGATCAAGAGGCTATCTGGGTTGGAGATATGGATGGTGGTAGCGATGATAATTATATAAATAAAGGGGGTTCTCCATCTCCAGTTGGTGTTGAATATATTGATAATATACAAATCAGAACTCCTAATCGAGAAAAAAAACCTATACAATTTCATGAAACACCTAAACGAGAAACAATTAAAGAACCAGAAGAATACACTTATACAGAAGCCGAAATGCAAGATATGATAGACTCTGTTGTCCCTTCACGAAAAATTATGAAAATGATTGAAGAAACCGCTATCGAATATCTTAAAAATTATGATCCTGCTAATTTTAAAACTACTATAACACCTGATATTCTTACTACAAATTTAAGTATAGAAGAAGGAGGTTCATATAAACTAAAACAAGACGGTGGAAAGTATACTAAAACAAAGAAAAATAAAAAACGAAAAAAATCGAAAAAAAACAAACGAAAAAAAATCTAAACGATAACCATTTCACGTATTGGCATCATACGCGGACCACCGCGTCCAGACCCTCCGCAGAATTTACATTTTTCAAATCCAGTATTTTCACATTTAAAGCAATTAGACCCACAACATTTATTACATTCTGAATAACCCGTTCCATAACAATAGTAACATTTATTAACGTCATTATTTCTGTATTTATTAAATAACATAATACTTATTCGTTTTTTTTTATTTATAAAATTATTAGAAAATGTATTGATTGTAATATTTTTTTGTAGATTATTTTGATAAACAGGGTTATACAGATTAGTAACTAATGATTTATCTACTCCACGGCTAAATCCAGCTACTATTATAAATGACA
>MDSW01198406.1_pt1 | contig 27763 bp, 30 predicted proteins | sample 811171 | NCBI WGS metagenome assembly MDSW01 (sample SAMN05326641, study PRJNA326480) | marine metagenome | isolation source: seawater | place: Atlantic Ocean: North West | collected 2012 | reverse complement strand
TCATAATCATTAATTGTAATTAATTGATTTTCGTTTTTTTTTATAAACCTGAGAGTTTCTTTTTCATAGCAATACATTTCGTGATTTCCATATACAAATATGGATTTTTCAATGGCTTTGTCAGGTAATAGTTTGAAAAAATTCTCAACTTCAGATTCATTTGAGCAAGTTTCAAAAAAATCCCCTCCCCAAACAATATATTTGTATTTGCTAAGATCTTTATTATTTAAAAAAGTTAAAAGAGAGGGTTCGATTTTTTCGTCGTTACCAGCATGGGGATTTCCATATGCATGACCAATAAATAAAAGCTCAGTATCATTTTCATTGATTGGACTTATAAAAAAAATATACAGTAAGACATTAAAAAATAAATTCACAATTTATGGGTAAGGCTTATACCAGTTTCAAATTTAGATTTTTTTTTCAATTCTAAATCAAAAAGATCTCTCATAATAAAAAAATTTCGTCTTTTGTATTTAATCTCGATTACTAATTCTTTAGTATCAAAAATCATATTTCCGTTTAACAGAGAATAATAATTTAACTCAGAGTCAATAGTGATTCTTACTCCTAATTTATTACTTATGAAATACTTTCTAAAATAATTGTTGTATAGTACGGGCAATAAATTAGAAGTTTTAGTATAAAAATTATCTTTTACTTTTAATAGATTTTCCTCTATTAAATTATTCAACATTTTGAGATTTTTGGTAATGGGGGAATGAAATTTTAAATTTCCTATAAAGTATGATTTTTTTCTATTTAGAAATTCAGATTTTATTTTAAGCTCTAAATTTTTATTACTTTTTTTGAAAGTTTCTCCATACCATCTTACTCTGTACTTCACTCTGTTCGAGAGCCCCTCTTTTGTCTCCGTCAATGAGGAGAGGTTTATAGTGTCATAATAAATATTATTAACTTTTCTAGGGGAATAAATTTCTTCAAAATTATTTAAATACAATTTTTTCATAAAAAGTCCAGAGTTTGAAATTTTTAAAAGATATTTTCTTTCGTATCTGTAATTATTTTGATGATTTTCCAAATTTTCTTCCATAAAGAATAGCTTCAACATTTTTTAGTTTACTTACCTCAAGATGCTTAATCTTGTCATCTTTTATTTCTACTTTAGAATCAATTAAAATTCGTGTATTTCCATCTTCAATTATTTCATCAATTAATGGTGGTCCATAAATAGGCTTTTTAATAAATAAAACATAATCTAATTTATTATTTTTAAATTCATTTAAATTGGAGTTAATCAATGACCCATCTTTCATTACAATTGAAATTTCAGAATCGTGAAATTGATTTTCGCTAATTTTCACTTTTGAAAACTCTCCCACACTAATACATTTATCACTCACATATTTAAAATTGTTATTTAAAATATATGACTTACTTCCAGAGAAATCAATTGCATCATTACCAATATAGGAAAAAGTACTGTTGGTTATATTAATCTCAGAAAAATCAGAGTCTATCGCATCGTTTAAAACTAATTCAAAAAATGAACCGTCAATACTAGCTTTTTTACACCTAAAAAAATTAATATAGTCATCACCGCTTAAATTTTTTGAAAATTTAGAATTATTGATTTTAACATTAGATTCGTAAAAAGTAATTGAAGCATATGAGTTGTATTTTTTTTCGTAAGGGTTTTGAAGGTTTTGAAAAGAAGTATTTTCAATCTGCACATCACAGTTATTAAATAATATTGAACCACTTTTAAATTTATCTACCCCACCTACATAAGTTTCCTTTTTTCTCCCACCAAATATTACTTTACAATTCTCAAAATAAATAATGGAATTATTAGAAAGAGAAATATTTATCCCTTCGTTGAATATTACTGTTTTATTTTTTATTGTCAAATCAGATTTGATAATTTGATTTTGGTCAAAATAAATTAGGCTAGTATCAATTTTTTTTGGGGTTCTCTTTTTTATTATTGGTGTTATTAAGTCAATATTTTCTCTAATCTTATTGTAATATTTATAAAATTCATAATTTGCTGAATTATATTTTAAAAAATTTTTCAATTCATTATCCTTTAAAATTTCATCATTTATGAAATTAGAGGATAATTTTTCAAAAGAATTTTTAATTTCAGATAGAAATAACTCCTTGTCGTTTTGAAAAGCTAAATTTAAAATATAATTATCTATGATTAATAATTCAATTAGCTCATTTAAGTGACTCTCAGTAATGTCTTTTTTATTAATTCCTAGAACTTCTGTAATTGATATTGAACTTATCTCCCTCAAAGTGGGTTGAATTTTATTAATAATGGGATTGTAATACCAATGAAGGTTCATGTCTTCAATAGAGTGGCTATTTCCACTCATTAAAGAAATTGATATAACATCATATGTTTTTTTTAGATCAATCATTGAGATTAATTTATCATCTCTAATTTCTTTTGGGAGATTTACAAATTTGGAAAATTCAATTTCCTTAGGTAAATGATTTAACTGAATAGAATCAGGGTATATTTCAAATATTTCACTGTCTCTAAAATTATTTAATTCAATAAGATACTTGTCAAAAAATGGTTCTAAATAATAAAAACCATAGTCAAGGTTATTAAACAAGACTTTAATCGGCTTTAAATCAATTCTTATGCCTTTTGAATATTTAGAATAAATTATATTCCATAAAAAATCAACTCCATATGTTCTTGTTACAGGTTTTAAAAAATTTTCTTTTCTTTTACCAAAGTATTCGCCTCCTTTATGTTTTGATCTAAAACTATGACCATTAGGATCTCTAAAATGGTCTGGATTCATTCCAAACAACTTAATCTCTGATTTACTCCTATCACCTCGGTCATTTTCAATTTTAATGGGGTAGTACATATCAGTCCCATTAAATAAGTTTCCACCAATTAGATAGTCTTCAAATACTGAATTTACTTGTTTTTGAATTTTTATATAATTTTTTTTTGATGAGGTTATTTTATATGTGGGATACGATTTAATTTTTCGATTAATAGAAAGGTTTAAGTTGTATCTAAAGTCTTTTTGTTTTGTCGAAAAAGTCATTAAATACTTATCAAAGATAATTCTATCTACAATCTCACTTAAGTTGGGTGATAACAGATATAAGAGTGAGATTATCGAGAATAAACCTAAAGATACATAGATTAAAAATTTTCTCATTAGTAAACTTTTAGTTCAACTAATTTCATTTTTTTTAATTTGATTTTTGATTTATAATTTTCTATTAAGTTAAGATCAAGTTCAGAAAATGTTAGAATTATATTTATCTTATCATCTTTCTGATTTAGGCTAACTAAAGAAATATTTATCATTTTTTCATTTGAAATTTCATCTATTATTTCTTTGAAGGCTGATTCTTTAAAATTGAGTATTTCTGAAACAATTACATTTTCTGTATTATTTATTTTAGACATTTTTTGATATCTAATTAAATAAAATAAAAAAATGATAATTGAAGTTATAATTGGAAGTATAAGTTGGTTAGCAGCAATTGATATAGAGATACCAGTAAGATATAATAATGATACTATTTGTTCAGTTTCCTTTATAGCGGTTCTAAATCTAATTATTGATAATGCCCCAACTAATCCTAAGGATAAAACCAAACTACTTTTAATAGTAACTACTATTAAGAAAATTGAAACCGAAAATGGAAGAAAAAAAAAGGAAAAAACATGACGGTTAGATACAGATGTAGAATAACGGTCGTAAATAAACTTAAATGATATCGATAAAAGTATTAATTCAAAAATTCCAACTAGAAAATCCAAAATTGATACCACTCCAATATTTTGAATACCTAATAAATCATCAATCATTCTAATTTTTTTTCAAAGTTAATTAATTTTTATAAGTAGTTATTTTTTACATTATTTTTAAATTCAATTAAAAATTTTCTTTTTTTTCTGTAAAAATCATTGTTATAAAATCCATTTTCTGGTGCAGGAACATATTTGTCTATAGAAAATTGTCCCGAGTAATAATTTTTTTTTGACATGTGAGTCACAGTTGTATTATAAAAAATAAAAAATAATAGAAAAATTTTTGAGAAATAATTTGGTTTTACATACAAGAAAATCAAGGATATCAAAAAATAACTCGAAGCAATTGCAATTCTCAATTCAGAATTTATTGCAAGTGGAATTGAAAATACAACAGCTAGTAATTTTAATTCATTTCCAGTTGAACTCATAGATTTTCTGTATCTCATAAAAATCAATCCAATAATTAAAATAATTGCATAGAAAATCGCATGTTTATTATCAAAAAAATATGGAAATGGAATTATCTGAGTTATTAAACCCTCAAATACATGAAAAAATTTAAGTACAATATTTTCAACAAAAGTTAATTCTGAGAGATGTTTTAATTTGGTACCCTCTCTCAAATAAGACAATAGTCCAATTAATAAAAAAAATATTTGAACTAAAGAGTAAATAACAACTTTAAATTTATTACTTCTATTTTTATATATTAGATAAATTGGTAATAAGAAACTGGTGATTTTACTAAAAATAGAGAGAATAAGAAAAACACATGATTTTAATGTTTGTTTCTCGTCGTCATATTTAATAGCTAACAAACTAAATATTATCATTAAAGTGTCATTTCTTTGACTTATCCAAATTATAGTATGGCTTATCCATGGTAGGCTAATCCAAACTATCATAATAAAAAAAGCAGCTAATTTATTATGTGTTTTAATAGTAAAATCATATAAAAGCTTCGTAGCGAAAACAAATAATAAAATATTAATTATGTGATCAAAAACCGAAGAGTTGAAGAAATAGTTAGTAATGACATATGATAAAAACATTATTGGCCTTATGTGATATGACTGAATGCTTAATTCTATAACATCATTAAATTTCAAAATTACAAGATCAAAATCATCCCATATATATCCATAAAAAATTGTATTTCCATACAAGATTAAAATAAAGGCTATTAAAAGATAAAATTTATTTCTTAAAAAAAAATCAATCATAATTTATTTTAATATTGCTTTAAAAACTCCTCAATGGTAGAATGTAATCTATCAAACATGGTATCTTTCATTCCATGGTGAAGAGGAAGTAGTACACCATTTTTCATTATTGCATCAGAGTTATTGTATCCGGCTTTGGAAAGTTTATATTTGATATTTTTCATCATAGGTTGTTTTAAAATATTTCCTGTAAACACAACTCTCGTTTGAATATTTCTTTTCTCAAGATAAATCTGGAAATCTTTTCTTTTGAAAGGAGCTGTTTTTTTTATTAAAATAGGAAATGCCAACCATGCAGTTGACACATTATCAAATTCTTTTGGATTTTCAAAAAACTCATTGTATTGATCAAAGAATTTGATTTGTTTATTAAAGTTTACTTGTCTTGTATTAATATTTTGTTTTAAGTTCTCTAGTTGAGCTAAACCAAAAGCCGCACCTAGTTCGTTTCCTTCTAAATTATACCCAATTTCCTCAAAAACAAATTTTGCATCATAGTCAATTCCCTCTAGATTTACATTAAACCTGTTTTCTATTTTTTCACTTTTTTCGTCAAATAGTGATGAACTTCTACCCCAGGATCTAAGCAGCTTAGCCTTATTAATTACTTTTTGATCATTTAAAGCTAGTGCTCCTCCATTTCCAGCACAATTAATTATGTGTGATCCATAAAAACTTGTTATTGACATATCTGAATAAAAACCTGTATTTTTACCGTTTAATTTAGCACCTAGGGTGTCTGCAGAATCCTCAATTACTAAAAGATTATATCTATCTGCTAAGTATCTAATTTTTTCCCAATCACATATATTACCCATTAAGTTTGGAGCTAAAATTGCTACAGTTTTTGAGTTAATCTGTTCTTCAATTAATGTTGTATCAATGCAATATGTTAGTTTTTCAACATCAACAAAAACTGGAATAAGATCATTTTTTATTAAACATCCAATTGTAGTTCCAAAAGTTAAGGCGGGTGTAATTACTTCCCCTCCTTTAGGAAAATTAAATGATTCAATTCCTACATATAATGCGGAAGATCCAGAATTAAGATACAAAGCCTCTTTTTTTTCAAATAATTTTGCAATTTTAGTTTCAAATTTTCTTGAGTAGTTTCCCATTTGGGTTGATTCTTCGAGACATTTTATGACTGCATCAATTTCTTTTTTACCATAGACAGTTTTAGCATAGTATATATTTTCACTCATAAATATTATTTATAAAAATTATTTATTTGTTTTAAGCATTCATTGAACGCGTTAAAATCATTATCTAAATAAAAACCCTTGTACCAATCAACTGAGTAATTTATTGCAATTTCAACATTAACTCTTGATTTCCAATTTAATATTTTTTTTGCTTTATTGGTCTGAAGTAATAAAATCTCAGATTCATGTTCTTTTTTTTCTGTTAATTCAGAGATGTTTATTTTTGAGCCCCAACGATTTATTACTTTCTCAGTAAATACTTTAACAGGTATGCAATTTTTTATGCTTGGTCCAAAATTATAGGCACAAGAGAGGTTTTTATTTGGAGATTTATCTAAATAGGTTCCAAGAACTAAATAAGCATTTAAAACGTCAAGAACATGTTGCCATGGACGAATAGAATTAGGATATCTCAAATTAACTGGTTGGTTTTTAATAATTGAAATTATAATATCTTTCATTAGCCTATCATTTGACCAATCTCCACCTCCTATTACATTACCAGCTCTTGCAATTCCAATAGATTTTTTATGAATACTATAATCATTTACGTTGAAGAAAGATTTTATATAAGAATCTGAAATTAATTCGACACATGCTTTACTTGAACTATAAGGATCGTAGCCTCCTAATTCATCACTTTCTGAATATGGTTTGAGTGATTCTTTGTTCTTATATACCTTATCAGTTGTTACTATTACTACAGTACATTTTTTTTTTTAATAATTTAAGTGAGCTGAGAAGGTTAACAGAACCCATTATATTCGTATTAAATGTATTAATTGGATCTCTATAAGACTCGTTGACTAGAGCTTGAGCTGCGAAGTGAAAAATAAAATCGGGTTGGAAGTCAAGTAACTCTTTTTTTAATATATCAAAATTATTGACATTCCCTATAAAAGATTCACACAAAGAATTGCCATTAATTTCATCAAAAAGAGATAATTTATTTTCTTGTTCTAGGGAGTACCCTTTAACTATGGCACCAATTTTCTTCAAAAGAATTAAAAACCAGGCTCCCTTGAATCCAGTATGTCCAGTTAAGAAAATTTTTTTTCCAAAATAATTTTTATGCATTTTCACCATATCTTCCATGGAGCTTTCCCTGAATTCCATAAATTGACCAATTCTTTTTTGTCTCTTAAAGTATCCATAGGTTTCCAAAACCCATCATGCTTGTATGAGTTAAGTTGCTTATCTTTAGCTAAATTTTCAAGACTAGAAAATTCAAATGAGGTATTATCATTTTTGATATATTTCATGATTGACGGCTCACAAATAAAAAAACCACCGTTGATATGTGAATCATTATTCTTTGGTTTTTCGTTAAATGAAGATACCTTTCCGTCTGACTCAATATTCAGTAAACCAAATCTTCCAGGAGGACTCACAGCTGTTACAGTACAAATTTTATTAGATGTATTGTGAGAATCAATTAATTTGTTAAGATTGATATTACCTAAACCGTCACCGTATGTTAATAAAAATTTCTTATTATCAATTTGATCTTTAATTTTGAGTATTCTTCCCCCAGTCAGAGTATTTTCACCTGTATCAATTAGTGAAACTTTCCAATTTTCAGATTTTACATTTTGATAGTTTATTTCATTATTATTCAAATTAATTGTAAAATCAGAATTTAAAGTGTGAAAATTGAGAAAAAACTCCTTTATTATTTCTGATTTATACCCAAGACAAATAATAAATTCATTAAATCCTTGCGAAGAAAAAACCTTCATTATATGCCACAGTATTGGCATGTTTCCAATTTTAACCATTGGTTTTGGAATTCTTAAAGTTTCTTCGGATAGTCTCGTACCAAAACCACCTGCTAAAATTACTACTTTCATTATTTATAGATGTTTCTTATTGAATAAATAGGTCTTGACTTTGTTTCTATATATGTTTTGGAAAGATATTCACCTATTATTCCTAAATAAATATTTTGAAGTCCTCCAAAAAATAAAATTAAAAATATAGTTGATGTCCACCCTTGAATTAAAATTTTATTGTTTATATAATTTATGAAAACAATTATTAAAATTACGATTGATGACATGAACATAAATAAACCACTTAAAAAAATAAATTTTATAGGCACAATGCTAATAGAACTTATACCATTTAAAGCTAAATTAATTAAATCAATAGATTTGAATTTACTTTTACCTTTAGTTCTTTTTTTTCTGTCGTAATAAACACATTTATATTTGTTATCTAGTTCCATTATTATACCTCTAAGGTATCTATTTCTTTCGGGGTAACTTTTCAAATCGTTCACCAAAGATTTAGAGAGCAATCTGAAATCACCATGATTGAAAACAGTCTTTGAACCTAAAAGTTTTAATAACTTATAGAATAATATAGAAAAAGTTCTTTTGAAAAAACTATCTACACCTCTACTTTTTCTAACTCCAAGAACCATTTCAAACCCCTGGTAATAATAATTAATCATATCTACAATTTTATTAGGATCATCTTGCAGATCGGCATCAATAGATATAATCATATCATAATCTGAATTATAAAGCCCAGCTGTTATTGAGCCCTGGTATCCATAATTATTTCTCAAATCAATTATTTTAATATTTGAATCTTTTTTTCTAAGATTTAATAATACATTGAGTGTATTGTCCTCTGAGCCATTATTTACAAAAACAAATTGATGTTTTTTAATCACTTTAATTTGAGAAATAATTTTCTTAAGTATTGAATAAGACTCAGATACTACTTCCTCCTCATTATGACATGGAACAACAACTGATAAACTCTTATAATTCATTTTTGTTAATTTGATTTTAATAATTCTTTTAAACCAAGATCAATATTAAATTTAGGTTTCCATTCAATAAAGGAAGGAATTGTTTTAATATTCGCATATGAGTCCATAATTTCACTTGAGTCTACTTTAGTATTAAAAAGTACTTTAGAGTCAGATTTAAGTAGGGTTTTTAATTTTAAAACTAGCTTTTTTATTTCTATTGATTTACCTGTTCCAAGTTCAATTTGATTTAATTTTATTTTGAATGATTTTCTTTTTTTAATTATTTCATGAATGAAAGAAACAACATCAAAAGTACTAATAAAATCTCTCTTCTGTTTACACTCAGTTAGCTCAAGGGTTTTATTCATTTCAAGTTCTCCAATTAGCCATGGGATAAATTTTGTTTTGCTATCAAAATTCCCATATAAATGTTCAAGTTTAATATTTACAATTCTTAGGTTTGTGATTTTTGAATACCAATTATTTATTTGTCTTTTGGATAAAGTGTAGTTTAGCAATGGACTTTTTTCAAACTTAGTATAAAAGCTATCAAATGTTATAAAAATTGATATAGAATTTTTAAATATTTCTATAAGTTTTATTGGAAGTAGCACATTAGAGTCTATAACGTTTGATAAATTTTCTCTACCATAGTTGACCGCACAATTGATTATCACTTCAAAATTAATATTACTAATAGAGCTAATTTTATCATAAGTAATTTGATTATTCAACTCTATATTAGAATCAATTTTTCTAACTAAAAGTGTTAGATCGTAATTCTTTTGTAAACTGTAAAATATGTTTTTACCTAAAAATCCTGACGCACCAACTAATAATACTTTCATTTCACCTTTTTTTTGCAAAAAAAACCATTTTCGATAATGGAATCTTTTTAGATTTTAATTTACTATTTAGATTAAAGACTGTGAGCTTGGAGGAAATATTGATGTTAAAAAAGTAATTTACAAGTAAAGGAATATGTGTATTTAAATTCTTTCCTTTTCCAATTAAATCTCTTATGGTGAAAGGAATCAATCCAAAAAGTAATTTCAAGAATGACCATAGTTTTTTCTTCGTAAAAATATAAATATTGAGATCTAAATTATTTTTATTTGCCAAATTTTCCCAATCCCTGATATAGGGTTCATGTTCTCCGGCCATAAATCTTTTGTAACTTTTGTGAAGTGGTAAACCATTTTCTAGTTTATACTCATCATTATATTCGATATTTAATAGATAATCAATTTGCTTTTTTGGAACGTGGTTTGGCATTCCCCTATCAAAACAAATGAGAACTCCATTTTTTTTTAATTTTTTTGAAATTTGTTTGAATGTTGATGACATGTCGTCAGAATGATGAATAGAATCAAAATCCAATATGAAATCGAGGCTGTTATCTTCTAGTTTCATATCATTGAAATCACCTACAACATGTCTGATTTTATTACAAGTATTAAGCTTTTGACAAATTAATTTTTGAAGCTCAATAACATCGGGAGATATTTCTATTGCATAAATTTTGTCAATATTAGGAAAAAGTCTAATAACAGAGTTAGAAAAGATAGCTGGACCAGCACCAACCTCAACACCAGTTCCATAGAGATTAATGTTTAATTTATTGAAAACCTCTGAAACAAAAGTTAGATGTTCAGTTAGATTGAAATATGAATATTTTGTTGAGATTTCATCAGCAGATTTACCTTTAATTTTATTTGTAAATGCTTTATTTGCCTTAACAAAGTCTAATTTGTTAACTACTTCAGGTTTCACCCAAAATTCTATTTTTTCCATTAAACTATATAATAATTTATTAATTAAAGATATCTTTGATATTTTAAGGCTAAATTATGCATAAATATCTAATTACAGGCGGAACTGGCTCATTTGGAAACACATTTTTGAACAAAATCATAGATTCGGATGATTATTCCGAAATAAGAATTTTTAGTAGAGATGAAAAAAAACAAGACGATCTTAGAAAACGTATTCAAAAACCAAAAGTAAAATTTTATTTAGGTGATGTTAGAGATAAAGATGCAGTTGAAAATGTAGTAAAAGGAGTTGACTATGTTTTCCATGCAGCTGCACTTAAACAAGTTCCATCTTGTGAATTTTTTCCATTGGAAGCTATAAAAACAAATATTTTAGGAACTGAAAATGTTTTGAGCTCAGCTGAAAAATATAATGTAAAAAAAGCAATTATTTTAAGTACTGACAAGGCTGCTTATCCTATTAATGTCATGGGTATGACAAAAGCGCTTATGGAAAAAGTTATGATTGCAAAATCTAGAGATTTAGATTCTACAAATACTATTTTTTGCGGAACTAGATATGGAAATGTTATGGCTTCTAGGGGTTCAGTTATTCCATTATTTATAAATCAAATTAAACAAAATAAACCAATAACTTTGACAAGTGGCTCAATGACTCGTTTTATGATGACCCTAGATAATGCCGTGAATCTTGTATTATTTGCCTTTGAAAATGGAAAAAATGGAGATATTTTTGTCCAAAAGTCTCCTGCTGTTGCAATTAAAGTTTTAGCAAATGCCTTAAAAGAAATTTACAATTCTACTGTAAAGATTAATGAAATTGGAGTAAGGCATGGTGAGAAAATGTATGAAACTCTTGTTACTAAGGAAGAAATGATAAAAGCTGATGATTTGGGAGATTACTATAGGTTCAGTGCTGATAATAGAGATTTAAACTATGAAAAATATTTTTCTAAAGGAACAGATATAAAACAGATAAATGAATATAATTCCAATACTACCGAACAGCTAGATTTAAGTTCAATGAAGAAATTGCTACTTAAGCTTCCTGAAATTCAGTCAGACTTAAATAATTAAAATGAAAATTGGTGTCACAGGTCAAAACGGATTTATTGGCTGGCATTTAAGTCAAACCTTTAAATATATCTTTCCTCTTGAGTTCAAATTAATTCCCTTTGAAAGAAATTTTTTTTATCAAGAAGACCTGTTGGATAAATTCACATCTGATTGCAATTGTATCATACACCTTGCAGGTGTTAATAGGGACTCAGACGAAAGCAATATAAAAAAAGTAAATATCGAGCTTTCCAATAAATTAATTGAATCTTTTGAGCGAATTAAATTTAAAGGAAAATTAATTTTTTCATCATCAAATAAAGAAGACACTAAAACTTTATATGGTATTTCAAAAAAAGAGGCTCGTGAGAATTTTATTCTCGCTTCAAAACGCATTGGTTTTATGTTTACAGGACTAATAATTCCAAATGTTTATGGGCCTTTTTGTAAACCCAATTACAATTCTTTTATTGCCACATTTTGTTATCAAATTTCAAGAGATATTAATCCAAAAATTATTCATGATAACGAAGTTGAACTTATATATGTAGATAATCTTGTAAAACAAATCATAAATTGTATAAAATCTGAGCCAATAATTGATTACAGAGTATCTAACTATAAAAGGATTAGAGTTTCTTTAGTTCTTGATTTAATTAGGTCATTTCATAATGAATATGCTAAACAGAACAAAATTCCTAAATTAGATAATACTTTTAAATTAGAACTTTTTAATACGTATAGAAGCTATTTGAAAATTAATAGGTATCCAATAAAACACAAAAATAATATTGACCAAAGAGGAAATTTTGTTGAAACTATGAAAACTTTGAGTGGGGGTCAATTTTCCTTTTCAACAACTGAACCTGGTATTGAAAGAGGTAACCATTTTCATACAAGAAAAATAGAGCGTTTTTCTGTAATCAAGGGAAATGCTGAGATTAAATTAAGAAAAATAGGAACTAAAACTACTGATAGCTTTAAATTAAGTGGGGATTCGCCATCATTCATAGATATGCCATTATGGTATACTCATAATTTGAAAAATATTGGTAAAGATAAATTAATCACTCTGTTTTGGATAAATGAACTTTACGACAAAAAAGATCCAGACACCTATTTGGAAATTGTATAACTTTGATAAATGGAAATGAAACAACTTCATGTACTAACAATTGTAGGAACTAGACCAGAAATAATTAGGCTTTCAAGGGTAATTTGCCATCTAAACACTTCCAATTCAATTAAACATACTTTAGTTCACACAGGCCAGAATTATGATTATAATTTAAATGAGGTTTTCTTCGATGAATTGGGAATTACTAAACCAGATTTTTTTTTAAATAGTGCAGGAAAATCAGCTTCAGAAACAATAGGCAAAATATTAATTAATATTGAATCAATTCTAGATGAATTAAAACCAGATGCTATTTTGATATTAGGTGACACAAACAGTTGCTTATCAGCAATAGTAGCAAAAAAGAAAAAAATTCCAATATTTCATATGGAAGCCGGTAATCGTTGTTATGATCAAAATGTTCCAGAGGAAACTAACAGAAAAATTGTTGACCATATTTCTGATATAAACATGCCTTATTCATCAATTGGAAGAGATTATCTGATTAAAGAGGGAATTAAACCAGAAACAATAATCAAAACTGGTTCTCCAATGAATGAGGTAATTAATTTCTATTCAGATAAAATTACAAACTCAAAGATCATTGAAAAATTAGGCTTAAAAGAAGAAAATTTTTTTGTAGTTTCAGCTCACAGAGAGGAGAACGTTGATAATTTCGAAAGACTTGAGGAACTTATCCTAACATTAAATTCCATATCAAAAGAGTATAAATTTCCAATAATCTTTTCAACACATCCTCGAACCAAAAAACAATTAAAAAATATATCATTAAAACCCTCGGATAATATCAGATTCATTGAACCTCTGGGTTTTATTGATTATGTGGCTCTTCAAAAAAAATCAATTATAGTTTTATCCGACAGCGGAACTATTTCTGAAGAATCTTCATTACTTAATTTTAGAGCAATAAATATCAGATCATCCAATGAAAGACCTGAAGCAATGGAGGAAGCTAGTGTTATGATGATAGATATAAATAGAGAAAGAATTTTACAAGGAATCAAAATTTTACTTTTCCAAAATAAAAGCAAGAGAGATTTCAATAAAGTTTATGATTATGATGTTTCGAACGTTTCAAAAAAAGTAGAAAGAATTATAATGTCATATACCGATTATGTAAATAAAAACGTGTGGCAAAAAAAATCTTAGTTTATACAAATCATTTTGATCCAGAGCATTTTAAAATAAATGAGGTTGTCAATTGGCTTTTAAATTCAGGAGCTCATGTTCACGTGATCACAGGACTACCAAATTATCCTGAAGGTAAAATCTACAGCGGATATGGGATTTTTAAAAAATCTTACGAAAAAAAACAAAAATTAACTGTTCGAAGATTACCATTAATTACTCGTGGAAGGGCTTCTAAATTTAGATTATCAATTAATTATTTGTCATATTTTATAAGCACTATTTTTTATACTATTTATTTGATATTATCTAAACAAAAATTTGATAAAGTTTTAGTCCATCATACCAGCCCCTTTTTTATAGTAGTTTCAGCTTCAATTTATATAAAAATGACAAAAACAAAAGGATTATTATGGGAACTTGATTTATGGCCTGAGACACTTAAAGCAGTTGGTATTATTAGTTCAAAAATGGTATTTAAGCTTATTGAAAAAATTGTAAAAAAAACTTACAAATATTATGAAACTATTTTGGTTGGATCATATAATTTTAAAAGTATTATCTTAGAAAGATCGCGACATAGTAATGTAAAATATTTTCCTAATTGGGCTGAAGAAATTTTGGAGATAAATAAAACAGATCCTTCATTTAATTTTGATTTTGATGTTAAAAAATTAAAGATTATGTATACTGGAAATATTGGATTTGCTCAAGGCTTTGATAAATTATGTGAAATAATAAAAGAGAATAAAATTAACAATTTACAGTGGATATTTATCGGTGAGGGAAGATTTAAGTCAAGAATGAAAGAACTTCTCTCTGTTCAGATAGCAAATAAAGAAGTTGTATTTATTTCTAAACAAAAATTAGAAATATTACCTTCATGGATAGCAAAAGCCGATTTTATGTATCTTTCTTTGAATAATAGTGAACTTTTTAAAAATACTGTCCCTGCTAAATTACAAGGTTACATGGCTATGGGTAAGCCAATATTAGCCTCAATATCTGGTGAAGGAAAAAAAATTATTTCTTCGGCTAATTGTGGTTTTATTTCTCAGCCAGAAAATAAGAAAATATTCATAAGTATGCTGAAAAAAGCCTTAAAAACAAATCATCAGGATAGAATTAAACTTGGTGAGAATGGAAAAAATTACTACTTCCAAAACTTTTCGATTAAGCTTCGAAAGAAACAATTAATTAATCTGATCTAAATATTTAATGTAATTATGAAAAGAGTTTTAATAACTGGAGGAGCTGGATTTATTGCTCATCATGTAATTTCATTTTTGGTTAAAAACACCAATTGGGATATTATATCTTTAGATAGGCTAGACTATAGTGGAAATCTTAATCGTCTTGATCACATTATATCTAATTTTAATAAAACTGAAAAATCTAGAATTAAAATTGTATTTCACGATTTAAAAGCTCAAATAAATCCTTGGATAGAAAAAGAAATTGGTAATGTTGATATAATTCTACACTTAGCAGCTGGATCTCATGTTGACAGAAGTATTGAAAATCCAATGGAATTTGTTCTTGACAATGTAGTTGGGACTGCAAATATTCTCGAATTTGCAAGAAAATTAAATAACAATAAAGATCTAGATAGGTTTATATATTTTAGCACTGATGAAGTCTTCGGCCCTGCTCCTAAAGGGATTGATTACAAAGAAAATGATAGATATAATTCAACAAATCCATATAGTGCTACTAAGGCCGGGGGGGAGGAGTTGGCAGTTGCTTATCAAAATACATATGGTATACCAATATATATAACTCATACAATGAATGTTTTCGGAGAAAGACAACACCCTGAGAAGTTTATTCCAATGTCAATTAGAAAAATTAGAGATAATGATATAGTTTCAATACATTCAGATAAATCAAAAACTATTCCTGGATCTCGTCACTACATCCATGCTGAGGATGTATCAGAAGCAATATTATTTCTTCTTCAAAAAAAGATTAAAAATGAATTAGATTATGGAGGTGCCAAGTGTCCTAAATTTAATATCGTGGGTTCTGAAGAAATCAATAATCTGGAGCTTGCAAAAATTATTGCTGAATCACAAGGTAAACCATTAAATTATGAAATGATTGATTTTCACTCATCAAGGCCTGGACATGATCTCAGGTATTCTTTATCAGGTGAAAAAATGATGAAGTTAGGTTGGAAACCATCAATAAAGTTATCTGATAGGATCAAACAAGTTGTTAATTGGTCTCTAAGAAACCAAAATTGGATTGAAATATAAATTTATTGTATATTAACAATACGTTTTGCATGATAAAATGATGAATTTCTTTTACGACGTAGGTAAACTATTTTTAAGAGTATCATTTTCAATAATGTTATTACCTCATGGATGGTCTAAAGTTAACCGACTATTTGCCGATGAAATAAAATTTTCTGATCCAATAGGAATAGGTGAACTTCCTTCATTAATTTTGGTAACTTTTGCAGAGTTTATAGTTCCAATTTTAATCATTTTAGGATTTAAAACCCGATGGTTCAGTATATTTCCAATAATAACTATGATTGTAGTTGCATTTATTCATAAATGGGATCAAGGTTTTTTTGAAATTGAAAAAGCACTTTTATTTTTGTCAGGATTTATAGCTATTTCACTAATTGGTCCCGGTAAATATTCAATAGATCAAAGATAATCATAAAAGTTTTTGTTTTTTTTTTGATTGAATTCTAAAAAACATATCTTTGCGCACCGAAATTAATTATAATGTACGCGATTGTTGAAATATCAGGGCAACAGTTTAAAGTTTCCAAAGATCAAAAACTTTTTGTTCATCGTCTTGAGGATAAAAAAGGTTCTAATGTTTCTTTCAAAAGGGTTTTACTTGTTGATGATGGAAAAGAAATTAAAGTTGGATCACCAACTATAAATGGATTTTCTGTAAATGCAAAGATTATAAATCATTTAAAAGATGATAAAGTTATTGTCTTTAAGAAAAAAAGAAGAAAAGGTTATAGAGTCAAAAATGGACATCGTCAATACTTATCTGAGATTCAAATTTCCAATATATCTACATCTGAAGTTAAGAAAACAAAGAAGTCGAATGAGTCAATAGATTCAGAGGTAAAAGAAAAAGTTAATATAAAGGATAAACCAAAAAAAACCTCAGTAACAAAAGCAAAAAATAATAAGAATTTATCTTCTATGAGTATTTCGGAATTAAAAACTCTAGCAAAAGATAAGAAAATAGCTAATATTTCAAAAATGAAAAAGGCTGATTTAATAAAAGCATTAAGCTAAATAAATATAAATCATTAAACATGGCACATAAAAAAGGAGTTGGTAGTTCAAAAAACGGGAGAGAATCAGAATCTAAGAGACTCGGTGTTAAAATTTTTGGTGGGCAGGCTGCTAGGGCAGGAAATATTATTGTTCGTCAGCGTGGGACAGCTCACAATCCTGGTGAAAATGTTTACTTAGGTAAAGACCATACTTTACATGCAAAAACAGACGGAGTTGTAGAGTTTTCTAAAAAGAAAAATAATAAATCCTTTGTATCTATTATTCCCTTCGAATCATAATTAGGAAATCACAGTTAATAAAAACTTTAATATCTGTAATAACTTGGTTTATAAGGTCCTTCAACTTGAACACCAATATACTTAGCTTGCTCTTCAGAAAGTTCCTCTATTTCAACACCTAAATGTTTGAGATGGAGTTTAGCAACTTTTTCATCTAAATGTTTAGGTAACATATAGACCTTATTTTCATAGTTTTTTGATGAACTCCATAGTTCTATTTGAGCAAGGGTTTGATTTGTGAATGAATTACTCATAACAAAACTAGGATGACCGGTAGCACAGCCTAAATTAACAAGACGACCTTCAGCAAGGATAATTAATTGTTTACTACTTTTTAGCGTATATATATCAACTTGTGGTTTAATCTCAGTTTTAGTATGTCCAAAATTTTTATTTAGCCAGTTCATATCAATTTCATTATCAAAATGACCAATATTGCAGATTATAGCTTTATCTTTCATTTTGAGAAAAGCATCTTCACCAATAATATCCTTGTTTCCTGTTGCAGTTACAATAATATCCATATTTTCAATTATTGACATTATTTTTTTAACTTCAAAACCATCCATTGCTGCTTGTAATGCACAAATTGGATCAATTTCACTAATTGTGACAATTGAACCAGCTCCTTGAAAAGATGCGGCGGTTCCTTTGCCTACATCACCGTAACCAGCTACAAGTACTCTTTTTCCAGCTAACATTATGTCCGTTGCTCTTCTAACGGCATCAACTGCACTTTCCTTACATCCATACTTATTATCAAATTTTGATTTTGTAACTGAATCGTTAACGTTTATTGCTGGAAGAGGTAATTTACCATTTTTCATTCTCTCGAACAATCTATGAACACCGGTAGTGGTTTCCTCAGAGATACCTTTGATACCTGCAACTAATTCAGGATATTTATTTAATACCATATTTGTTAAATCACCTCCGTCATCTAGAATAAGATTTAAAGGTTTTTTTTCCTTACCAAAAAATAAAGTTTGTTCAATACACCAATTGAATTCGTTTTCATTCATCCCTTTCCATGCATAAACGGGAATCCCAGCAGAGGCAATAGCAGCCGCTGCATGATCTTGAGTTGAAAAAATATTACAAGAACTCCAAGTTACCTCAGCTCCTAAATCTACAAGAGTTTCGATTAAAACAGCTGTTTGAATTGTCATATGAAGGCATCCAGCTATTCTAGCTCCCATAAGAGGTTTTTTATTTTTATATTCCTTTCTTAAGGACATTAATCCTGGCATTTCTGCCTCAGCGAGTTTAATTTCATTTCTTCCCCATTCAGCAAGTGATATATCTTTTACTTTGTGAGGATGATAACCAATCTTTTCATTTATTTCCATAGTATATTTGTAAAAATATTTATTGTAAAAATACGTACAAAATATTCTACATACAATGCCTTTAATATCAAAATATGATTATGAACATTTCAAATTATATCTGTGGGATATCAATGAAACTGAAAAAAACCTGAAGGCTGGAGTTACTACGAATTCTTTAAAGGCGAGATTATCTAAAATAAAAAGTGAAGAATTCAGGAAGGGAATTTTATCAGTTAGACATTTGATGAGAGAAGCCAAGATAAAAGAAAATGATATTTATTATTCCGATTATGGGGCTCCTATATTAAAATCTGGAGAAAATATTTCTATTTCACATTCAAAAAATTTTTCTGGCTTAGTCATAAGTAATTATAAAATTGGTATTGACATAGAATCCTACAGAAAAAAAATACTTAATATAAGTTCAAAATTTCTGAATGAAAAAGAGAAGTTTGCAATCGGTAGAATTGATATGTTAACCCTAATATGGACCGCAAAAGAGTCAATTTATAAGGCATTTAGGACTCCTGGAATTTCTTTTTCTAAACAAATTTATATATATGGACTAAATGAAAAGAAAAAAAAAGCTTTTGGAAAATTAGAATATGTAAATCAATCTAAAGTTTATGAAATATCTTACATTAAATTAGGACTCAATTTTATTACAGTTGCTCATGAAAAGATTGATTAAATAAATGCAGGAATTTCTAGATATTTTTTTCTCCCAATATAGTGGGTATTCTTTTTTGAATATTTTTTTAGAGTCCATGGGAGTTTTTTTTGGTTTTTTGAGTGTTTGGTTTTCCAAGAAAAATAACATATTGGTTTACCCTTCAGGAATGGTTTCAACTTCAACATATGTTTATTTACTTTACTCATGGGGCTTGATTGGAGATATGCTTATCAATGCGTATTATTTTATCATTAGTATATATGGTTGGTACTATTGGAGCCGATCTGAAAATGGTAATACCTTGAATGAAATATCAATTATGAACAAGGGTGATAAAAAAACTATTATTATTCTATTTATTTTTGCGATAATATTTGTCTTTTATATATATTCACTTTCTGGTAAGTTAAATTCTGTTGTAGCAATAGTGGACACAATAACTACAGCTATTTTTTTTAGTGGCATGTGGCTTATGGCCAAAAGAAAAATAGAAAATTGGATATTTTGGATAGTTGGAGATATTATTTCAATACCGTTGTACTTATATAAAGGTTTGGTATTGACTAGTTTTCAATATTTAGTCTTCACCTTAATAGCTATCGCAGGTTATTTTTCTTGGAAAAAAAAGATTTTGTATGTCAAAAAATAAAATTTTAAAAATTGTGTTATTTGGCCCTGAGTCAACCGGAAAAACAACTCTTGCAAAAAAATTAGCAACTCATTATAAAACCAATTGGGTCCCAGAGTTTGCTAGAGAATATCTTCAAAAAAAGTGGGATCAAAAAGGATATGTTTGTTCTCTTGAAGACCTACCAATAATTATGAATGGCCAAAGAAATCTTGAGGATGAAATATTAGAAAAATCCAATAGAATATTATTTTGTGACACTAATTGTGTTGTTACCCAGATTTGGTCTCAAACTCATTTTAACGGCTATTGTTCAAAAGAAATTTTGTCTAACGCTAAAAATTCTGATCATGATTTTTATCTATTAACAGATATTGATGTACCTTGGAAAAAGGATAGCCTAAGAGATCGACCAAATGAGAGGAAAAAAATGCTCAACATATTTAAAACTACACTTGATGAATACAAATTCCCTTATAAATTAATTTCTGGTACTTTAAAAAGTAGAATTGAAAAATCAATTAAAATTATAGACAAAATAATTTTAAAATCTTAATTTTCATTTTTATATTTACAAAATCTCAAGGGGGTGCCTTATGGCTGAGATTATACCCATAGAACCTGAGCAGATAATGCTGCTAAGGGAAGATAAGTGAAAAAGATTACCCCCCACTTTTTATATATTAAATTTTTTTAAAATGAATAATATAATTCGAGTATTTCTATTATTATTTTTTATGAATGTTTTTTCTCAAGAGATAGAATTAAACGATACACTAAATATTTTTATTTTAGAAGAAGTAAAAGTTTCAACAATTAGAGCAAAAAGTACAGATCCTGTAACCCACACTAATATAAATAAAGAGGATATAAAATCAAGAAATTTAGGTCAAGATATTCCTATTTTGTTGAATTATTTACCTGGTGTAGTTACAACTAGTGATGCAGGAGCTGGTATCGGATATACAGGGATAAGAGTAAGAGGAAGCGATGCATCAAGGGTTAATGTAACTTTAAACGGAATTCCATTTGATGATTCTGAATCACAAGGTACATTTTGGGTTAATCTCCCTGATTTTGCAAGCTCAGTTGAAAGCATTCAACTTCAGAGGGGAGTTGGAACTTCAACGAACGGATCTGGAGCTTTTGGAGCAAGTTTAAACATTTTAACTGATGCAGTTCAAGATGATACATTTGCATCATTAAGCTCGAGTGTTGGAAGTTTTAATACTTTTAGAAATACACTAAAATTTTCTACTGGATTATTAAGTAATCATTTCGAATTATCGGGACGTTTATCAAAAATAAATTCTGATGGATACATTGATCGTGCTAGCTCAAATTTAAAATCTTATTTTTTACAAGGAGCATTTAGGGATAAAAATACCTTGATTAAGGCTTTAGCTTTTGGTGGTCATGAAATTACATACCAATCTTGGTATGGAATAGAAGATTTATCAAACAGAACTTATAACCCTGCTGGGGAAATCTATGATCAAAATGGGAATTTATCTGGTTTTTATGATAAGCAAGAAGATAATTATCGTCAAGATCATTATCAATTACATTGGAATGAAAAATTAAACTCATCTTGGTCTGCATCCTTAGGCTTAAATTATACCTATGGTAGAGGCTATTATGAGGAATTTAATGACTCTGGATCTCAAACAAGTTTTTCATATTTGGGATTGATACCCTTGGATACAGGGAATCAGATAATTTCAGAAACAAAAAATGTGACTAGGAAGTGGCTGGATAACGATTATTATGTTATGACATTGAGTGCAAATTATTTTAAAAATAAAACTCGATTAGATTTTGGAATGTTATTTAGTAAATATATAGGTGACCATTTTGGAACTTTAATATGGGGTCAAAATTTAGGAGAAGTCCTTCCAAGAAATAGGTTCTATGAAAATCAAGGAGATAAAAAAGAGATTAATTTTTTTGTAAAAATTCAGCAACCAATTAATGAAAGGATTAATAGTTTCATTGATTTTCAGTACAGAAATGTTAATTATGACGTCTATGGACAAATTGCTGGGCCAATGCTTTTCAATGTGGAAAGTAATTACAAATTTTTTAACCCTAAAGCTGGATTAACTTACCAAATTTCAGATGATCAACAATTTTATTTTTCTTATTCAAAAGCTCAGAGAGAACCTTCTAGATCAGATTTTGAAAATGGAAATCCAAAACCAGAAATATTAAATGATTTCGAACTTGGTTGGAGGATAAATAAAAATCAATTTTATATATACTCAAATATTTATTTGATGGCATATAAAGACCAGCTTGCTCTAACTGGAGCATTAGATGATGTAGGAACTCCAATAAGAGAAAATATTGGAGAAAGTAATAGATTAGGGCTTGAAATAGAGGCAATGTTTAACATTTTAGGTAAATTATCCCTTCAGCCAAACATAGCAATTAGTAAAAACACTAATAAAGACTTTTACTTTAAAAGAAATGGGATATTAACTTTCCTTGGGGACACGAATTTATCCTATTCACCTGAGTTGGTCATTGGAAATATGCTAAAATACAGTCCAAGTGAAAATTTAAATTTTTCATTCTTAACAAAATTTATAGGTGACCAATATATGAGTAATATTGACTCTGAAAAGTCGATGTTGGATTCATATTCAACAAGTGATCTAAATGTTAGTTATATGTTTGATAATAGTTTTGGGTTCAAGAATATTACTTTGAATCTACTAGTTAATAATATTTTTAATAAAGAGTATATATCCAATGGATACTTTTACACATATGATGATAATTGGACAAATCCAGGTAGTGTTAAAACTATTGAAGGTGTGGGTTACTATCCTCAGGCTGGTTTAAATTTTATCTTAGGCTTGACAGTTGATTTTTAATTTGAGATCACTATAATGTTATTTTGCTTCTCTACCCTATAGTTTAAAAGAGGATATTGTGAGGTATTACCCTCAGGACCTTCTATCAATTGACCTGTAGCTAAACTATATTTATAATTATCACATGAGCAAAGGGCAAGTAGTCCATTAATTTTAAGACTAGAGCATTGTTCTACTTTATGATTTGAACATGTAGCTTCCCAGGCAAAAAAATCATTTCCATTTAGATTAAACAGAAGTAGTCCGTTAATTCCTTTCGATGGGATTAATTGACTTCCACCTGCATAATTTAGATTATTGTATTCAGGCAAATTTAAATTAAGTATGTGCCTGAAAGAGATTTCATTTAAATAGGGATTTCTTTTTAGTTCATCTTTAGAACAATTAATTAAAAGTATTAACAGGAAAATAGTTTTTGCTTTTTTAAATAGCTTCAATTTAGTAAAGGATTCTAATTTCATATATTTGTTAATGAATTAATCCAAAGTAATTGGTTTTTTTGAGACTACAAAGTTATGAGTAACGTTTCATATTACACTGAAGAAGGTTTAAAAAAACTTCGAGAGGAATTGAATATCTTGAAAGATATTGAAAGACCTAAAGCCTCTCAAGCCATTGCCGAAGCAAGAGATAAAGGTGATTTGAGTGAGAATGCTGAATACGATGCTGCAAAAGAAGCTCAAGGTATGTTAGAGCTTCAAATTTCTAAATTGGAGAAGATTCTATCAAATGCCAGGATTATTAATGAGTCTAGGCTAGATGTTTCAAAAGTTTTAGTTTTATCAACTGTTGAGGTTAAAAATATTAATTCAGGAAAAAATATGAAATATACCCTAGTTGCTCAGACCGAAGCAGATTTAAAAACGGGAAAAATTTCTGTAGATTCTCCAATTGGAAAAGGATTACTTGGAAAACGTGTTGGAGAAATAGCCCTAATTTCAGTTCCAAGTGGTTCAATAGAACTTAAAATTATTAGTATCTCTAGGGAATAATGGAAAATATTTTTTCTAAAATTATAAAAGGAACATTACCTTGTTTTAAAATTGCTGAATCAAAAGATTTCTTAGCTTTTTTAGATATTAATCCTAACTCAATTGGTCATACTTTATGTATACCAAAAAAAGGTGTAGATAAACTCTTCGATTTATCTGAAGAGGATTATATAAAACTTATGATTTTCAGTCGAAAAGTCGCTTTGGCTATTGAAAAAACTGTTGAGTGCAATAGGGTTGGAATAGCTGTTGTTGGGCTTGAAGTGGCTCACGTGCACATACATTTAATTCCTATAAACTCTATTAAAGATATGACTTTTTCAAAAAAAGTGAAGGTTGAAAATTCAAAAATGCAGAAGTTAGCTAAGCAAATAGCTTCTAATTTTAATTAGCTTTGATTAAATCTAAAGAAAAAATAGTTCCCTTATTTTTAGTTGTTTTTTTTACATAGAGCTTACCTCCATGATAATCTTCAATAATTCTCTTAGCTAATGATAATCCTAAACCCCATCCTCTTTTTTTGGATGTATAACCGGGTTTAAATATTTTTTTTATATCCTGATTATTAATTCCATGACCAGAATCTTTTATCATAATTGAAATAAATCTTTCCCTATATTCTATGCAAATAGATATTTCCCCTTTTCCTTTCATTGCATCAATTCCGTTTTTAATTAAATTTTCTAGGGTCCAACTTAGTAGCTGTTTGTTAATTGGAATAACAACAGGTTTATTTGGAGGTTTGAATTTGAAGTTAATTAAATTTGAAGTTCTTTTTTCTAAATATTCAATTGTTTCAGATATTGTTGGTATTACATCTTCAAATTCTAAAACAGGATCAGATCCAATTTTAGAAAATCTATCTGTTATAACTTTAAGCCTATCAATATCGTTTTCCATTTCTTTAATATTTAGTTTTGGTATCTGTCCCTCTTTCATCAGGGTTATCCATCCAATTAAAGATGAAAGAGGTGTTCCAATTTGATGAGCAGTTTCTCTAGCCATAGATAACCAAAGTTTATTTTGCTCTGAAATTTTATTTGTTTTGAATATAAAAAATATTAAAAGCCCAAATAACATTATTATCAATAACAAAGCAATTGGATAGTACTTTAGTTGTTTAATTAAATTTGAGTCACCATAATATAACTTTTGATTAACTAAAAGTTTACCAGTTATGGAATCTCTGTATTGAATAATTATTGGATCATTTTCATTTTTTATTTTTTCAAGATTTTTATATAATTCAAGTGAATCATCTTTAATGACTCCGTCATGATTTTTAAAATCAATTATTTTTCCCTTAATATCCACGTGATACATTGGGTTTACAGCAGTTTGTTGAAGAACCTTAAATGTTAGATTTGTAGGATTCTTGTTTTCTACAAATTCTTTTTGAGCCATTGCCCACATTTCCATCTTTAGTCGCTCCTGGTACTTTATTTCTTTAAATAAAGTATTGGTATTCCATACTATGAACACAACGATTATGAATGCTGCAATCGGCCAAACTTGCTTTATTGAGATAGATTTTTTTTTAAACACAAGAATTGTTTTATTGCAATATACTTTTAATTTCAATAATCTAATCTTTTCCTTATTTGAGACAAGAAACTTTTATTATTTTTGAAAATAAAATAAAATTTATGGAAATTATTGGTAAAATAAAATGGATTGATGAAACAAAAGAGTATGGGTCTAATGGATTTAAAAAAAGAGAACTAGTTATAACTACAGAGGAGCAATATCCTCAGCATATTCTGGTTGAATTTATTCAAGACAAGTGTGAGGCATTAAATTCATTCCAGATTGGAAATAATGTTAAAATTGGAATTAATTTAAGAGGAAGAGAATGGACCAATCCAGAAGGTCAAGTCAAATATTTTAATTCAATTCAAGGTTGGAGAATAGATTTAATCAATGAAGAAATGAGTGAAGAAATTCCACCCATGCCCCCGCCCATATCTTCTGAGAATAGTGATATAAGTACTAGTGAACACGAAGACGATCTACCATTTTAAATTTCAGAATATCTATAGCATTGTTTTTCGTGACCATTTATAAATCCTGATGACATTAAGAAAGAATCGAGTATTTTAGGACCAATAAATGTAAAGCCATCATTTTTTAATACTTTAATGATACTTTTCGACACGAAAAATGACCTTTTTGCCAACTTATTTTGATTTTTTTTTGTATAAGTCTTTTTATGTAGTTATAAAATTTGCCCTCTTTTTTTTGAATTTTTAATACACAAATAGCATTAGAGATAGTTGCTGAAATTTTTAATTTATTTCTCACAATACCTCTATTTTTCATTAGATTTTTGACTTTTTTATTATCATAATTTGCAATTTTTTTGAAATTGAAATTATCAAACGCTTCTATGAATTTTTTTCTTTTTCTCAATATTATTTTCCAACTTAAACCTGCTTGAAAAATTTCTAGCATTAAAATTTCAAATAATTTTTGGTCATCCAAGATAGGTTTTCCCCATTCGTTATCATGATAATCTTTTAGTAAATTGTCATCTTTACACCAAGAACACCTTATCTTTCCTTTCACTTTTAGATGATCTAATTGAATATAATTGCTTGATAATTAAACAAGTGACAATCTACAAAAACCAGTTACAGTTAATTCTTTATTAAAAGATGAGACATATTTAGATACACTAATTTTTCCATCTTTTATGTAATTTTGATTTATTAGAGTGTTGTCTTTAAAGAATCTATTTATTTTACCTGATGCAATTTTGTCTAACATAGCTTCTGGTTTACCTTCTTGACGTAGCTGATCTTTAGCGATTTCTATTTCTTTTTCAACTATGCTGGAATCAACTCCTTTTTCATCTAATGCAATTGGGTTCATCGCAGCAGCTTGCATAGCAATATTTTTTGCTATTTCTTGAGATTCTTTGATTGCCATAGATAAACCTGATAGTGTTGCGATTTTGTTTCCAGCATGAATGTAGGACCCTACATATTTAGCTTTTAGAGTTTTAAAACCTCCAATTTCTATTTTTTCTCCTATCACTCCTGTTTGTTCAATAAGTTTTTCTGAAACTGTCATTCCATTAAAATCAGAGGCTAAGAAAGAGTCTAGTGTATTAAAGTTAATCGCAGAATTTGCGAGCGAAGTTGCAAGATCGATGTATGATTGATTTTTTGCTACAAAGTCGGTTTCGCAATTGACAGATATCAAAATACCAAATGTATTATTTTCGTTCACTTTTGCTAGAGTTACTCCCTCAGATGAAACTCTATCAGCTCTATTAGCTGCAACTTTTTGTCCCTTTTTTCGAAGATTTTCAATTGCTTTCTCGAAATTCCCTTTAGCTTCAACTAGAGCTTTTTTACAATCCATCATTCCTGCACCCGTGGATTGACGTAATTTATTTACTTCTGCAGCAGTAATTTTCACAAGATTAAATTTTTGGTGTTAGGTTATTTTTTAGTTGTTTTTTTTTGAGAAGATTTAGCTTTCACTTTCACTTTAATTTCTTTAGAAGCTTCTTTTTTAACTTTAGTCTTTTTCTTTTGTTTAATTTCTTCCTTTAATTTAATTTGACCTGTAGCTTTCTTTTTTTTCTTAATCTCCTTCTTCACATCAATTTCTTCTTCTTCTTCTTCTTCTTCTTCTTCTTCTTCTT
>MDSW01164925.1_pt1 | contig 27782 bp, 21 predicted proteins | sample 811171 | NCBI WGS metagenome assembly MDSW01 (sample SAMN05326641, study PRJNA326480) | marine metagenome | isolation source: seawater | place: Atlantic Ocean: North West | collected 2012 | reverse complement strand
TTTTTTTTGTGTGTCCTGCTTTTTTGGTGTCTTTTTCTCGTCTCATTATTTAGTAGTCGAAGACTCCTCCTCAAAAGAGCCGCCAAAAAAAGAAAGGCTTTTTGCGAATCACACGGATTCACCTAGAGAGAGAGAGAGAGAGAGAGTCGCGTGGTGTTCCGAACTCTCCAAAGTCGTCGTGTACGTCGTCGTTGGAGAGCAGGAGGAGAGATGTTCGCGTCTTCTTCTTCTTCGTCTTCGTCTTCCTCTTCGTCGTCGTCTGATTCGTCGACATCGAAGAAGGGGACGAAGAAGACGACGACCACCACCACCAAAAAAAAAAGCTCCGGGAAAGAGACGACAAAATTGCGCATCAACGAAGCGTTCGCGAGGCGATTCGAGCACAACGAACGGCGGAAAGAGGCGCACCGGTTGAAAGAGAAGGTCGGGAAAGAGTACCTTCTGAAAGGAACGACGACGACGAGGAGGAGGAAAAACAAGGATGGGGACGAGGAAAGCGACGACGACGATGATGATGATGACGACGACGACGACGCGCGGACGAGGCGCGCCGAAGCGTCGACGTCGAAAAAGCGCGCGCCGATCGACGTGAAACACACGCGCGAGGCGTCGCGGACGTACGAGGCGCTCGAGCTCGCGTTCGCGACGCACGGGCTGGACGCGACGACGACGACGGCGCGGCGGCGGTTTCGCTTCGCGCGCCGCGCCGAGGTCGGGACGCGGCCGAAGACGTACGCGGAGATGGGCATGCCGAGCGATTGCGCGAGATTGGTGATACTGACGATGGAGGACGCGCCGGCGATCGTGAGCGCCGCGGAGCGGGCGACGCGAGAGTTGACGCGGCTGTGCGGGACGACGATGGACGCGTACGCGCCGGGACGAGGAAGCCTGCACGTGACGCTGTTTCATCTGAGTCGGACGTTCGAGTACGTGCGTGCGCCGGTGGAGTTCGCGAGCGCGGCGACGCTGCCGCCGAACGCGCCGAACGCGCGCGAGGACGCCGTCGCGTACGAGGAGAGCGCCGTGGCGGAGGCGCTGCGCGGGTGCGGCGAGTGCGAGCTCGAGGTCGATCGCGTCTGCCTGGCGCCGAGCGGGTGTCTCATTCTTTGTTTCAACGACGTGCACGGGAACGTGCAGACCATTCGCGAGAGATTGGCTCGGAGCGCCGTCGGCGCCGCGCGAGCGCAGAACGACACGGTGCACTGCACGCTCGCGCGACTCTTCGCCAGAGCCGACGGCTTTCAGATGGACCCAGAGCGCGCGCGCGCCGTGCAGGCCATGTGCGCCACCGTCACCAGCGCCCTTCGCGGCGCCCGTTTCAAGGCGCGCAGCGCGACGTACTGCGTCGAGCGCACGTTCAGTCACTGCGACGGTCGCCGCGCGAGAATCTCTCTAGGCTAGCTCTTCGGGACAGTTTGCAACCGCTCGCGCGCGATCCGCACTCCGCGACGCCCTCGAGCGCGACGCGCGCGCGGCGAACGACGCGCGACATGGACGAACCGCGACGCGCGCGCGCGGCCGAGCGCGCGCGCGGCGCGCCGCGGCGGCGCGATGAAAACCCGAAAGCGTCGAGACCGGTGCGCGCGCGCGCGGCGCCCGAACGGCGCGCGCGCGACGACGGCGACGGCGAAGACGCGACGACGCGCGATGCGCGACGAGAGGTGTTCTCGATCGCGAGAGCGACGAAAGCGACGAAGAGGGAGGCGCGAAGGGGGGAGTTTTATCAAGTCGTGCGGACGCGCGGCGACGGGCGGTGCATGTTTCGGTCGCTCGCGCTCGGTTTAGCGGCGATCGCGAATCGCACGATGACGAGCGGGGAGGAGGAGTTCGAGGCGGATCAGTTGCGGTTGGCCGTGGCGGAAAGTTTGTGCCGGACGTCGGAGAAACGGGAGAATTTTAGTGAGGCGGTGATGGCGATTTCGTACGAGTACGGTTTGGAGCAATATTGTCGACGGATCCTGGACCCGTCGTTTTGGGGCGGCGAGCCGGAATTGTTAGTGATCGCGAGGTTGATTCGCCGACCGATCAAGGTGTTCATACACGCGAGTCAGGCGAAGAACGCGCAGGGCAGTGGGTTCGTGTCGATTCAGACGTACGGCGAGGAATTCGCGAAGGAGGGTAAGCGAAAGGCTATTAAGCTGCTCTACAACGGCGAAAATCACTACGATTTGCTAATCTAAAGTTATCCATTCGTCTCACGTCGCAAAGTCCTCACACCCAACGCGTTTCGTTCGTCACCGGGTTGTGCTCGTAAGGCTTACCTTCGGCGTCGTAGTATCGTACCCACGTCTCGGCTCCGTGAGGCGCCGGCGCGTAATATTGCGTCACCGGCGCGTGTTGATACGCTTGTTGCTGCTGTGGCACGATGAACGGAGGTGTGTTCGCCGGCGCCGCGTGTAGAGGCGCTCCGCTTAATCCCCCTGTCGCGCGAGTGTCGCCCATTTCCATGACTTCGCGCACGTACGAGGCGCACAGTTGCGCGTTCGCGAGCGGCCCAGTAATCGCCACCACCGCGTGCGGCGATTTGTTATTCTTAATATCAACCCCACACGCCGTTACGGCGCGTAAATGTTTGATCATTTCACCACCCTTACCGACGACTCGTCCCTCGTTCCCGGCGCAAGGAACCTCGATAGTCGTCGCCGGCGCCGCGGTCGGCGCCGGCGCCGCGAGTCCCATCGCGGCCAGAGGCACCATGGCCATGCCATTCGGAAGTAACACTGCGCCTTGAGGCAAACCTTGTATTGGCAAAGCATGTGGTTGCATCTGTGGCGCCACAGCCGGCGCGCTCGGCGCCGCGAATCTATCTACTTGCAGCTGCAGCGTGTCGTGCACCATTTGATACGCGATTCTCACGCACTTGCGCTTTCCTTTTGCCGTGCACACGCCACTACCTTTAACGACGTGACAACTCGCCCCGCTCCTCGCGCTTATCTCTCGAATCGTCGCCGCGCCGCGACCGATCACGCGACCCTCTTTCCCCGGGCACGGAATCGCCACTTCGATTTCCTCCTCGTCGTCCCCCGAAATGACGCTTTCCGGCACCACGCTCACATCGATCCGTATCCCGGCGTTGACATCGCTCGGCACGTGCGCCGTTAACATCTCCATGATCTGTCCCGTGTTCGCCACCTCTTCGATCAGCGCCTTGGCGCGTTGCGTGCTCGCTCGCTTCTCCTCGCTCGTTCGCCGCGCGCCGCCCGCGCCGACGACGTTCGGCCGAACCACCGCCACGCCTTCATCGCGGCGAAATTCAACCACGCATCCGCACGTGTTCTCGATGTACTTGACATTTTCACCACCCTTACCGATCACTCTGCCCGCGTTGTTATCGATGCGCACGAGCGTCTTGAAATCGTCGTCGCACGCGTCGCCGCCGCCGCCAACCGTCCCCGTCCCCGTCCCCGTCTCGCTCGATTTCGTCCGTTTCGTCGCCCGCGTCGACTCGTCGTCGGACGCGACGGCGTCGGCGTCCGCCGCGCGCCGTTCGCGCTTCACCGCGACGTCGTCGTCGGGTTTCGCGTCGACATCGTCGCGCGCGGTGGATTCTTTCTCGGTGGTTGGTTTTCGCTGCGCGCGCGCGGGCGCCGCGCGCGCGCGCCTCGCGGCGGGCATTTCGAGCGACTCGCGATCGCGCGCGACGTGCGGCGCGAGCGAGGCGCGACGCGAGCGGGACGCGCGAGTGGCGGTGTGACGGGCCGACGACGCGCGCGCGGCGGCTCGGGACGGTTTCGCGAAACGTTATATTACAGCGGCATGGCGCGCGTCGGCGCTCGCTCGCTCGGTGACGATGCGTGACGTCGTAGGTTTCGTAATGTACAGGCGGCGGCGGGGAGCGAGACGACGTCACAGCCTCGATCGAGGTTGGTCCCGGGCGGCCGGCGACGCCGCGCCGGCGACGCCGGCGACAAACTCTACTATTCGATTCAGCACCGTCCCGCTTCCCGGTTCCTGAAGAATCAAGTGGTGCATCCCCGGTAACTCTACGTATTGCTTCACCGCGCTCGATGCCTCGCACACGAGGCGCTCGCTCGCGGTTTTATCCGCGCACGCGTCCTCGGCGCCGTGCAGCGCCAAGAGCGGACACCTCAACTCTCCGTATCTCGCTCTGAGCGCCTTGAACCCGCGCAGGATCTCATACGCCGTGCGACAACGCACCGGTCCTAACTGCACGTACGGATCCGTGGCGTACGACTCTAAAGTCGCCGCATCGTTCGACATGTCTTCCAACCGCACCGCCGGCACCAAACGCGCGCGCGGCGCCCCTCTCGCCAACAGCGCCCCCATCGCCGCCTGCGCCCTCAGCACCGCGTTCCACTTCACGTCGATGCTCGCCGCCGTGAGCACTAAACCATCGATCAACCGCGCGTTCGCTCGAGCGTCGTTCGCCGCGACCGTCGCCGCGATGAGTCCCCCGAACGACTGTCCGCACAGCACCAGCGGTTCGCGTCCCGCTCGCCGCGCCCGCGTCATCTCACAAAACCCGCGCGCGTCCTCCACGACGTCCTCGAACTGTTCGAAGTATCCGGGCAAGCCCTCGGACGCGCCGTGTCCGACGCAATCGTACGTCACGACGCGCAGACCGGCGCTCGTGAGTCGTTTAAACAGGTTCGAGTAGCGCGTGGCGTGTTCGCCGATGCCGTGCAAAAACACGACGACGGCGCGCGGTTTGCGCTCGGGCGAGTACTCGTACGCGCATAAGAGTCTGTTCGTGCCGTGTCCGCGGTGCCAGCTCGCGGCGCACGGTCGGAGGCGCGCCATCGTGTGCGGTCGAGCCGAGTCGCGCCGAGCGTAACGGTTTCGTTTGAACGCGCGGGACGACGCGGGCGGGACGACGCAGTCGTAAAGTCATCGTAAAGTCATCGTTATTCGTTACAAAGCGCAGATCGTGACGCGGATCGTGGATCGCGCGCGCGCGCGTCGTCGACGTCGAACGGCGTCGACGATCGATCGCGGGAAAGTCGAACTCGCTCGGCGGTGGGCGACGCGCTGACGAGGACGCCGAGAAGCCCGACTGGCCAAAATTTTACGCGTTCCCGCCGCCGCCTTTGTGCTCGTTGATGTAATCGATCAGTTCAGAGTCACTCGCAGCGTTGCGCTTGAGCGCGATCTCGAGCTCTTCCGAAGCTGGGGACGCGTCGCACGCCGCGCGGTACGCGGCTTCGTCGAGGCGCGCCGGGGCGCCCACCGCGACGCTCGCGGCGTCGGAGATGATTGTTTCCCCAAGATCACTCGCGGGCGTGTTCGCCAGCTCGTCGATGATGCGTTGGCCCACTAACAAGTAGTCCGCTCCCAAAACGCGCTTGACGGCGTCGACATTCGCTAAACTGGCCACCATGATTTTCGTCTTTCCGCCGGCGGCTTTGGCGCGCGCCAAGGCGTCTCGCGCGAGCTCGTACCCGGGATCGGCGTTCGCGTCGAGCGATTTTTTGGACTTGTACCACGCGTTCAAGCGAGAGTAGTACAGTTGAACCACTGACGCGCCCGCATCGATCGCCGCGTTCGCTTGCTCGCGACAGTACACGTGCGACACGTGACACGCCACGCCGCGCGCCTCGAGCCTTCGCGTCGCCTCGATGCCCGCGTACGTCGCCGGAATCTTAAACAGCAGCTTATCCCTCGGCGTTTTCAGGTCATCACACAGCGCGAGCATCTCTATCGCCTTCTTCTCGCACGCGTCCGCGTCGTTCACCAACCACCATCCGAGCTCCACGCTCACCCGACCGTCCACCTTCGTCGACCACATGCTCGCCAAATTCGCCTTCGCCTTGTCCACCACGAAATCGACGTTCTCCGCGTTCAATCCTCCCGGTATCGCCGCCATCGCCCCCTCGACCGCCCCCGCGTCGCGTCCTCCGCTCTTCACGCTGTACAGCAGCACGCACGAGCTCACGACGCCCGCCCGCGGGCCCAAATCCATCGCGTTCGCCTCCGCCTCCGCCTCGCTCGCGAACTTTTTAGAATCCAGCACGAGATTACTGAACGCCCGCGCCGCGTCCAGCGCCGATCCCGCCGGCGCGCGCGTCGCGCCCGTCGTCACCGCGCATCGTCGCGCGTCTCTCCGCGCGTCGTTCGCGCGCGCGCATCGCGTCATCGCGTCGTTTCGTCGCCGCGCGTCGCCGCGATGGCGACGCTGACGCGGATGCGTCGTCGGCGATCGGTGCGCGCGCGCGTCGAGCGCGCGGCGCGCGGCGAGCATGTCGAGGGCGGTGCGATCGAGCGTTGTGATCGGGCGCGTGCGTGCGCGCGCGGGCGTCGAGCGCGTCGCGGTGTGACGACGCGACGACGACGACGACGCCAATTGCGTTTGCGCGTGCGCGCATTCGACGCCCGCGGTCGTGGCAAAAAATAACGTCTTTTGTTGTGCGGTTCGGCTTGAAGAAAATCACAAATCTACCGGGCTATTGGATCCTCGCACGAAGCGCTTAAGGTGGTGATCGAAGACAGACGGACAGACGGTCGAGATAGATGCGTCGGACGATGCGTCGGACGAAATCATCGGACGCGAACGCGACTTCGAGAATCGCCGCTCGAGCGTCGTCTCGGCGCCTAGTGGCGCTCGTCGACGATGGAGAGCTTGATACCCTTACCCTTGGGCAAAGAAATCATCGGCTTGCTCCCGGTGCCGATCGCGAACACGTTCGTCGCGCGCGTCGCAAACTCTTGACCCGCGGCATCCTTCAAGTGCACGATTTCAAAGCTTCCGATGTGCTTTTCGCGGCGTTGAATCACCCCGACGCGACCGGCGTTGCGGCCGCCCGTGATCATGCACAACGCACCGACGTCAAACTTGACGAAATCGGTAATCTTGTTCGTCGCGATGTCAACCATGACGGAGTCACCCTCCTTGATGAGCGGATCGGGGTATCGAATCGTGCGTCCGTCGTGCAAGCCGACGCACGGCACGCCCTTATCCCCGAGCTTTTTGCTCTTCACCTTGCACAGCTTGTATTGCGCCTCGATGGCTTCGATGCGGTGCACGACGAATCGTCCCTTGTTATCGTAAATCAATCGGAAGTGTTCATCGCTCTTTTCGATGCTCACGACGTCTGTCAAAGTCAAAGTCGTCGTCCTTCGTCAGTCGTCCGGCGTCTCGCGCGTCGCGCAAGCCCTAAGCCAAGAGTCGAGATCGCTGAAATTCGCGCGTCGTTCGCGTCGCGTCGCCTCGATCCACGCACCCATGATCCCGCACGGGTAGCACTTATCCATGCGAATCTTCCCGTCCACCTTCACCACGCGCTGCATGAGAATCGTCGTCACTTCCTTGTACGTCAGCGCGTACTTCAAGCGGTTGCGAAGGATGAGGCACAGCGGCAAGCACTCGCGCGACTTGTGCGGACCTGCGCGCGATCGCGACGTCGAACGAACGGTCAGTGACGGTCGACGAGATATCGCTCGCGTCGATCGCGATCTCGATCGCGCGTCATCGCGCGCTCGCGAGGCGCGCGCGTCGCCCATCGTCCCGCGCGCGCGAAACCCTTCGCGCGACACGCACCGGGCGACGGTTTCGGGGCGAAGACGCCGCCGAGCTTGTCGAGCATCCAGTGCTTGGGCGCATTGAGACGCTTCAAATGCTTTTTGAGGCCACGGGCCATGTTGCCTAAAACACGCGCGTCGCGTAGAGACGGAGCGCGAGACGCGCGCGCCCGCGATCGGCCGGCCGCACGACGAGGGTCTACGCCGCGACGGGTGACCACCGAGGGCGGATCCGAAACACCAGTATAACGGACCCAAATACCACTAAACGGACCCAAACTACTTAACGCGGACTCAAACGAGGTTACATATTTAACATTCACTTTACGGTAGATGGACAAAAAACAAAAAACGCGACGAGACTTTTTTTTGTGCATTTTTTTTCCGTTCTTCAAGCGCGGACAAAAATAATAATACCGCTCCAAAAGCCACCTCTCGAATCACGAACCGTCGAGTCCCTTTTTTCCATCTCGCCTGCCGCTACTGTTTACCCACACAACTAACGAAAATGTCCCACTAGCGCTAATGAAACAGATTATATTAATGACCACGCGCGCGTCGCGGGCGCGCGCGTCGGCGTCGGCGACACCGCGCACGCGCGCGCGCGCCGACGACGCGCGACGACGAGATGACGACGACGACGATGGCGCGCGTCGCGATCGCGCGCGCGCGCGTCGCGTCGTCGTCCGGCGCGCGCGCGGCGACGGCGACGGCGACGGCGACGGCGACGCGACGGCGACGCGCGACGCGCGCGCGCGCGCTGGACGACGCGAGCGAGGACGAGGTCGCGCGCGCGATCGACGCGTCGATCGAAACGCTCGAGGCGCGAACGGCGCGGGAGATCGAGGCGATGATGGCGAGCGACGCGAGCGTGCGGGCGGAGGCGGAGCGGGCGGGGCGGGACGCGCGCGACGTCGCGGCGCGGGAGATCGAAAAGGTTGAACAGATGGAGCGAGAGCGCGTGCGAACGACGTTTGAGGAGGTGCAGATGAAGACGGAAGCGAGTCAGTCGAAGGCGGAGCGCGCGGCGGAGGAGACGCTGGCGTTGAAGCGAGACGCGGTGGAGCGCGCCGAGGCGAAGATGCGGGCGTTGGACGCCGAACGCGCGGCGTTGCGGGAGGAATTAGCGAAAGAAGACGCGTCTGGTGGGAACGGTGCGGGCGATAAGTGGGCGGACGGGACGTCGATCGATGAGGCGGCGGAGAAGGCGGAGAGCGCGAAGTCAGCCGCCGTCGGCGGCGCGTCGGGCGCTTTATTGGCGACGCCTTTGATTGTGTCGCAGGGCGGCGGCTTGGTGTCCATCGGCATCGTCGCCGTGTCGTGCGCGGTGTTCGGGGTCACGTATCGGTACGCCGTGAGACGAGATCTGGGGAATAACGAGCTCAAGGGTGGCGTCGTCGGCGCGTTTGGACTGGCGCGCGGTTTGAGCGCCGCCGACGTCTATCTACGCGCCGCGTCTCTGGACGGCGACGCCGATTTCGCGACGTACGCGCAAGCGGCGCTCTTAGCGGGTCAAGGCGTGCTGACGTACGCCTTCGCCGCGCTCGCGCTCGAGCAAGCGTTCGCGCGAGGGATTTTAAAGCCATTCGGCGAGCCGCCGCGAGAGTGAAAAGTTTTGTTTCATCGATTGATTCGTTGTAATCATAAAAAATTAATCGCGTGGCGCGCCGACCGACCGACCGACCGACTCGCCGCGCGCGCGATGTTATCATCCCACCCCACCGCGCGCGTCATCACAACCGGGGAATGATGAAGAGCAAGCCGATGAGCGCCACCGACGCCGCGAGGGCGTAAATCGCCGTTTGCAATTCCTGCGGCGACTTCAGCGCGAATCGTCGCTCACCGCACGCCGGGCATCGCTTCCCTTCCGCCCACGCCCCCTTCGAGCCGTCGTAGACGTATCCACACCCTTGGCACACCCACAATTTACCGTCCACGTAGTACGGCTCGCCCGGGACGGCTTTCGCCGCCGCCGCGGGTTTCGCCTTGGCTTTGAACCGGCTCTTCGTCGCCGGCGCGCTCTCGGCCTCGGCCGCGGGTTTCTTCCCAAACAGCGCGCGCGTCTGCGCGTTGCCTCGCGCGCTTCGCTGCTCGATCCATCGCGCGCGCGCGTCGTTCGTCAGTCTTTCGTCGCGACAGCGGGACACGTCATTGCCGCGTGATCGCTCGCGTTCGTCGCCGCGACGGCGCGCGAACGCGCTCTGCGCGCGCGAACGCGCCGTCTGCGCTCTAAACGCACCTTGACGGTGAATCGCGCGGGCGCGCGGAGGGCGACGGTGGACGTCGAGACGGCGAACATCGCGGATAGGGCGGCGAGGTGTGCGGGACGCGGCGGCGACGACGACGAAGACGAAGACGCGCGATGACGGCGCGCGTCACTCGCGCCGCGCGACGGCGAATAACGCGTGAAAAGCGTCGACGACGCCGGTTCCAGCGCGAGCGTCGACTTCGACGAGGGTCAGATGGCGGAGCGAATCGAGCGCGCGCGCGAGCGACGCCCCGCGCGGCGGCTCGACGAGGACGAAGGCGACGTCGAGCGGATTCGTCGTCAGCACCGCCGCGCACGCGGCTTTGACGTCGCGCAGCAGCGCGAATGGATCGTCTCGCGGCGTCGGTCTCGGCTTTCGCGCGCGACGGTCGACGGTCGTCGCGGCGTCGATTCGGTCGACGCCCGAGCGCCGACGCGTCGCGAAGAGCACGCGGACGACGCCGCGCGTCTCGCCGCGCCGCGCGTCGACGATCTCGCGAAGCCCGCGCTCGATGGCTCGCGCGTCGACGTCTCCGAGCGTCTGATCGAGGACGTAGACGACGCCGTCGGCGCGTCTGTACGCCGCGGCGCGACACGCCGCGTGCGCCGCGGCGCCGCTCGGATCGAAAAACCGTCCGCGCGCGCGCGCCGGCGCGCGCGCTTCGCCACCGTCCTCGTCGCCGTCCGAGCGCTCGAGCGCGCACGACATCACGCCGAAATCCATCCCGATCGTCCGCGTCGCGCGCCGATCTTCGCTCGCGTCCGCGTTCGCGCATCCGCGTCGACGCCGCGACTCGGCGAAGAATCGCCGCACGAGCGCCGTTTTCCCGCACCCGCTCGCCCCAGCCGTGGCCAACGTCGCGACCGCGCCGACCGCGCTCGCGTCGGACGCGCAAAACGCCCTCAGCGCGTCGCGCGCCGTCGTGGGATCGCGCGCGAGCGCGCGAGCGCGCCGCACGCGTCGCGCGTAATCGCTCCCCATGACGCTCAAACGAACCGTCGCGACGCGTTTCCGGCGCGTTCGCGCGTCCGCGCGTCCTCGCGAACCGCCTCGCGCGTCGTCGCGCGCGTCGCGTCGCGCGCCGCGTCGACGGCCGCGACGGGACCGCGCCGAAAACGCGTCGCGTCGCGCGATGACGACGTCGCGCCATAAATTTAGAACGTCGATTGATCTCCGCACACCGCGACGCATGTCCCGCGCGCCGGTCGCGTCGAGCGACGGCGACGACGCGCGTCGCGCGCGTCGCAACGCGCAGGCGCGCGCGCTGTGTCGGCGCGCGTGCGAGCTGCTGAACCTCCCGATCGACACCGCGGTGACGGCGCTGGCGAACGTTTTAAAGTTTTATAAACGGCGCGACGCGATCGAGCGCGCGAGCGAGGACGAGGCGCGGAAGCGCGCGAAAGTCTCGCCCGAATTGGTCGTGCAGGCGGGGATCTACCTGGCGTGTAAGCTGGAGGAGTCGGTGGTGCGGTTGGCGGACGTCGTGGCGGCGACGGCGGCGACGCTCGACGGCGAGGACGGAACGGTGGCGCTGGATGATCGCGCGGACGTGCGGTTGAGCGAGGCGGACGCGAGAGAACGGGCGGAGGGTGAAATACTGGCTGGGTACGCGGTCGTGGGTCGTGGGGCGGGAGATGAGGGTGCGGAGGCGATGAACGCGGCGCGCGACGGCGACGCGATGAACGCGGCGACGGGGGCGTTGTATTACGCGTACAAGGATCGAATCTTAGTTTTGGAGCAAGAGATGCTTCGCGCGATGGAATATGAGTTGAACACGGCGCAACCGCACGTGTACATGTTTCACATCGTACATGTGATCGGAGGTAGTAGGGAATTGGCGTGCGCGGCGAGCGCGACGCTGTTGGATGCCCTCTTCGCGACGGCGGAGCCCGTGGGGGAAGAGGAGGCGCCGACGATCGCGGCGGCGGCAGTGCGCCGCGCGAGCGTCAATTTGAAGTGTGAAAAAGACTTGAAGTCTGCGAATGGGAAAATGTGGTACGAGATTTTGGGGTTCGACGCCGCGGCGATGGACGCGGTCGAAGAGCGCCTACGAGAAGGAAGCGCGACGTGACGTGATACAAGCTTCGTTACAAAATTTCCCGCGCGCGCGCGCGGGGGGCGTCACGTTCGTTGTAATAGTTATACTGTACAGTAGTAGTAGTTGCATCGCACGGATCACGTTTTCAGTGTCCGGGCCTCGACGCCGTGTTCATCGTCTCACCCTCGAAGCCTTCGTATTCGTCGAGAAAGATGGAATACAAAAGCGAGCGCAACGTGCTCGGGTAGAATGGTTTCCCGAGTGAACCATCACATCCAGCTTCCGTGACCGCAAGTGTATGCTCGGGTCCGACGTTTGCGCTCAAGGCGACGATCAGATTACGCTTGTACCCAGGCGGGGCGCTTTGTTCCATCTCGCGAATTCGCCTCGTCGCGTCGTTTCCATCCATCACGGGCATCATCATGTCCATGAAAATGACGTCGTAAGGTTTGGAGTTCCCACGAATGGTGTCTTCGACTTTGTGCGTCGCGATCAAACCATTCTCAGCGACATCGACGAATACGTTACATCTTTTCATCGAGTGAATCGCCACTTGCTGATTCAGCCTGTTGTCTTCGACGAGGAGCACGCGCATGGAGCTGATGTCGATGTCAGGCTGCTCTGCGCTAGACTTGGGCGCACGTTTGGAGTCACTTGAAGTTCTCTCACTTCTCATCATAGAGTTTTCAGCGAGACTCGAAGTGCTCTCGTCTCTCCCTCCGAGACCGCGTGTTCTCATCGCGTTCTCGTCGACTTCGCCGTTCTTCGCGTCCGCCGCGAGGTATTCGAGCGTCTCGATGAACGCTGACATCGCTATCGGCTTCATGATGGCTCGCTTACACGCGGAATGCGGCAAGTCTTTCATTCTCGAAGACTTGGATATGATCAAGATGTGAGGTTCGGGATCGATCGAATTCAACCAGCTTTCGTGTGCGAAATACTGCTCTTCTTCGATGCACAACACCGCGGGTCTGTTTGCCTTGTGCGAGTGTCGCACGTAATGCTCCACTTGTTCGCGATCCTGAGCGTCTTCGAGACCAACTTCGAGCATATCTTGCACGTTAACTTGATAGCACGCTAAAATATTTCGAACGGTGCGCATTTGCAAGCCAGGGCGAAGCCCGATGAGCACCTTCAAGTCTCGCGGCGCCGTGTGTTGTTTCTCCGTCGCCTTGTACCCGAGCGGAAGCGTGATGTTGAACTTTGTGCCGACGTCTTCTCGAGACGTGAAGTCGATAACGCCTCCCATGAGCTCGATGATAGTCTTCGTGATAGTAAGACCGAGACCGGTGCCTTGCACACGGAGCGCGGAGTAGTCGGACTGCTGGCTGAACGGCACGAAGACAGCGCTCTGTTTCTCTTCCGGAATGCCCACACCGTTGTCCTCGACGGAAAACGTCAGGCGCGCCTCCTGCTCCTCGAGATAGCCGCGAACATCGATTATGACGTTCCCTGATCGATCGAGATTACTGGAAAACTTCAACGCGTTGTTCACGACGTTCACGAGACATTGACGCAAACGGAAAAAGTCACTCTTGTACGTCATGCGAAACAAGCTCGGATCGATGCGCACGAAGACGTTTCCAGTGTAGTCTTGACGCTGAGAGATGCTCAAAGTTTGATCTATGAGCTCTTCGATGGTGAAATCGTCGTTGGTCAGCTCTAGCCCATGCGCCTGGTCGACTTCGGCGCCCTTGCGGTTGAACTTGGCGTAGTCCAGGACTTGATTAATCAACCCGAGCAACGCCTCGGCTGAGGTGAGGGAATTTTTGATAAAGCCGTCGGCGACATCCGTCAACTCACCGGATTCCACCGCCAAGGTGTTGAAGCCTATCACGGAGTTCAGAGGCATGCGCAATTCGTGAGTGATGTTGAAGAAGAAATCTCGCTGCATTTTGGTCAAGCGCTCGATGTCAGCCATCTCTTCGTCACGAGCGGCGTCGAGGACGCGAATGTTCCCGGCGGAGAGCAATAGGCAGTACGCCGCCTTGGTCAACACGTCACAACTCAAAAACCACTCGTGTTCGGCGCTCGTATCGATGTAGTTCAGCTCTTTTGCCATGAAGACCAAGGGGAACGACGTCCAGCACACCGTCTTGGCGATGGCGAGGATGACAAATCTCGTGCGATCGCCCTTGGTGAGCTCGTTCGCGAGCACCTCGCGAAAGAGTTGAATGCACGTAGTGATGACGTACATGAAGCAACCGATTGACACGGTGAGAAGCATACCTCGCACCGTGCCGTTCATTTCATTCACCAGCATGCCGGTGATGAGCATGATTTCATCCGCGACGCAGATGGCGTACATTTCCGTGCGAAATCTCGACTTTGCTCCGCCGACGACGAGGGCGTGAAGTTGAAACACCAAAATCAGCAGCACGGGCGTCGTGAAAATCCACTCCAAATATCGCAACAGCGAGTAGTACGTCCCTTCAATGCTCTTCATGAGCAAATCCGACCCTTGAACCATCAAATAGTGCGTGTAACACGCGATAATCGTGATGTACATAACCGTCGAACTCACTCTTCGCCTCTGTCTCGACGCCGTCCACATGATATCGTTCAACCCAATGCTCGCGCACACCGCGAACACCGTGAGCGCCATCAGCGACGTCGATCCACACACCTCTGCCTCCAGTCGCACCACGCCGTGATCCATGTACGTTCGCAAATTCGCCGCCGCCGCTCCGCTCGCGTTCCCCGCGTTCAATCCGCTCCCTCGCGCGCGTTCCTCCGTCATCATCACCCGTTCCCCGGTCGTCACGTCCAGCACGTGTCTCGACCGAATCAACCTCGGCGTAAACGCGCTAAACTTTTCTCCCTCGCGATCGCGTATCCACTCCGTGAGCACGACGAAGGACAAAAACAACACCGTCAGCGCGCTCAACCGCACCCCCGTGCCGTCCACCCGTCCCCGCGCGAACGCTCGCCACGTCCTCGCGTCTCGCGCGCCCGCGCTCATCCTTCGCTCCCGTCGCGCGTCGATCGGCGGTGGTTTCGATCGCGCCATCGCTCGCGCGTCGTCGTCGCTCGCGCGTCGCGCCGTCGTCGACGCGCCGAGGCCGTTCGGATCGTCGCGATTCGTCGACCGTCGCGCGCCGCGCGCGGCGAGATCGCTCGTCGAGCTCGGGCGCGCGACGTCGGCGCGATCGGATCGAAGTTTTGCGGCGCCTCGCATGTCGAGCGCGCGTCGAGAGGCGCTCCGCGGCGCGCGCGCCGGCGTGTGCTGACGTGGATGCAATCAATCGCGCGCTTTTTCGCGTCGGCGTCGAGATTTTCGAGGGCGCGATGTCGTATGGGTAAACAGTGCGCGGTGGGGAAGTGGGGAACGAAGCGTCGAGCGTCGAGGACTGGCGTCGACGGCGCCGCGAAAGCGCGACGGGGGGGCGCGCGAGCGGCGGCGCGAGTGAATGTTGCGCTGCTATGTCAATTTCAAGTGTCGCGCGGCGAAGAGTGAGAAGAGGTTTGGACGCTCGGGACGCGCTCACGAGCCGAGACGCGGCGGAGACGTCGTCTAATCGCCGAAAAATCACCCAGCCGTCCGTTAAAGGAAAGCAGAGTCGTCAACGGTGCTGTGCTGTTGGGTTTGGGCTAGAAATTCTTCGGCCTCGCGGACGACGCCCTCGTTACCGCTCGCCATGCCGAATTTCAGAGCGCTTTCGAACGCCGCGCGGGCGAGTTCGATTTTATCGAGTCTCTTTAAGCACTCGCCTCGGTAGGCGAAAGTCGTGCTCAAGATGGCGGACTCGGCCTCGACCCCGTTCACGATTCGCTCGGCGTTTTGAAGCTCTTCCAGAGCCTCTTTCCACTGCTCTTTCTCCATGTAGCAGTACGCGACGCGATTGTAGGTGGCGCCGACAAACTCGTTCGCCCCGAGCACTTCAAACTTTCCTATGCCCAGGCGAAGCGAGCGAAGCGCTTCTTTATAGTTCCCTTCTTGTCTAAAAATTTCCCCTTGCGCTGCGTAGAGATCTCCCATGCGACCGGCTAAATCCTGCACCATAAACGGAGGCATCCCGGCTTTCCCGTCGTGCACCTTGCAAATATCGAGCGCCTTCTTCAGCGTCCTCTTCGCGCAATCAACGTAATCAGACTCCTCTTCCGCCTCTTCTTTACCATTATCTTTCGCCGCGTCCTCTCCGCTCTCGCTCGCCTCTACCGTCCCGCTCTCCGTCCGTCCCGCCGCCTTCTCCATGTACGCGTCCGCGAGCACCCTCAACGCTATCCCGTGCACCGTCGGCGGCGCCACCACCCTCGAGCACAGCGCGTCCGTGCTCTTCATCATTTTTATCGCCGTGTCTACCTTTCCATCGTCTAACGCCGTCCGCGCGTTCTCCACGCTTCGCATCACCAGCGCCGGCACCTGTTTCGTCCGTCGCGCGCGCGTCCCGCTCGGGTCAGTCCTCGCGCGCCTTCCCGTCGCGTCTCGCGCGTCCCTCTTCGCCGCTCTCGTCCGTTCGCGCGCGCGTCGCGCGTCTATTGACGTTATCGTTCGCGTCTTCGTCGCCGATCGCCCTTCGCGCGCGTCCGCGCGTCGTCGCGCGCGTTTTCATCGCGCGTCGCGGCGCTCGAGCCCTGGGGCGTCGCGACGACGCGCGAGCGCGCGCGTCGCGTCGCGTCGCGTCGCGTCGCGTTCGCACCTGGCGCGGGTCCATGCGACTGAGATCACCCGGAGGCATCTCGCGCGAGCGCAGCGGGCGTCGCGGGCGTCGCGCGCGCGCGTGTGCGGGACGAGCGATGGGGCGACAGGCTTGAGGTTTTGCAGGCCCCGTCGCGGCGCCGGGGTTTCGCGAGGCGAAGGACGCGAATCGGATTGCACGACTACTTTCCAGCGGCTGATTCCTCGTCCGCCGAAGCGCGACGAGGCGGGGCGGTGGCGACGGCGCGATCGCGCATCTCGGCGCGAGCGTAGAGGAACATGCCGCAAAGAGCGACGAGCAAACCGAAGACGTTCTTGGCGACGATTGGGTCGCCGACGACGGCGAAACCGAAACCGAGGATGAGCATGGTTTTCAAATGACCGACGACTTGGTAGGTGACGGCGGAGCACTTGCCGATGACGGCGAAAGTGGCGAAATTTACCGCGATGGCGAGACCGCACGAGATGAAGGCGACGATGAGGACCTCGTTGGAGTACCTCGACTCGAGGATGTTACCTCCGTTCAGGACGCCGTCCACGGGCGGGGCTAGGATCATGAGCGTCATCGCCATCCACGGTGCCGACGCGCATAGCAGCTGCGTTGAGCTGATTTGATGCTTTTGTTGCATCGATCCGGTCAATATCTGTCCTAACGCCGTGGTGACCACGGATAACCCCCCGACGACGCTCCCCGTCGCGTTGAGCTGCACATCCGTCACCGTCGACGCCCCGACGCCGAGGAGCAGCACCAACAAACTCATCTTCACCCCAGCGCTGAATTTCTTGTTAAAATACGTCATCTGTAACCCCACGGTGACGGGAATGATGCTCAGTTTCGTCATCTGATAAAACCCCACCGAATTAAATCCTAGCGATAAGTTCAACAGCGCGATCGACGCGCTGTTCAACACGCCAAACTTCACCACCTCCGCCCTCCCCACCGACTTCTTTTCAAAGTACCCCATCCTCGCCGCCGCGCGAAGCACCAACGCCGTGAGCACCATGTGCATCGCCGTCAAAAATGTCACTGCGATCGCCATCGCGCCGCGTTTCTCCGTCGTCAGTCGCCCCGCGTCTCGCGAAATTTCCAAAAATCCAAAACTCCGGAAACGCGTCCGGACGCGAGCGGACGCCCTCCGGCCTCGCGCGCGCCCTCGCGCGTCGCGCGCGACGCACCCTCTCTGAACCCGAGAATGCTGATCAAGTGTTTGTTCACGATCACGAGCGACACGCTGCTGACGACGCTCAGCGTCAGCGCGAACGCCGCGCTCACGCCGTCGTTCGCATCTTGAACCGTCGTCGTCGCGTTCGTCGTCGCGCGCGTCGACGTCGGCGCCTCCGAGCGCGCGGCGGACATGAAGATCGTCTCGCGCGACGCGCGGCGTCGCGAGGCGCGCGTGGACGCGGCGCGCGCGTCTGTGACGCGCGCGGTAAACGCGACACAACGCGACGCGACCGTCATGCTGTCGCAATTCTTCATCCTGAGCCCGCGCGGGGACGCGCTGGTGACGAAAGACTTCCGCAGGGACTTGCCTCGACGCACGCACGAGACGTTTTATCGAACCGTGCGCGCGTGGGCGCGCTCGCGGCGGCGTGAGGACGGCGAAGAGGATGCGGAGGAATCGGCGATGGGCGAACATTCTCGGGAATATAGCGGCGCGCCGGCGGTTTTTCGCGAGGATGGGGTGAATTACGCGCACGTCAAGGCGAGTGGGCTGTACTTTGTCGCGACGACGACGCGAAACGCGAGCGGGAGCGTGATATTAGAACTTTTGCATCGGTTGGCGAGATTGGTGAAGGATTATTGCGGCGCGCTGACGGAGGACGCGGTGAGGAAAAACGCGACGTTGGTGTACGAGGTGATCGATGAGGCGATGGATTATGGATACGCACAAACGACGTCGACGGAGATGCTTCGCGAGAGGGTGTGTAACGAACCGGTGGAAATCGGAGGGGGGTTGGCGGGGATGCTGGTGAGCGCAAAGGCGGATTCGACGAAAATCGCGGCGGGGGCGCTCAAGGCGGGACAGAAGGTTGAGACGATGTTTAAAAATAATCTGGGGATGAGAGTCAACTTTCCGACCAAGGCGGCGATTAATTTAATGAACGCGGCGTCGGTGGCGAGTGGGGTGAATAGAGTTTCTAGCAGCGCGACGCAAAAGAGCGTGGTGAGCGCGTCGAGCGCGACGACTCGGGATGAGATTTTCGTGGACATCATCGAGAAAGTGAACGTGACGTTCAACGCGAATGGAGATGTAGTAACGTCTGAGATCAATGGGCACATTCAAGTACGGAACTTTTTGCAAGGTGAGGACACAAAGGTGAAGCTGGCGCTGTCGGAAGACTTGACCATTGGCGGGAAAGGTGCGAGCGCGGGTGGCGCGTATACAGGCGTCATCCTCGATGATTGCAACTTCCACGAGACGGCAAACTTGGATCAGTTCGACATCGATCGTACGATAAGTTTACGACCGCCACAAGGGGAGTTTTCGTTGATGCACTATCGAAGCGCCGACGACTTCAAGCCTCCATTTAGAATCGTACCGATCATCGACGAGAGCGTACCGTACAAAGTGGGCATCGAGCTCAAGCTCTACGCTGACTTTAACGCAAAACACACGTGTACGGGGTGTATCGTAACCTTGCCAATCCCCAAAGGTGCGATTGGCGCCACTGCTCGATTGCCAAAGCACGTCACGGCAAGCACGCAGCACGTCATGTACGACGCCGCCGAAAAGCAAATCGTCTGGCAGTTCAAAAAACTACCCGGCGGTTCCGATCACGAGTGTTCTGTACAAATCTCGCTGCAATCCGAGCGCATTCCAAACGTTCGTCGAGAGATTGGTCCGCTATCGTTGACGTTTCAGATTCCAACCTTTAGCGCGAGCGACCTCGCCGTGCGCTACCTCCAAGTCGTCGGCTCTTCCAACGAGCCTCGTCATCGCGATGACCCACCGCGAAATCCACACAGATGGATTCGTTACATGACCAAGAGTTCGTCCTACGTTGTTCGCATTTAGCTTTGTATTCAACAAATAGCTCGTCGCGAGCGCCGCTAATCCGCACTCCGAGCCATGAGCGACCGCGAGCTCCATCTCGCGCTCGAAAGAGTCGGCCCGCGGTTTACGCTCGGTGACTTACTCCTCTCCGAAGGCCCCGCGCTGGATGATTCCGCGGACGCTCTGCGCCAACGCGTCATCTTTGCCGTCCATCTGAGCGGTGGTCATCTCGATGTCGACGAAGAAACCCGAGAAGTCATCTACGTAGTCCCCGTGCGCGTGCGCGCGGCCATCTTAGCCCGTGATGTGAGCGAACGCGCGCGCCGAGCGCGTCGGGCGGCGTGGCGAACGACGATGCGCGCGGTGAGGGCCGCGTTTGGGTCTTTCCTCGTCGTCTCGGCGGCGTTGACGGCGCTCGCAGTCATCGCGTTGGTCGTCATCGCGCTTTCTCGAGGCCACCAGGGACGAGGAGGAGGTGGAGGGTCGACGCCGGTGTTACCCACGTACGTCGGGCACGGACGAGGGGTGAACGCGGATTTCTGGTACTATCTGTGGATGCGCGATTTGATTGAACTCGCGTATTGGAACGACGTTATGCGATTCGAACGAGCGCGCGCGTTTGATCGCGCGCATGGCGTCGCGGAGGGCGTTCCAGTGAGTAAACCGCGCGTTGGCGGCAGCGGACACGGTGGCGGTGGCGGTGGCGGTGACGATGGAGGAAGTGGGGATCCCGCAGGGCGAGCGAACGCGCCGCCGCCGACAAACGTCGGCCCGCGAAGAGGCGGCGACGGCGTTGATGGCGATGAAGAAGAGGAAGAAGACGATTGGCTCGACCGCGATCGTGAGTTGTCATTTTTTGAAAGCATATTCGCGTTTGTTTTCGGAAGAGGTGATCCGAACGATAATTTGGAAACCAGGCGATGGCGCGCTGTCGGGGCGCTTTTGCGAGTGAACAAAGGCTGCGTGTTCGCCGAGCAAGTGGCGCCGTTTTTAGACACGTATCTCCTCACGAAAGAGGATCATAGCGAAGTTCGAAACGGGTTATTTGCCGTGGTTTTCGACCTTGTCGCGCACGCGCGACGACTTTTCAGAAGGAAGGCGGATGCCGAGCGAGACGTTCGAAGGATGCACGAGGGCTACATGCTCGAGGTCTTGACGCGTTTCGGTGGATTTGCCGAAGCTTCGGATGCTGGAGAGCTCATATACGTGTTCCCATCTTTGCAAGTGACCGCTCGCGCGGACGAACCCTCTTCGTCGCGACTGATGCCGTCGCGCAGCGTTCAGGCTCCGACGCCGCCGCCAATTTACGAGCGAGTCCGACCTCTGTGGGAGAGCGGTGCGAAGATGCCGCTTGTTGTCGCCCTGGGATTTTTGAACGTAGCACTTATTTTCATCTTCCGTGCCGCCGGTGGTATGGACTTCAAGCCTCCACGCCAAAGTCAACTTCCACGAAGAGCCGAACAAACGATGGGACGTCGTGCGGGAAGATTCCGTGACGCCGCGCCGACGACGAGCACCGTCCCGATCGATGACTACGGCGAACCACCGTTGGTGATTCTTATCCTCGAGCTGTTCCCCAAACTGCTCAAACTCCTCATGCCGCTCTTGCTCGTGTACGCGGGCATATTCTTCCTCGTGCCGACGTCACGAGCGCTGTACATCGCCGTCGAGAATCGCCGAATCAAGCGACGAAACGACGTGAGAAAGAGGCGTGCGCAGGAAATATTATCAACTAGCGTCCAAATGATCGACAAGCAGTCGCGCGCAAGGGGCAAGCAAGCTTTAGAAGTGGTGTAAAATTGTAAAATATTCCGCCGGCCCAACCGCCGCGCCACACTCTCGCGCGCCACGGTGACGATTTCGGAGGTCGTAATCGCGGTCCACCCCGCGAAGGGGACGACCGAGGACGCGCCGCGGGTAAAATCGTCAATCATGTCCAATTATCTCCTCGGATGCGTCTTCTACATGCTCGGCTCGGTGAGTTTCGTGTTCGGGACAGGTTTCTTTTTAGCCGATGCCGTCTCGTTGAACAAGGCGCGATGAGGCGCGGCGCGACCGCCGCGGCGTCCGTCCACGTCTCGCGAAGCATTCTTTGTTAGATTTAGTTGTTATTCTATTCGCACGATATTGTTGAAAGGGATTTTAGCTTACACGCCTCTGCTCGACTCCCGCTATTGCGAAGTGATGATGAAGAAGAAGGTCATTTGGAAGGCAAAGTTGATGAACAAGAAGTTGACCACGACTTGGGGACCGCCCAAGAACTCAATAAAGTAGTTCAACTGACCGTACTCGGAATCTTTCTCTAACTCCTTGGCGCCCGACAACGAAGCCTTGAACGTGGCGTACGGCTCGCCGTTGAAGTTTTCGGCGCCGAGTCGCACTTGGGCGCCGTTGAAGATACGGAATCGCCTGTTCTGCTTAACCTCGAAACCTTCTACGTAGGTACCGTTCGTCGAGCCGAGATCGGTGATGTAAAGCTTGTTGCCCTCGGTCTCGAGTTCGCAGTGCACAGTGCTGACGCACGGCAGCGGGACGACCAAGTCCACCCCAGGCCCCTTCGCACGACCGATAATTTTCGACTCGCCGCGCTTGATCTTCAACGAAGGTAATTTCTTACCATTTGTACCTTCTTCCACGACCGACGTGAGCGTCCACGTGCCATCCGCAGCCAAACGGCTGTCCCCGGCGATGGCCGCGACGGCTTTACCGCCTTCCCGTCCCGCGCGCAACTTCATCCTCGCCGCCTCCCCCCTCTTCACGTCCTCGTCTAAAATCTCCCTCGTCTTATCCAGCCGTCTCGCACTCCGCTCTAGAATCGCCCCGAACCCACTCGACTTCGGCTTCGGCTCTTCCTCCACCTTTTCCTCGTCGACGCTTCGACTCACGCGCCCGCCGAAACCAAACGACGGCGCCCTTCCCGCGCGCTCCTTCTTCTCCTTCGGCGCCTCCACGGGCTCCTTTCGTCCTCCAAACGCTGGCGCCTTAAACTTCGGCTTCGGTCGTTCGTACACGTCCTCTTCCACGACCTCCACGACGTCCAAGTCCACCGTCTGCGACACCATCGCGTTGATCTTATCCAACATCCCAGACCCAAACTCGTTAAAGCTCGCCATCGCGTCGTCGATGTCCAAGCTCGCCCCCGACGCGCGTCGCTCGATCATTTTCCTCGCCTCTCCGCCCTCGCCCTCGTCTTCGCCGTCCCCCGCCTCGCCCTCCGCGTCGACGTCGTCGTCGGTGGATTTCTTCAATCGATCGAAAAACGTCGCTCGAACCGTCGTCGCGCGCGCTTTTCGGCCGGTCGCGATTCGGAGCTGGTTCGAGCGCGTCACCGAGTGCGTCGTCGAGCGCGCGCGCGGCGTCGTTCGCGCCGCGGCGCTGGACGGCGCGAGCATGGCGCGCGATGATTTGAGGCGGCGCGCGCGACGAGGTGGCGTCCCCAGATCGATCTTTTTCATCATCTCACATAATCTCACATACCCTAATGTCCGAATTTACATATTTATGACAGACTCGTGCGCGAAAACAGCGCATTGAGCGATCAAAGTAAGCCATGAAACACACGCGCGGACGCGCGATTCGAATGGCGGCTTCGCGCTGGGGCTTCACATCGCGGCGCCCGCGCGAACGCGATGCTGAGCTCGAAGCCCACCCCGCTGACGCGCGCGACGCCCGCGCGCTCGTTCCCGACGCGTCGAAGCGCCGCGCGACGCGCCGCGGTCGCGCGCGCGAGCGCGACGGCGAAAAAGCCGTGGGAAGAGCGCGACTGCCGCTTGGTTTTGGAGGATGGGAGCGTGTGGAACGGGCGGTCGTTCGGCGCCAAGGCGACGCAGGTCGGTGAGGTGGTGTTTAACACCTCGCTCAGTGGGTACGTCACGTCGTTCGCGCGCGTCGCGAGGGCGCGAGGCGCGGAGAGGGATGGTTGAGTCGGAAGCGCGCGCGGGCGAGGGGCGGATCGCCGACGGTTTTTGAAATCTCGCGCGCGCGCTTCGCGGACTTCGATCGATCGTATGACTGACGCCGACGACGCATCGCGCGTTTGATGAAATTTTAGGTATCAGGAAATTCTCACCGATCCGTCGTACGCGGGGCAGTTCGTGTTGTTCACGTGCCCGCACATCGGCAACGTCGGCATCAACGAGGGCGACATGGAGAGCAAGCAGGTGCACATGGGCGCGATGCTGGTGAGAAACTTGTCGCTGAACGTGTCGAACTACCGCAGCGTGAAGGATTTGGGGACGTATTTGGAAGAACAAGGGGTGATTGGGATCACCGATATCGATACTCGTGAGATCACGCGTCGATTGCGGGAAACTGGTTGCTTAAATGGCGTGCTCACGACGGATGCCTCGCTGAGCGACGCCGAACTCGTCGCAAAGGCGAAGGCGTATAATATCGTCGGGAAGGATTTGATCAGCGAAGTGACGTGCAAGGAACCGTACGAGTGGAAGGAAACCACAGCGGAGTGGGAATTCAGTAACGAAGCCAAGGCGAACAAGGATTCGTTCAACGTCGTGGTGTACGACTTCGGCGTCAAGCACAACATTTTGCGCCGCTTAGCTTCTTTCGGGTGCAAGCTCACCATCGTTCCGGCGTCTTACCCGGCGGATAAGGTGATGGCGATGAACCCGGATGGAATTTTGTTCTCCAACGGTCCGGGCGATCCCAGCGCGGTGCCGTACGCGGTGGAGAACGCCAAGCAAATCCTCGGCAAGCTTCCCGTCTTTGGCATTTGCATGGGCCACCAAGTCCTCGGCCAAGCCTTCGGCGGGTCCACGTTTAAGCTCAAATTCGGTCACCACGGCGGTAACCACCCCGTTCGCGGCCCCGACGATGCGGTTGAGATTTCTTCTCAGAACCACAACTTCGCCGTGGACCCCAAGTCCTTGCCCGCGGGCGTTCAAGTCTCCCACGTCAACCTCAACGACGGCACGTGCGCCGGCATGGTTTGGCCCGAGCAGCGCGCGATGACGATTCAGTACCACCCCGAGGCGTCTCCGGGTCCGCACGATTCCGATCGCTGCTTCGCGGATTTCGTGCAAATGATGCGCGAGAGTAAAAAGTAACGTCGTATTTACCTAATCTACGTCATAGCCACGAGTTTTAAAATCAAACCGACCGACGCTCGACGCCGCGCCCGGCGCGCCCCGCGCGCTCGAGGGGAGGATGCGGGACCCGCGCCGTCGTCCGCACTCGCGCGCGCGATGTCGCACGCGCGTCCGCCCAGAGCGCAAACCGACGCGTCTCGAGACGACGCGTCGACGCGAGCGATGCCGCGCGTCGACGGCGACGACGACGACGCGCGCGAGAGCGATCGCGCGTCCACGCCCGAGGTGGCGAAGAGACCATCCATGGGCGCGCGCTCGCTGTCCTTCGCCCCGTTCGACAGCTTCGGCGACGGTGAGCTCGAGCGCGAAGAGGTTCAGCGCGTGACGCCCGGAATCGAGCTGGAAAGACGCGCGACGGCGTCGCGAACGTCGACGCCCGAGGACGCGGCGACGCTCGCGAGGTTGTTGGACTGCTCCGGCATATTGCAAGACGCGTGCGCGGCGATGATCGATGACAGCTTCAATCGATGCTTTCAAGAGTCCGCGGAGGCGAATTGGAATTTTAACTTTTATCTGCTGCCGCTGTGGTGGTGCGGATGGGTGATTCGACACTTTGTCTTGTTTCCGTTGCGACTGGGGTTCATTTTGAGCGCGAGCGCGGCGTTCGCGTTGGCGTTTATGTTTTCGCACTACTGCACACCGAGACGGTGGGGATTCGAGAGAAAGTGCGTGGAGCTGTATGCGGCGGCGTTTGTGGTTTCGTGGACGGGAGTGATCAAGTATCACGGGCCGAGACCGTCGCGAAGAGGACACATGGGAGGGATGGTGTACGTCAGTAACCACACGTCGATGATCGATTACTTAGTGATGACGCAAGTCTCACCGTTCGCGGTGATACAGCAGAAGCATAAAGGATGGGTGGGGCTGTTACAGAGAACGGCGATGAATGCGATAGATTGCATCGAGTTCAACCGCACTGATATCAAAGACCGCAACACAGTGGCGACGAGACTCAAGCAGCACGTGGCGGACAAGTCGCGGTTGCCGCTGTTGATTTTCCCCGAGGGCACGTGCGTGAACAACAAATATTGCGTGATGTTCAAGCGAGGGGCGTTTGATCTCGGCGTGGACGTCGTGCCGGTGGCGATAAAGTACAACAACATTTTCGTCGATGCGTTTTGGAACTCGCGGCGACAGAGCTTTTCCAGGCACTTGTGCACACTCATGAGCTCTTGGGCCGTCGTCGCGGATGTATGGTACATGGAGCCACAGAGAAAACGTGAGGATGAAACAAGCATCGAGTTTGCGGAGCGTGTGCGAGGAATGATATGCAAGCGCGCGGGTTTGAAAGCCGTACCCTGGGACGGTATGCTCAAGTACTATCGACCTTCGCCGCGCGAGTGTGAAGCGCGTCGCAAAGCGTTTTTAGCGGGTCTCATGGCTTAGCCTCATAACCTTCATGGCTTGAAATAGATTTCTTGTAACTAGCTACCGATCATCTTTCGTACACGCAACGAAAATTAGTGGTGATATTAATACAATGCGACTCAACGAAAAGTACAGTTCACAAGCGCATCGGTTTAAACTGTTCCCAGCGTTGGTCCAACGTATTGAGCGAGAAAGCAAAGCACGCCTTGCAGTCGCGCAAAGTGTCGTTGAGACTTTTCAACGAATCGCGTTTTACAAACAGTGCGTTCAGCTCGTCGGTGTCGGCTCCAACTTGCTTGATCTCGCACGCGGCGATATCAGTCATGCACGAGTCAAGAGTTGCGTTGATACTCTTTTGCATTCGATCTTGCACCAAACTACCGAGCTCGTAGCAACGACGTACGATATCCAAATAGGGCTGACGCGCCGCGGACTCCGACTTGTCGAACTCAACGCGAACGCTGTCCACAATTTTATTCAAGCGCGCGACTTCCGACTCGAGCCCATGAAAGTGAGCTCGTTGCTCGGTGATGATGGCTTCGAGTTCACTTTTCCTTTTCGTATCGGCCACAGTATTTAAGACCGAGAGTACACCGTTTAACGTGGTCGATACTGAGTCTCGCGTAGCGCTCACTTCGTCCAAATCCGCCATGGCAACTTTAAGCTTGAGGAAAGCGTTGGTGAACTTCCTGAAAAGCTCTTGCACTTCAACCGCGGAGTCTTTGATTTTCAGCGCGACACCGACGTCTTCAGGCAAGAAGACGTCGGTAGACAGAAGTTTACCGTAGTGTTTGTTAAATTTGTTTCTCTCGCAAGGTCGGGATCGCGGTCCGCAGCACTTTGTGCCTCGTAAAATCTGATCGTAAATCAGAGGCATAATCATTATTGGTGAGTTTTCTTCGCTCGGCTCGATGTGCTTGCAAAGTTCAATCGCTTGACGCTCCAGCAGCGTCGTCCTCTGCATCGCGTGTCCCGATTCCACCGCCTGTCGCTTCCAACCCAACGAGGTGACTCGCGGGTCGACACCAACCACGGAGACGACGTGCTTTTTCGATCTTTCGCGCTTGAGCGCCACCCGCCCTGGGTCGACGAGAGCGGTATTTGTCTTCACATTTGTCAAGTCAGATTTATCGGTGACCGAGCCATCGCGCTGAGTCACCACGATTTTTGGTGGCTGCACGCGAAGCGGTTGCCCCTTCGGCCAACCGTTCTCAAAGCGAGGTTCACCGCAATAAATCGCCAAAACTTCCATGCGAGTGATTCCAAAGCGCTCCAACGTAGCAGACGACGTCACCCACGTGCTCGCCTGCCTGTTTGGATCGGATTTCGAAAAGATTTGCATGATGTCGTCGTCGTTGCACCGCACGCGTCCATTCGTCGCGACGTAAAATATTTCGCTAAAAAATGCCAGCGCGTTCGCGTTCGAGTACCAATACGTCCCCGGCGAAAACGACTCCTTCCCGTAGTAATGCAACAAAAATTTATCGAATTTCTCCCGCTTGTTCTTCGCGTTATGCAAAACAATCGCCCCCAATCCCGTCGGCACCTTCAACCCCACCGCGCGAATCAGCGCGTTCGTCCACCTATAAATCAACCGCCGATGATCCGCATTCTTGATCCCAAGCCTCATCTTCAGCGCGCTTTCGTTGATTTTTATTTTTACCGATCCATCGTCGTCCCTCGCTCCCTCGCGCGTCCCTTCGCCGCGTCGCTCCCGCCGCGCCCCCGCCGCGCGCCCGCGTCCCTCGCGCGCGGCGTCGCGCGCCCCCAGGAGCAACAGCGCCCCCATCGCGCACGGATCGTCGCCGTTCGCATCGCACGCGTCGTCGTCGTCGCGCGTCGTCGCGCGCGATCGCGGCATCGGTGCCGACTCGTCGAAGCGCGTCCTCTCGCGTCCTCTCGCGTCCT
>MDSW01005993.1_pt1 | contig 27793 bp, 18 predicted proteins | sample 811171 | NCBI WGS metagenome assembly MDSW01 (sample SAMN05326641, study PRJNA326480) | marine metagenome | isolation source: seawater | place: Atlantic Ocean: North West | collected 2012 | reverse complement strand
GGGGTGGAGTTGAAAGGCGTCAGATGGAGTTGAAAGGCGTCGAGGGCGGGGATTGAAAGCGAGGGGTGGGCGGAGAGAGACGCCGGGCAAAGTCCTTAAGAATCGGCGTTCACCACGCCAACGCGGTCGTATGGGGACCAGTGTATAGAACGCACCTTCGCCTCCACGTCGTCGCACGCCGCCTGCGCCTCCCTCTGGACGTCCATGCACTCGGTCAGGTACTTCCGCTGGCCCTCCTCGTCCTTTATCTTCGCCGCCTCTCGCTCGATCGCGTACGCGAGGGGCGCCATGTCGCGATGCATGCGATCGATCACGACCGGCGCGGACGAGGAGGAGGGCGGTCTCGGGAGCTTATACCGCCACGAGACGCCGACGAAGACGCGCTCCGGTCGCGTCGCCTTGGCGAAGACGTCGCGCAGCGTGAACTGCGCCTCCGGGTCGCGATACACGCACACGGAGACGAAGATCTTCGGGGGCGGGGGGGAGTCGTCGTCGCGCGTCGGTTCGTCTTCCCCGTTCGTCGCGTCGGCGTCGGTTCGTTTCCCCTCCTTCTTCGCCGCGAGCGCGTCGCGCAGCGCCCGCGCGCCGTCGTCGTGCCGCCACGCGTCGAGCGCGATGGCGTCGAACGCGTCGTGCACGCGTTCGAGCTCCTCCGGCTCGCCGCCCTTGTCCGGGTGGTTGATCCGCGCTTCTCTTCGATACGCCGCGCGGACGTCGTCCTCTCCCGCGCCGAGAGGGAGGCCGAGGACGTCGTACGCGGATCGCAGCGCCGGGTCGTGGCCTCGCGCGCGCGTCGGCGGGGAGAGGTCGCGCCAGCCGCGCGCCCACCACGCTGACTCGTCGTCTTCGTCTTCGGCGGTCGCGGCTTCGGTCGCGGCGCGGCGGCGTTCGAGCTTGCGGCGTTCCATCGCCGCGCGCGCGGCGTTCGACGGCATCGCGGACGGCGGCGGCGGCGACGACGACGACGACGGTTCGGCTCCGTCGCCGTCGCCGTCGCCTTCGTTCGACGACGCGTCGTCCTCGGACGTCGCGTCGTCGTCGGACGCGACCGCGCCGTGCTTCGGCATCGTCGCGGGCGCGTACGACCCCGGCTCCGTCAGCGGGAGGCAGCACGACGTGCACGACGTCATCTTCGCGTTGCACACGTTCCCGCACATCTTGCACATCTTGTGCGTGAACGTCTCGTCCGCGCGCGCGGCGGCGGCGTCGGCGTCGTCGTCGCGACCGTCGGGGTCACGGAAGATCGCGCCGAGGCCGAGCGCGTTCAGCAGCGGCGCCTCGAGCCGACGCGCGCGCGGGGGGGGCGGCGGCGGCTTCGCGTCCGCGGTATTCGCGTCCGCGGGAGGGTCATCGCGAGCGCTCGCCCACGAGGGGCGCTTCGCTTGCGTCGGCGCGGGCGTGAACGTCATGTCTCGCGCGGCGTCGGAGTGTGAGATGACGGACGGGAGGCGAAGCGTTACGCGAGCACCGGCCGGACACGCTCTTCTGCCATCATCATTTTCATCGGTCATTTGAAAGGAATATCGCGATGAACTGTGAAATGTTGAAACCGAGAGATGGGTGAACCGTGTCAGATTTGAACCTGAGGTTCCGTCGCGACTAAACTTCAGTAGTGTGAAAGCTCTCGCGCTTCTTGAGGCGTCGCCCGCCGCGTGCATCTCCCTCTTTTCTGCACGCGTTCGCACGTCCACACGTCGAACCGGGAATCATGGCGACTCAGTCGGTGCGTGTGCACCTCTCGCGCGTCCCTCGCGCGCGTTGGAGAACGCCGCGCGTGCCACCGCGCGTCGTTTCCGCGCGCTCCGCGGAGAAAACCCTAAATCTTCTTCTCGCGCGATGCCGCTGCCGTCCCCGTCCATCCCGCTGACGCCTCCGCTCCCCTCCGTCGATCCTCCATCCCCAGGTCCAAACTTTCGGTCGCAAGAAGACCGCCGTCGCGGTGGTCCACTGCAAGGCTGGCAAGGGCATCATCAAGTTCAACGGTGCGTACCACGGCGGATCCGGCGCGCGCGACGGGCGCGAAAAACATCGCCAGTAGTAGCTTAGGGTTCAAGGCGGACGGATGGAGACGCGCGTGTGGCGCCGCTCGCGCGCCGCTCGCGCGCTCCTCCGCCTCGCGTAGTCCGCGCGCGTCTCTAGCGGACGCATGGGGTGTCGCACGGCGCCGACGCGGGGCGATCCGTCCCGCGGAAGCGCGCGTGCGCGCGCCATCCCGCGGAGCGCGCGTCGTCGCGGCCGCGGGGTTTTTTCCTCCAACCATCCACCGTCGCCGCGAAGGCCCGTCCGTCGGGCTCGCGACCCCGAACATCGTCTGACGGTTCCACCCCCCCCACACACACACCCCGCGATCACAAAACAGGCGCCCCCATCGAGCTCATCCAGCCCGAGACGCTTCGCATCAAGGCGATGGAGCCGGTGCTTCTCCTCGGCAAGCAGCGCTTCGCGAACCTGGACCTTCGCATCCGCGTGAAGGGCGGCGGGCACGTGTCTCAGATGTACGCCGTGAGGCAGGCGATCGCCAAGGCTATCGTGGCGTACTACCAGAAGTATGTCGACGAGCAGAGCAAGAAGGAGCTCAAGGACGCGCTCCTGACGTACGACCGCACGCTTCTCGTGGCGGATCCCAGGCGCATGGAGCCGAAAAAGTTTGGCGGTCGCGGTGCGCGCGCCCGCTTCCAGAAGTCTTACCGTTAGGTGCGGTGTCCACGCGGTGTGGATACTTGGTCTGGAGCGGGGGGTTGGCTTAGCTGACGAATTGGAGGGTGTTATCTTACGATAAATCAAACTAAACGACGCGCGTCCTCGTCGCGATCTCTCCTCCGCGACCCCGCGCTGAACGCTCGAAACGTCGAAGTTCCCGCGCTAATTCTAGACGAAGAGAATAACGATCGTGGTGTTACTTCCGCGACACTCCTCGCGGCGCGACGCTACTTCGCCCAGCGCGCGAGCGACTCCCGATATCGCACGTCGTAGATGCGCTCTCGCGACGCGAGCGCTGCTGCTCGGTAGCTCAGCACTCGGCGTCGGACGACGAGAGAGGACGAAGAAGGCGAGATGTCACCGCCGTGGCGCCCCGTCGCCGAGGCGCGAGCGCTGTCCCAGATCGTGAGCCCGCGGGTTCGCTTCCTGTGCGTCGACGCGACGCCGCGCCACGTCCTCCTCGGCGCGAACACCGGCACCGTGTACGTCTTCGCGAGACACGCGGACGACGTCGACGGCAAGCTGCGCTTCGTCACCGCGGTCGCGCCGGATCCGGACATCCCGTCGCTTCGAACGAACGCGGTGCGACGCGTCGCGCTGCATCCGAACGGGTGGATGTGCGCGTGCGCGTACGAGGACGGCATGACGCGCGTGTGGGCGATCCCGGACGTGAACGCGGCGTCGACGCCCAGGAGAAGCGAACGCGGCGGGGTCGTCGCGAGCGTCGAACCCGGGACCCCGGGGATGGAAACCTCCGAAGACGACGAAGTCACGACGCTGGCGTGGTCCCCGGACGGGTCCACGCTCGTCGTCGGGGACAGGAGCGGGAGGGTGCGATGCACCGGTGGGTTCGATTCCCAGAGCTTGGACGAACACGAATGGCGACTTCAGTCGCGCGGAGGAACGAGACGCACGTTGGGCCTCAGACTAAAAGGCGGCGCGGTCGCGTCGCTCGAAGGCGTCGAGCGCGGCGCCGACGGGGAACGTCGGATGACGGCGACGACGGCGGATGGGTCCGCGCACGGCTTGCGTTGGGTGCTTGGGAATGAAGGCACCGCCTTCGATCTTCGCGTGGACGACGCCGCGACATCGCGCCAGGGGTTTTGCGGCGTGGATCTCGTTCGTTCGCACGCCGGTCGCGACGTCAGGAGGAGGTTAGCGGCGTGCTACGACGCGTTGGGGGGGTCCGCCGGTTTCGCGAGGGACGGGAGAGGGAGAGGTTTTTTTCTCAGAGACGGCGGCGTGTGGTGCGCGAAGACGCCGACGACGACGCTGGAGGCGGAGATGAAACTCGCCGCGCTCGAGGAGGCGGTAAGGACGCTCGCGAAGACCGCGCCCGTCGTCCACGCGGACGCCGCGGCGCTGCCGCCGCGGCATCCGTCGCTCCCGGTGGCGCCGCCGGTGTCGCCGATCGCGGCGGCGGCCGCGACGTCGAGGGGCGGAAGCGTCAAGAGTTTCAGCACCGTGAGCCGGTCGTCCTCTGGCGGGTCCTTGGACGAGGAGTACCCGAGCGCGCAGACGTCCGCGGGGATCTTCTTCTATAACCCGAACCGGAAGACGGACGCGGGGAACGCGAAGGAGAAGAAGAAGGAGGGCCGGAAGAAGAAGTCGACGGTGGAACTGAGTTAGTTTTTGGTTTATTTTTAAGCGAGCCGAGTAGTAGCTAGATCGTCCCGACCATTCGTTCGATCGCGGCGATCATGTCCAAGTTCTTCTTGATGTCCGCGTCTTGCCTCGCGATCTCCTCAGCGACTCTCGGGTCGGTGATCGGCCTCGCGCGGACGTCCGCCGCTCCCGCGTCGAGCGGCGGGCGCCTCGGCGGGAACAAATCCCCCACCGCGTCCGCGCGTCGTCTGAGCTCCTCGAGCTTCGCCTGGAGCAGCGGCAGGTCCTCCCCGGCCGCGTTGAGCGTCGTCGCGAACGCCTTCTCCGCGCGCGTCAGCGGGTGCGGGAGGTTCCGCTCCGCTTTCGTCAGCGCGCGCAGCCTCGCGCGGATCTCCTCGTGCTTCTCCCGGGCCTGCTCCAGCTGCTCCGCCAAGTTTTCCCTGCGCGCCGCGATCGCCTCGAGTCCTTCTCGCACCGCTGCCGCCTCCGCGCGCTGCCGCTTGATCTCCGCGGCGAGACGAACAGTATGCCGCCGCGTCGCCGCGTGCACTCTGTGCGCGTATCGCAGATGCCGCTCCTTCAGCCCCGCGGCCGCGGTCGCGAGCGCGGCGTTGCCCTCCACCGTCCCCGGCTTGAGACCCGCGGCGTCCGCGGGCGGCGCGAACGGCCCTCCCCCCGGTCCCGCCGCGAGCGCCCTCAGCTCCGCGCTCGCCTCCGCGGCCGCCCTCGTCGCCCTCGCCCTCGCGGCCGCATCCGCGTCCTCTCTCTTCGTCGCACCATCCGCGTCGTCCACGCCGACGGGGAGCGGCGGCGGCGGGTGCAGCCCTTTACTCGCGCCGCGCGCGTCGACGGCGACGAGCAAGCCCTCCGCGAGCGGGTCGCCGACGGCGGCGACGCCGAGCAGCGCGTCCTCGCCGTCCACGAGCGTCGACACGATCGGCAGCGAGAGCTCCCCGCCGCCATTACCGCCGCCGTCGCCGCCCGCGGACTCGTCGTCCACGGCGCCCTCGACCGCGTGTAACCACGTCAGCGTGACCGAGTGCACCGCGCCGCCCGCGGCGCAGTACACGCGTTCGCGACACGCCGGGTCCCAGGACGCGCGCACGAACGGCGCGAGCTCGTTCGCCGCCGCCGCAATTCGCGACGCGTGCGGACGCATCGTGGACTCGCCGGAAACGAGCTGCACGCGGTCGATCGCGAGGAGCGGCGGGAGCGACGACTCGTCGTAATCCGTCACCACGGGCGTCAGCGCCGTCGGCGGCCCGCCCGAGAGCGTCGCCTCTTCGATCGCGGCGGCGTCGTCGTCGGGGTTCGTCGCCGCCCACCCGGGCGCGGGCTCCGAGGGCAGGATGAGGATGTCGAGCGTCGCGGAGACGCGTCCGGCCGCGGACGTCGACGTCGACGCCGAAGCCGCGCGTTGGTGCGCCACCGCGAGCAGCGCGCCGCCGCCTTCGCCCGCGGCGAACGGCGCCGCCGCGAGCGACCGCGCGACGACGCCGCGTCCGAGCATCCCGCCGCCGCCGCCGCCGCCGCCGTCGTCGTCGTCGCCTTCGCACGGTCCGGTGCCCAGCGGCAGTGGACCGCGAAGCGCCGCGGCGACGCCCTGGAGCGTCGCCCTCTTCGCGGAGACGGTCCTCCCCGTCCACCCGTCCCCGGCGGCGTCGCCGTACGTCTCCTCGCCGCCTCGGCCGTCGTCGTCCGAGTCCGCGGCGTCGTCGTCGATGTCCGGGTCCGACGCGTCGTCGCCGTCGTCGCCGTCGTCGTCGTCCGACGCCGACGCGCCGCCGGACTCGCCGCCGGACCCGGACACGGACCCGGACCCGCGCGGCGGCGGAAATGGCGGCCCGCCGCGCCGCCTTCTTCGCCGCGTCCTTCGAAGCGTCGGGAACATCCCCTCCAACCACGCCTCGGAGTTCGCGTCGTCGCACTGCAAGCTCTCGAGCGTCACGCGCGGGTACCTCGCCCCGTACGGCGCGAACGGGCACAGCGTGTAGACGTCGCCCTCGCGTCCGAGGAGAATCAGCGACAGCGCGCCCCATCCGTGCGGCGGCGCGAAGTCAAAGTCGACAATCTCCGGGCGGAGCGGGAACGGCCCCGGCGCCGGCCCGCGTCCCCACGGGTCTAAACGGAACGCCTGCTCGATCTCGCACCCGGCCGCGGCGTCGAAGACGTGCAGCGTGCCGTCACTGAGGAGGACGACGAGATGCGAATCGCTTCTCGGGTGCCAACTCGCTCTCAACACGCGAACGCTCGCGTGCGACGCGAACCGGTCGACGAGCAGCGAGACGACGCGGCAGCCCGGGTCTCCGGCGTCGCGGCGCTCGAGCGTCGTCGCCGCGCGCAGGGTGACGACGGACAGCGCGGAGGACGGGGGGATGGGGTCGGTTTGGGCGTCGCCGGCGGCGCGCAGCGCGTGTCTCAGGCCGCCGATCGCGGCGAAGTGCCCGGACGGGGAGACGGCGATCGTGCGCGGTTCGAAATCCAGCGGAGGGTCTGGAGCGTACTCGCGGACGGACTCCCTCAAGAACGCGCTCGCGTCGTCGTCGTCTTCGTCGTCGTCGTCGTGAGCGCCGTCGCCATCGCGCGCGCGGAACGCGGCGTTGACGTGCCGCGCCGCCGCCGCGCGCGTGACGCCGTCCGCGCCGAGGGCGTACAGCACGCCTCGGCCGTCCTCCGCGAGCGTGCTCGGCGCGGGCGACAGCGACGGGTCGATCCTCTCGCCGTCCGCGCGCGCGCATCGCGACAGGAGCGCGTCCATGGCGGCGTCTGGTTCTGGTCTGATGACTAGGGCGAGCGCGTCTCGCTCTCGCGCTTATTTACGCGAGCTTCGGGCGGTCTGGCTTCCCGGCCGCGCCGTCGCCGTCGCCGCCGTCGGAGGAGGAGGAGTACTTGCGCAGCACCCAGCGCAGATCCTCGCGAGATTTCCTCACGATCAGCTCCACGCGCGCGGCGTCGTCCTCGTCCCTGTGCGCGACGAACTTCTCCCGCGCGACGACGGCGTAGTAGTCTTGCGCGTTCGGCGGGAGTTTCCGGAGCGCGCGACGGACTTCGCGGTAGAAGCGCAGGCCCGAGCTGCTCATCAACTCGAGAGCGCCCGCGGCAGTGATCGATCGTCCCCAGCCCGCTTGATGCGCCGTGTAAAGAAGCGCGGGTTTGAACAGAAAAAGCGCGCGCGCGCACTCTTCGTCGCGACGCGACGCCTCGCGGCGAAGCGACGCGCGGCGGATGGAGGCGCGCGGCGACGCCTCTCGCGGCGACCCCCTCGCGGACGCGGAGGAGGGCGGGGACGTGTGGAAAGCCCTGGACGGCATCTTCGCGGACATGGACGCGCGGGGGCCGGGGAGCGGCGGCGAGGAGCACGACGCGCTCGCGGACACCGTCGAGGCGCTGCGAGGGCTGCTCGACATGCACGCGCAGCTGAGGTCGAAGTCGCTCGCGCTCGCGGCGAAGAGGGTGGAGATCGTGCGCGAGCGAGACGCGGCGTTGGACCGCCTCGCGAGGCTGACCGCGGCGGGGGAGCGCGGGAGGCGCGACCGCGCGGACGCGAACGGACGCGCGGAGCCTGAGGCGATCTCGGGATCTCATCGTGCCGAGGGAAAACGTCCGCGCTCGCCGCCTCCGCGTGGTAGACGACCGGGGACGAGCCCGACGTGATCGACTCGACTCGACTCGCGCATCGATCGACGCCGTGACGACAACGCTGTCTGTAACAACATATAAACTTACTCTAGTAGCCTACGCGTGAGTGACGCGACGTCCGGTCGCTCACTTCTCCGTCGTTCGCGTCAGCGCGCCGAGAACGTCCGGCGGCGGAAGAATAGGCGGCGTCGCCTTGGCGCTGTTCGCTCGAAGACGCCGCGCCTTGGCTCGCAGCGCCTCCGTCCGTTTCGCCTCCCTCGCGGTCCGCTCCGCGCGGTTCTCGTCAACGCACGCTGCCCTCGATGCCGCCGTGGGCTTATCCACGCACCGCGTCACGGACGTCGCCTCCGCGTTCACGTCTCGGACGACGTCCGCGGCGTCGGACGCGGCGTCGGCTGCGATTTCGGCGGCGTCGCGGACGCGCCTTTCCGCCTCCCTCGCGGGCGCGGTTATCGCGCTCGTCACCCCGCTCGCGACCGTCTCCGCGCGTCTCCTGATCGCCTCCGCGCGGTCGCGCTCCGCCTCCTCCGCGGCCAGTCTCTCCATCTCGCTCTTCACCTCCATCGACCGTCTGTACGCCTCGTCGGAGAACCCTTGAACGCGCTTCACGCTCGGGTCGGCGGCGCGTTGCAACGCGGCGATCTGATTCGTCGCGTCTCGAAGCGGCCGCGGGAGCGCGGGCTTGAGCGCGTCCGGGAGGACGTTCACCCCGGACACGATGATCGCCGCGAACCCGGCGACGAGGAAGTACGGGGACAGGAACACCACGCACAGCGCGAGGATGACGCCGCTCGTGACGGTCGGGTTGTCGCGAACTTCTCGAATCGCGGCGGCGGCGACGGCGGAGGTCTCCGCGGGGTGCTGCGCCGCCGCGGCGGCGACGACGAGCACGATCGCCGGCGCGAGCACGAACTTGACGAGCAGCTCGGAGGCTTTCGGGATGACGAGGTACGCGCTGACGCTCACCGCGACCGCGGCGATCGGGTTGCTCAGGACGAGCCGCAGGAACTCCATCCGCGTGGACGGCACCTCCAGGTTGGAGAGGCCGTCGAGCGCGACGCGCAGCGAGGTGGAGACCTCGCCAAAGTCCGGGAGGTCGGGGAGGGAGACCGTGACGTCCCTCGCGGACGCGGGCTCGACGACCGCGCACATCGCGAGCAGCGCGCACGACCCGAGCGCGGTCTTCGAGAGGTGGTCCGCGGAGGGCGACGACGGCGACGGCGCGGCCGCGCCCGCGCGCGCGGGCGGCGGATCGACCGACGGTTGAGATCTCCTCGCGCGCTTCGCCGCGGCGGCCGCGGACGCGGCGACGACGCGCCGGAGGGCCCTCCGTCGCGGCGCGTCCAGCGCGCGGACGGACCTCCCGGAGATGGTCGCGCGCGCGGACGCGACGGGGAGCGGACGCATCCTGCGTGCGTGCGACGCGCGCGCGCGCCTCGAGCCGTCGGGCCGAGGTTCGCGCGAGTTGTAGGGAGGAGAACCACAAGCGGCGGATCCTCCATCTGTCATGATGCGGATGCGGTCGGTCGAAATCCGCGCGCGGTCTACAGTACAGACGCAGACATCGCTTCATCACGTGTAACACACACACACTTGCGGCGACGCCGGCGGGCGCATGGCGGCGACGTTCTCGCGCGCGCGCGCGCGGGCGGCGTCCCCGCGCGTCTCCATGACGACGGCGCGCGCGCTCGTCGTCCTCGCCGCGGCCGCGATCTGCGTCTTGGCGCGTCCAACGTTCGTCCTCGCGGACGGCGTCGGCCGCGATCGAGGCGCGGTGGCGAATCTCGCGGTCGAGCCCGCGAACGATTTCGCGTACACGACGACCGCGGAGTCCCCCTCGGGTCCGAAGTACGCGAACGCGCGACTCGAGCACGTCCGCCCGGACGAGCGCGTCCCCGAGCCGCTCGTGTCCATCTCCCCGATGGATCTCGACTTCGGCGGCCCGACGCTGTGCTCCGTCGCGTCCTCGCACGTCACGGTGATGAACAAAGATCCGACGAAGGCGCTCAAGGTCACGTCCGTGACGACCGATCACCTCGCGTTCCAGCCCGCGAACTTCACGCCCGTGGAGCTGCCGCCGATGGGCCGCGCGCGCGTGAAGCTCGCCTTCATCCCTCGCGCGTTGGGCGCGTCGCACGCGTCCTTCATGGTGCACACGTCCGTGGGCGCGTTCATCGTCCGCGCCAAGGCGAACGCGGTCGAGTCCCCGTACAAGGTGCACCCGCTCGTCGGCGCGCAGATCCAAACCGGCGTCCCGCACGTCTACAGGCTCCACGTGCACAACCCGCACGCGACGCCGCTGACGGTCACGTCGGTGGACACCCCGGACGACTTCATGTCGCTCGCGCCCGCGGGCAGGGACGAGCGCGACCACTCGAGCGCGTTTGACGCGGAGACGGAGTACGAGTTACAGCCGGACGGCGCGACGTATTTGAAGAAGGAGCGGACGTATGACCGGTCGATCTGGGAGATCGAGCCGGGGGAGACGCGCGCGATCGTCTTGGTGCGCGTCGACGCGATGCACGACGGCGCGCACGAGGGGCACGTGAGGGTGAGCATGGAGCACGGAGAGGCGGCGGACGGGTCGATGCGAGACGACGGCGGCGGCGGCGGCGGCGGCGACGACGGAGGAGGAGGAGTGGGGGGATTCGAAGGATTCGAAGACGAAAACGCGACGGCGACGCGGCGGACGCGCGCGGGTTCGGGTTTGGGTTCGATCGACGCGAGGAGGGTCGCGCGCGCGGAGCTGCACATCCCGGTGCACGCGCACGCGAGCCCGACCGGGGTGTTCGCGTCCCCGGATCGGATCGATTTCGGCGTCGCGACGCGGCGCGTGGACCGCCTGAGGACGTCTTTGTCGCTGTTCAACGGCGCGGACCGGCCGACGCGAATCTTGGACGTGCACACGCGCCCGGCGGACCCGTCGTTCCGATGGCGCTACGACAAGGACGCGCTCATCGCCCCGGACGCGAGCGCGCTGAACGCGATCGAGTTTACGTACAGCGGCAAGCTCGCGGGGGAGAGGACCGGAAACGTGTTCGTGAAGATGGAAGGGCAGCGGAGGCCGATCGTCGTTCCGTATCGCGCGAGGGTGTTTCACGGGAAGCTGCAGATCGACGACGCGGAGGTGAGCTTCATCTCCCCCGATGAGGATGAGGGCGGCGACGGGCCGTTCGACGCGATCTCGAACGTGGTGACGGTGAAGAACAAGTTCCCCACGCCGATCAAGTTTCTCTCCGCGAAAGTGACGCGGATCGAAGGCGTGGACGACGATAAGATCGCGGACGATAAGATCGCGTCGTTCGACGTCTCCGACGTGGACTTGGGCGAGATCGTCCTTTCCGAGGGTACGCTGTCCCCGTTCACGCTCGAGTGGACGCCGACGCGCGCGGGCGCGTCGTTCACGGCGATTCTCGCGTTCGAGACGGACGTCACGACGCTGGAGGTTCCCGTGAGGGTGTACGACGGGAAGCTGACGTGCGTCGAGGACGACGCCGCGATCGCGATCGCGGCGTCGATCGAGTCCGAATCCGAGTCCGCTGCCGCGGGCGCGGCCGCGGACGTCGTCGGGTGCGCGGACGACCGCACGGTGTCGAGCATCGACTTTGGCGTCGTCGGCGCGCCCGCGACGAGAACGAAGCGCTTCGCGGTCGGGAACCCGAACCCGTTCGCGATCGCGATGACGCGCGCCGTCTCCACGGTGCGCGCCGTGCGCGCGTCGCGCGTCGTCGTCCTCGCGCCCGACGGAGAGGAATCCGGCGCGCGCGAGTGGATCCTCGACGCGCGGCGGCGGACGTGCGACGGCGACGGCTCGAGCTCGACGTGCGAGCAAGCGACGGACGCGGTGATTCCCCCCGGCGGCGTCGCCGTCGTCGACGTCGTCGCGGACGTCACCGAGGACGAGATCGCCCCGGACGGCGCCGTCGTCTTCGCGTTCGACAACGGCCGCGAGTTGCGGACGCGCGTGTCCTTGCGCGCGGTCACGGGCGAGATCGTCGTCAAGGTGGCGCCGCTGCCGCCGTCGCACCCGGGACGGCCTGCGTCCTCGCCGTTGATCGTCACGAACACGTTCGCGGAGACGGTCACCCTCGCGGACGTCGAGTCCGACGACCCCGCGATTCGATTCGTCCCCGCCAAGGCGTTCGCCGCCGGCGGCGCCCGACCGAAGCTGGCGCCGAACGTCGAGACCGTCGTCGGCGAGGTGCACTTCGACCCGTCGACGCTCCCCGAGGACGCCGCGTACCTCGGCGGTCTCGTCGGCGCCGCGGGCGAGACCGCCGCGGAGCGAAGCCTCGGCGAGCTCACCAAGTCTCACGCGGAGGAGCTCCGCAGGGCGAACGTCGCGTGGCTCGCCGCGGCGGCCGGGAGGGACGACGACGGCGCGGCGACGACGACGCTGCGACTGCGCGCCGACGCAGTGGACGTCACGCCGGTGCCGGTGACAACCACGCTGGTGCGGCCCGCGATCATTAAATGGGAGTTCGTCGACGTGGATCGCGGCGAGGACGGCGGGGCGACGGAGACGGTCGGGGACGAGATTTCGTTCGGCTCCGCCGTCGTCGGCGCGACGGGACGCAGGCAAGCGCGCGTGTACGTCGTGAACCCGTCCACGACGGGCACGATGTGCGCGTCGTCGCCGCCTTTAACGCGCGTCTCGACGCGCGCGACGCGGTCCTCGAGCGGCGGCGGCGACGCGTCCGCCAAGCCCGGCGTCGGCGCCGGGCACGATCACGGCGGCGCGCTCGCGGCGGCGAAGGCGCACCTCGCCGGCGATTTCCCCGGCGCGTCCGTCGTCGGCTTCACCGTGCGCGACGGCGACGTCGCGTCCATGCTCGGCAAGAGGCGGAGGTGGACGTTCAAGTCTGGAACCGCGGCGGCGTCGGACGGCGACGCGCCGGATCGCGTCTGCTTGGGCCCGACCGAGCGGGCGTTGCTCGGCGTGGTCGCGTTTCAGCCGACGCGCGCGGGCGCGCACGCCGCGCACATGTGCGCGCGGAACGACCTCAGCGTCCTGTCCTGCGTCGTCCTCAGAGGCGAGGGCGCGGAGCCGCCGAAGCTGAAGACGAGGATGGTGACGTATAAGACGCACACGTTCGGATCCGCGCACGGCGCGGTGACGGACGTCGCGTTCAACACCGAGGCGGCGGAGGGGACGCAGGCGGTGACCGTCGCGGTGTTCAACGCCGGGAACCGACCGGTGTCGGTGTCGCCGCCGAAGATCGGCACGACGGGGAAGTGCGCGTGGGGCGGGATCTCCGTGGACCCGTGCGAGGAGACGTACCTGCGCGCGGGGCAAGCGAGCCCGATCACGGTGACGTACACGCCGTCGTCGGACGATTCGAGGAAGCCCCCGGCGGCGATGATGCTGATGTTCGACGTCGCCGCGCGCGGCGAGGACAGAGATGACGTCGTCGACGGCGACGCGGAGACGCTGTGGACGCGGATCGTGACGACCGCGACCGCGAGCACTGGGGCGTACGAGGAGGGCGAGTATGTCGCCGCGCGCGCGTGCGAGGGGTTGATGTGCACGTTTCAGGTGACGACTTCGGAGTTTGTCGTCGCCGTGCTCGCGGTGGTCGTCGCGTATCTGGTTTTGTTCGTGCAGCACGGTGTCCACGCGGAGGAGCCGACGGGCGCGAAGGAGACGTCGGCGGGCGCCGCGAAGAAGGGCGACGGCGCGATGGAGACGAAGAAAGGGAAGGAGGCGAAGGAGGAGGAGGCGGCGGCGGCGGCGGCGAAAGAGGAGGAGGACTTGAAGAAGGAGAAGGCGGCGGCGAAGAAGCTGATGGACGAACTCGTCGCGGAGGCGGCGGCGAAGAAGCTGATGGACGAACTCGTCGCGGAGGAGGAGGAGAAGCGGAGGAAGAAGGAGGAGGAGAAGCGGAGGAAGAAGAAGGAGGAGGAGGAGGAGGAGGAGGAGGCCGCCGCCGCCGCCGCGGAGGTCGCGCCGGCGCCGCCGCCGGCGGACGAGACGAGGCGCGAGGAGACGCGCGAGATCCCGAAGGAAACGACGAAACCCGCGCCGCCGGTCGCGGTCGCGGAGCACAGGCCGGTCGTCCCCGCCCAGCAGGCGAAGAAGTCGCCGGTGCCGACGCCGAGGACGGCGACGGCAGCCGCCGGCGCGGGCATCGGGTTCGCGGCGGGAACGAAGCAGCCGCCGGCGCCGAAATCCGCGGAGACGAAGTTCCCCAAGCCGAAGTGGATGCCGCCGCCGCGCGATGTCGTCGCTCCCGCGGTCGCTAGGCCGGCTCCGCCGCCGTCGTCCACCCCGGCGCTGGCGACGATCGCGGCGACGCACCCGCCGCCGGCGCCGCCGCGCCCGCCGGCGTCGTTCCTCCCGCCGCGACGGCCAGACTGGATCACGCCGCCGAACGCGGAGGCGCCGCCGCCGGTGGCGCCGCCGCCGCTTGTCGCGCCGCCCGCGGCGTCGCGCCTCGCCGGGATCTACGCGACCGCGCCGCCGCCCGCGCAGACGACGACGACGACGACGACGACGACGAGCGCGTCGTGGAACGGGCACTCGTTGCTCACGCCGTCGGACCTCGCCGCGATGATCGGCCAGGGCGGCGGCGGCGGCGGCGGGAGAGCGCCGCCGGGGTACGGCGGCGGACGTCCGCCGAACGTGGACGACATGTTCGGGCCCACCGCGGGAGCCGCGGGCGGCGGCGGCGGCGGCGGAGCTCGCGGGTACGACATCTGGGGCGGCGACCACTTCTCGAGGATGCGCGCGGCGAGTCCCGTCGGCGCGGCGGGCGCCGGTGGAAACGCGGGGAGCGGGTTCGCGTCGCCGACGGCGAACGCGAACGCGGGGCTGCCGTCGTTCTTCGGATCCGCGGCGAACGCGGTGGACGACGACGCGCTCGAGTGCGATGGCGACGGCGCGACGTGGGAAGAACAGAACAAGGTGTTGGAGGACTTGAACCTGCACTGACGAGCGACGACTGGACGACGAGCATTCAGTTTGCGATGTTAGTTTCTTCTCGCACGTATCGACACGATCTGAGCGACGGTCCGTCTTCGTCTCCCTCCTTCCCTCCCTCACTTCTTCGGACCCGCGAGCCCGTCGTGCGGCTCGCGCTTCGGGAGCAGTTTCTCCATGATCCCGCCGCCGTACTGCCGCTTGAGCGCCGCGTCCTCGCGGTCGTCGACCTCGTTCTTGAATGCGTTCGCCGCCGGGTTGGCGGGCTCTTTGTCGAAGAGCCCCTCTCTCGGCTCGCGTTTCGGGAAGAGCGCGGCGAACGCGTCCTTGACGCTCGTGCCTCGCGCGGCCGCGGCCGCGACCGCCTTCACGAGCTCGCCGCCTTCCCGCGGCTCTTTCTCCGTCGCGACCGCGGTGGCGGCGGGCTCGGGCTCGGGCGCGGGCGCGGCGGCCTCCTCCGCGTCGTCCTCCGTCAGCTTCGGTCCCGCGAGGCCGTCGTGCGGCTCGCGCTTCGGGAGGAGCGCGTCTAAGATCCCGCCCCCGCCGCCGTACTGCCGCTTCAGCGCGTACTCCTCCGCCTCCGTGACCTCGTTCTTGAAGGTGTTCGCGGCCGGGTTCGGCGCGTCGAAGAGCCCCTCTCTCGGCTCGCGCTTCGGGAAGAGCGCGCCGAGGGGGTCCTTCCCGAACGTGAAGAGGATCGATCCGTCGCTCTGCTCGTCTCCGGAAGAGGCGCGCGTCGCGGATCGCGCGCCGCGAGATCGCGTCGCCGCGTTCCGGCGCGGCGTAGACTGAAAATTCGCGCGGACGACAGAGCCCGCGCTGATCGCGGAGATGACGTGCATCGTTCGCGCGTGAGAGGTCGTCGCGCGTGCGGATATGCCGCGCGCGTCGAGGGCGATCTCATCGGATAGTGTATCCGCGCGTAAAAAATCTCGATGCTGACTCGACTCTCGACACCAGAAGAGACTCATCAACCGTCGCCGCGCCGACCGCCGAGGACGCCCGCGTCGGACGCCGCGAGGCGCTCGACGCACAACGCATGGCGACCCCCACGCCGGCGGCGGCGGCGGTGCCGCTCCCGCAGCTCGTGACGGACGGCTACCGCGCGACGACGTTCGAGTACGATCCCGGTCCGGACGCGGAGGCGCGAGGGATCCCGGGGAAGCGCGAGTGGATCGAGGTGTTTCGCGCGTCTGTGCCCGAATTTCGCAAGCGCGCGGCGTCGGACCCGCGCGTCGCGGACGCGGCGTCGCTCGCGGACGTGTTCGCGGCGGCGTTCGACGAGACGTTAAACGCGATCCTCCGCGGCGACCACGCGGGCTTATTCGACGGCGAACCCACGGTCCTGAAGCTCTGCGCGCTTCGCGACGCGGCGCTTCGCGAGCGCGGGTTCGAGGACTGCTTCGCGGACGTCAAAGCCGAGGAGAACGACGCCGCGCTCCTCGTCCTCCCGAGCGTCCTCGCGGAGATCGACGGCATCCTCGACGCGCGCGATCGCCTCCTCGCGCTCGTGCGAGGCGCGTTCGCCGGGAACGTGTTCGACCTCGGCGCCGCGGCGTCCGCGAAGATGCACGCCGACGGAGACGCGGGGTTCCACGCCACGCGCGCCGCGCTCAAACCGCGGCCGTGGTGCGTCGACGACTTCGACGCGCTCGCGGCGAAGTGGGTGGGGGGCGACGGGGATGGGGACGGGGACGGGGATGAAAAAACGGCTGCTCGTCGCCCGTTTCCCTATAAGAAATGCGTGATGTTCGTGGACAACGCCGGCGCGGACGTCGTCCTCGGGATGCTGCCGCTCGCGAGGGAGCTGACGCGGCGCGGGTGCGACGTGACGCTCGCCGCGAACGAGACGCCGTCTATCAATGACATCACCGCGCGGGAGCTAACGCCGTTGATTCGCCGCGTCGCGGAGTTCGATCCGGCGACGCGCGCCGCGGTGGAGGAAGGGAGACTGCGCGCCGTCTCCAGCGGGAGCGACTTGCCTGTGATCGACCTGACGAAGATTTCCCCGGCGGCGGCGACGGCGGCGGCGGGGGCGGATCTGATCGTGTTAGAGGGGATGGGGCGCGCGATCGAGACGAACTTGAACGCGAGGTTCACCGTGGACGTCCTGAAGCTCGGGATGGTGAAGCACCCGGAGGTGGCGACGTGTTTGGGGGGGACGCTGTACGACTGCGTGTGCAAGTTCGGGTAAGTTGTTAGTCCTCATTTTAGGTGCTTCGGGGTGAAGCTGAGGGATGTGGGTCGTTGAGCGAGTCACGTAGCAGTCGTCCAGAAGCGGACGGCCAGGCGAGGCGTCACTTCACGTCGCGCGGCACGCACGCTCGGGACGGCACGAGACACTCCGTGCGGATTTGTTACGGGTAGTCCTCATTTTTTATCGAACAGTAGAACTTTTAGAGTTCTTTGCGAAATTGCTTTCGTCGAATCGCGCATAGATCTCGCGCGCGCGCCGACTCGCACGCGTCGCGGGTTCCGTCATGGTGTGCTCGAAATGCGAGAAGAAGCTCACGCGCGGGATCCACCAGGAGATGTGGAAGGAAGGCTCCCGGCACACCATCGAGGGCGGCGGGCGGAAGCTGAACGAGAACAAAGCGCTGAGCTCGAAGAAACGATGGACGCCCTACGGCGCCGGCGGCGGCGGCGGGAAGTGCAAGATATGCAAGCAGTCCCTGCATCAGGAGGGGATATACTGCCACAAGTGCGCGTTCGCGAAAGGCGAGTGCTCGATGTGCGGCGTGAAGGTGATGGACACGACGTACTACGCCGGGCACTCCGAGCCGTTCGATCGCGCGAAAGGGAAGCGCGGGCAAGGCGAGGACGTCGCCGCGGCCGCGGCGAAGGACGCGGGCGGGTCGCTCGGCGCGCGCGGCGACGGCGGCGGCGACGACGACGACGACGGCCCCGAGTTCCTGAACGACGGCCCGCCCCCGCCCGGCACCGAGGAAGCGACCGCGGCGGAGGCGGCCATGGCGGCGGCGACGGCGATCGAAGCCGCGAAAGCGGACGCGAGCGCCGCGATCGAATCCAATCGAATCTCCGGCACGACGACGCTCGCGCAGTCCGTCGCGGAGCACGCGACCGCGGCGACGGGGCAGTCCGTGACCGGGTGGCAGTACGACAGCGGCAGCGGGCTGTATTACGACACGCAGGCGCAGATGTACTTCGACGCGAAGACGCAAAAGTATTTCTGCTGCAAGACGCAGAAGTGGCTCGAGAGCGACGTCCCGACCGCGGCGCAGCTCGCGAGCGGGGACACGAAGGTGGGGTCGTTCTCGAGGGGGACGCGCGTGCCGGATAAGTGGGGGTTGTGAGCGCGCGCGCGGAAGAGTACACTAGTAGGTGACGTAACGTTTAGCCGTAGCAGCGAGTAACCGACGCCGAGCGTCGTAGTCGAGTCGAGACGGAGGCGCGATCCTCGCTCGCCTCACGCGCAGTTCGCGCAGAGCCAGTTCACCGCGCCCATGACGTCCCCGCCCGATTCTTTGATCGCAGCCTTGGCCTTTTTGCCGTCGAACCCCATGGCGACGAGCTGGGCGATCGCGTCCGCGTCCGCGGATTTCGCGGCGGCGGCGGCGCCGGAGTCGCGCCGCGCCTTCTTCGCCGCCGCGGGCTTCTCCGCGGACTTCGCCGTCGGCGCGTCGTTCTGAATCCCCGCGCCGCCGCCGCCGCCGCCGCCGCCGCCCGCCGCGCCCGCCTTCTTCCCCTTCGCCGCCTTCGTCGCAATTTTTGCCTTCTCGGGGAACCTCTGCGTCTCCTTCAAGACGCGCTCGTCGCCGTCCGCCAACCCCTGCAGCGTGACCAACCGCTTCCGAAGCGCGACGAGCAGCGCGAGCTTCGCGCTCGCGGGGAGCGAGTCCACGTCCACGGTCATGACGTCCTCGCACCTGTCGCGCTTCACGCCCGCGATCCCGCCTTTGTTGTGGTTCTTCCCCATGTACGCGTCCGCCCCGAGCGGGCCCTTACCCTTCGGCGCCTCCGGGAGCACGACGGCGTCGATCTGCTCCCGCGTCAGTCCGTACTTCTCCTGGTTCGCCGCGCGCAGAACGTCCCTCGCCTCTTTGCTCAGCTTCCCGCCCGTGTTGGTGATGAGCGAGTTCTTCCTGTAAATCTCCGGGCCTTGCTTCGCGTTGTTGTCCGCGCGCACGCGGTCGACGTCGAGGTGCATCCCGGTGTACTCCGCGAGCGACTGCTGCCCGAGGAGCCTCTGCGTTTGCCCGTTCAGCTGCTGGATCTGCTTCCCGGGGAGGATCCCGCTGTCGACGATTTGCACCCATCGGCCTGAGCGTTCGCGGGGAGTGGATGGGTGAGTCGCGCGCGCGGAAGGAGCGCGGGGGGAGGGGGCGAGCGAGGGTGGGGGCGCGCGATCGGAGCGAAGAGGGAGAGATTTGAACGCACCGATGCCGAATTTCATGAGGCACAGGCGGAGCTTCGCGACCTCCTCGAGCTTCCATCCGGGGGACGGCGTGAAATTCCACAGACTCCGCGCGTCGCCAATCTTCGGGCCGGCGAGTTCCGCCATCGTGAACGAGTGCGAGGGTGGTGAAGTACGGCGCGGTGTGCGGCGGACTATGAAGCACGATGACGCGATTTCAAACATCTCGTCCGGTTGGCGCGCGTGGCGCGCTAGTGTTCTGTTCGTTTCGTTGGGACGCGACGACAAAGCACAAAGCACGGACGCCGCGCTGCTTCTCCGGTATCGAGCGTTTCTTTCAACACGCTACGCGACGACTACGAAATCACCACCCACCGTCCCCGCCTTCCTTCTCGCCCCGCGACGGCGCCCGCGCGCGCGAGGGCGCGCGTCGCGGTCGGTCGAGCGCGCCGCCGCCGCGTCGCGGGCGCGCGCATAAAAAATAAATAATTCCCCGCGCGAGACGAGACGAAACGCCTCCCTCGTCACGCCTCCCCCGCGGCGACGAGCGCGTCGTAACGCTCCTGCCGGGTCTCGTCGTCCTTGTTGATACAGCACACTTCGTACCCCTCGCGCATCATCAAGATCTCCGAGCACTTGTTCGCCACCTCGAACGCGTTCACGAACGTGTCCGAGAAGTCGAAATCGATGAGCTCCTGCGCGACGCCCATCACGAGCGAGCCCATCTCCTCGCACCCTTCCAACCGCATCTCGGTGCACTTCTCCGCGGCGCGCATCCCCAAGTCTCTGTGCGGCTCCTGTATCGACCACTCGTCGTCGAGCCACAGCTTCAGCATCCCCGCGAGCCACGCGATCTCCGCGTCGCGCTCGTCGCGCGTGATCTGCCTCATGTAGATGCCCTGGTCCGAGTTTCGCGTGGAGACGTCGTCGTCGCCGTCCGCGCGCGCCGCGACGCCGCGCCGCCGCCGCGCGAGGGGAGGGACGACGGCGCGGGCGGGAGCGGTCGCGGCCGCGGCGGCGCGCGACCCGTGGGTCGCGCGAATCGACGGCGCCGCGAGGGTGGACGTGGTCGCCATCGCGCGGAGGAATGAGCGATGCGCGCTCGAGCGCGAGCGCGACACGTCTTATCCGAGGAGTCGCAGTCGGGGCATTGCAGTGCGCTGTCGGCGAGAGAGAAAACCGCGCGCGCAACGTGTGTTCTGTAGTATTACTAACGTCGCCGCGGCCGCGATGGCGGTCTAATATGACCCCACCGCGCCCGCGAGACGCGTCTGCTATGATTCTGCGTCGCCGCGCGCGCGTCGCGCGCGAGGGAAAGTACACCCGACGACAGGACTGACGTCGCTCGACCCGTCGTCTCGTCGTCTTCTCGTTCGCTCGTCATCCGCTCTTCGCGCTTCGCGTCCCCATCCCGCTGCGAAGCCTGCCGAAGAACCCCTGCTTCTCGCTCCCGCCGCCGTTCCCGCCGCCCCCACCCCCCGACGCCTCCGTGTGCTTCAGAAGCTCCACGATCTGCTCGAACTCCGGCCGGACGTTCGGGTCGCTCTGCCAGCAGTACTGCATCACCTGCGCCATCACCGGGTGGCAGCTCGGCGGAATCGTCGGCCGCAACCCGCGCTGCACGACGCCAACCGCGGCTTGCAACGGCGTGTACCCCGGGTACGGAATGTCCCCGCCGCTGATGAGCTCCCAGAGGAGGATGCCGTACGAGAACACGTCGCACTTGTGATTGTAGTGCTGGTGGGAGATGACCTCCGGGGCCATCCATCGGTACGTCCCCGTCTCCGCCGTCATCGCCGCGCCGTCGGCGGCGACGACGCGCGCGACGCCGAAATCCGCAACCTTGACCACCTCGTTCTCGTCCATCAACAAGTTCGCCGTCTTCAGGTCGCGGTGAATGACGGACACTTTGTGGAGGTAGTCCATCCCGAGCGCGACGCCGCCGCTCAGTTTCAAAAGCTGCGGCAGCTTCAGCGGCGCGTTCTTGTGAAGGAACTGCAGCACGCTCCCGCCCTTCATGAAATCCGTCACGAGGCACAGGCGCGGCGGTTTCGTCATGGCGCCGATGAGTTGCACGATGTTCCTGTGCCGCACTTTCCTCAAGATGCTCAGCTCCTGCGCAAACTCGCGGTACACCTCCTCCTGCGAGCTCTTCTCCCCCGTCTTCAGAACCTTGATCGCCACCTCTTGCCCGCAGTAGCCGCCGCGGTACAAAACCCCAAACGCGCCGCTCGCGATCTTTTCCTTGAAGCTGAGCTGCGCCTCCTGAATCTCCCACTCGCTGTCCGTCGTCCCCGTGCTCAGCGTCCTGACGTGCGTCCCGCCCCCGCCCTCGACGCCGCCGCCCGCCGCGCCCTCCTCCTCGCCCCCGGATGGACCCCCGGGCGCAATCTCCTCGTCCCAACGCACGCGCTCCAGCCGTTTCTGCAGCGCGTCGTTGAGCGCGGCGGCGTCGTCGAAGCACCCCGCGCCCTGCGCGACGAAGACGTCCAACGCGTATCCGTCGTTGGTACAGAAGACGTGCGCCTCCGTGATGTTCAATCCGAGGTCGAACAAGCTCGCGGAGACGCGCGAGAGCATGCGCGGGCGGTTGCGACCGCTGACCGCGATCTCGAACACCGGCAGCGGGGTTTTCCCGCCGACGCCGCCCTCGTTCATCTGATCCTCCAGCGTCTGCAGCGTGAAGGATGAGCCGAACGTGGGCGCGCGGAGGCGCGCGCCCTTCGAGCCGCCGACGGCGACGCGACCGTCGGACGCGCTCGGCGAGGAGGACATCGCGACGTCCATGTCGTTGAGACTGTTTCCGATCGAGTTCGAGACGTCGCCGAACACGGACGATAGGCGCACGCCGCGAGATTCGCACAGCACCGCGCCCGGGGTTCGCTCCGCGCGCTCGAGCAGGCGCACGTGCGAGCGTATGTCTTCTAGGTTGTGAATGTCGAGCGCGTATCGCCGCGGCAAACGCGTAAAATGCGTCTTGAGCGCCGCCTCCAACGTCGGGTCTTGTGCGATGATCGGCCACGTCTCTTTCAGGCGCTCGAGCACGCGGAGCGCGACCTGCTCCTTCGACGCTTTCGACGAAGCCGGCGTCATCCTCGCGCGCGCCTTCGCGGGATTTTTCCTCTAAAACGCGTCCGCGAACGCGTGAGAGGCGCGCGCGAGATTCCCTGCCTTTGTGCCTCCTTTTCGCTCGCGCGGTCGGGCCTTGCGTCCCTCGCGACTTCGCGCGAGGGACGCCAGCGCGAGCGCGATACCCCGCGACGCGCGTCGACGCGCGCCACCACTATCGCCGCCCTCGCGGTCCCCTGGGCCCTCGCGCGCGGCGCAGTGCCGGCGAGCGCGCGGCGTCTCTCCGGTTGACGGTTTTCGTAGGAAGCGGTCACCGTGCCGTCATCACGTGGAAAAAAAAATCAAAAAAAAATCAGAAAAAAATCCACGCCGATCGACCAATCGTGAACCAACGGTCAACGGTTATGGTTATGGTTTAGGCGGGCTCGATCCGCGAGGTTGACCGGGTCAGGTATTATGCGGGAACCTGTCTATTTGCCCGTAGCCTTCCACGCTTCCGTACTACGAACGGCTTCTGCATAAATCTAACCCAACGTCCGCGACGCTCGCGCGCCCTCGGCGGCTCGAAAGCGACGCGCGGCTTTTCGCAAAGGGGCGAGACGCGGACGACGCGCGCGCGCTTCCGTCGACGCGCGCGCGCGACGATGCGACGCGTCGTCGTCTTCGCGCTGCTCCTCGCGCTCGCCGTCGCCGCGCGCGACGTCCGCGCGGACGGCGGCGTGCGGGTCGTGGACCGGCACGCGCGGCGCACGTTCCGCGGCGGCGGCGGCGGCGACGCGGACGCCCTCTTCGACTCGTCGACCGTCGTCGAGTCGCGAGAGCCGTCCGCCGCCGCCGCCGCCGCCGCCGCCGCCGCCGCCGCCGCGCGAGCGACGAGGACGGCGACGGTGGCGCCGGCGGCCCCGCGACGCGCGCCGCCCGCCGCGACGTCTTCCGCGTCGCGCGCGGAGGACGCGCGGGGACGGACGTCGTCGCCGACGACGACGACGCCGACGACGACGACGTCGCCGCGCTTCGCCGAGACGTCGCCCGGCGCGCGCGACCCGATACGAACGCCACGAACCGAGACGCCGACGTTCTACCCCGCGTTCACGACGGGCGCGTACCACCTCCCCGGCCCGGTGCCTCGCGGCGAGATCGTCACCGTCGCGTTCGCGGCGTACGGCGCGACGCGCGTGCGCGCGACGTACCCCGCCGAGGCGACGCGCGAGGGCGCGACCGCGAAGTTTCCCGTAGTCGTCTGGTTCGCCGGCGCGCACAACGGATGCGATCACGCGGACAACGCGAAGACGTTGACCCACCTCGCGTCGCACGGGTTCATCGCGCTGTGCCCGATGCTGTTCGTCGAGCCGTACGTGGGCGACGAACGCGACGTCCTGGACGTCGCGCGTTGGGTCAGACGCGCGAACGAGGACGAGGACGGACGGTTTCGCGGCCGCGTCGGCGGCGTCGCCGCGGTCGGCTACTCCCTCGGCGGCGGGCGCGTGATTCGCGCGATGGAGACCGCGGAGAGGGACGCGGCGGGGGGTCTTTTCGCGGCGCCGGACGAGAGCAAGCGCGCGTCGAGCCTGTTCGACGCTGCGGTGACGCTCCAAGGCTGGAACGAAGGCCCAGGCTCCGGCGCGGACGTCCCGCTCCTCGTGCTCGTCGCCGCCGACGACGCCGTCGCCGGGGAGTGGTCCACGACGCAGTTCCCGATGTTCGCGCGCGCGACCGGCCCTAAGCTCATGGGCGTCGTCGCGGGAGGCGGGCACAACCTCGGGCCGCACTACTGGCACGGTTGGACGACGGCGTTTTTGTTGAGCGAAATGACGGGGGACGACGCCGCCGCCGCCGCGGCGTGGGGCGATCGCGACGAGCCGTTCGGCGCGCACCCGAACATGGAGAGCGCGTGGAGGTACGACCCGGAGCGCGCTGGAGACGACGCGGCGACGACGACGGCGCTGGAGGCGTTCGAGTGGGACCGGGACGACATCGGCGGCGGCGCGCCCGGGCCCGGGGCGGGCGGATGGTTCGATGACCTGAGCGCGTGAGGCGACGCGAAGCGGGCGCGTTTCGTTTCGTCGGTCGGCGCGGGAACGTCTCCCTCGGCGTCCGTCCGTTCCACCAGCGTGAGAGAGACTACAGTATGAACATCACGCCGCGTCCATGAGAGCTAAGAGGTCGTCCTCGTCGTCGTCGTCGGCCGCCGCCGCCGCCTTCCCGCCCTTACGTGTACCCCCGCCGCCGCTATCGTTCACGCTAAAGGACTTCATGACGTCGGACAGACCGCTCGCTTTATCCGCCTCGCGCCGGGAGTCCGCGGAGATTTCTACGTAGTCCGACCGCGGGCGCGCCTTCCCCAGGAAGTTCGCGTCCCCCGACGCTCCCGCGCCGCCGCCGACGTCGCCGAAGCTCACGGCGCCGCCCAACCCCGGCCCGTCGCCGAACAGGTTCAGCTTGAAATCGTCCGACACCTTCGGCGGTTGGATCAACCCGAGGAGATGGTTCAGCTCCTTCGCGCCCTCCTTCCCCGCCTTCCTCGCCATCTCGTCCGCGTTCCCCTTGACGACCGTCTCGCTCCGCCGCAGCCTCTCCTCCGCGGCGGCCGCGCGCGCCTTCTCCTCCGCCGCCGCCTTCGCCGCGGCGGCGGCGTCCGCGTACGACGACGACGCCGACGCCAGCGGCGCCGGCGGTCGCGGCGCTTGCTTATCCTTCGAGTACGCGTTCCCTCCCAGCGGCACCCCCAACGTCGGCGGGTCCGCCATCATCTCGCCCTCCCAATTCGGCCCGACGCCGTACGGCGAGTCCGGGGACTTTGGCGTCGGGACGCAGAACGACCCGTCGGATTTCTGCACGCCCGCCTGAAGGAACAGCGACACCTTCACGCGGTAATCTTTGAGGTAGTCGTGCAGGTCCGCGCGAAGGTCGATCCACTCGTTCACCGTGAACCTCCCGTACAGATCCCTGCACTTCGCCTCGAACGCGTCCAACAGCGCGATGACGCTCTCGTCGGTCAAGTACGACCGCACGGTGACGACGTGCGTCAACGTCACGTCCACGATCTGCGTCGGGGTGAGGCACTGCGTGAGCTGGTACTTGAACCCCATCGTCATGAGATCGAACAGCTTCCCCATGCTGCTCTCGCTCAGGCGCATGATCGACGCGTGCGCGAGCTTGGTGAAGACGTGCTTCAGGCTGCTCTCCGTGTACATCTCCTGCGGCCGGAACAGCTCGTCGACGAACGAGGCGTCGAACATCGCGCGGCTGACGTCGTCCAGGACCTTCACCGCCTTGTCCGGTTTGATGGACTGCGCGCGAAGGCGCTGCTCTAAGATGTACATCATCTCGCAGCCCATGTTGCATATCACGAGCGGGAGCGCGTGCATCGAGGGCGCCATCGCGTCGCTCGAGCGTCGCGTCGCGACCCGCAGCGCGCGCGCTTCGTCCCCGGCGATCGCGGACGACGACGTGCGCGCGCGTGGACTGCGCTCGGATCGTTCAAAAGCGCGGGCGAGTGCGAGTCGAGTCAACACAGAAAAAAACTGCCGAACGCGCGTTTCGATGTTCTTCTCCCACGGCACACGCCGCGAGGTCGCGTCCTCCTACGTCTACGTCTATCGCGCCGCCCTCCCGGAGCGCGTCGCTCGCCTCACTCCTTCTTCCCCTGCACCATGTCGTCCTCCGCGCGAAGGTACTCCCCCACGTCCGCCTGGTGAAACGCGACGATGGACGACGCGTCGAGTTTGCGGCAGTCCTGCGTGCTCTTCGCGGCGACGCCGAACCCGAGAGGCACGTCGGACATGCTGTAGACGACCACGCCCTGGTTCGCGGGCGTGTTCTCCGTGATCCTTCCCAATCCGGACTTCAGGAGGTGGTTGCCGTACAGGAAACTCATCTCCGAAGTCGGTTTCACCCACATCTGCGCGCGTTTTAAAGCGGAAGGAAGGAGGGAGGGAGGGAGGGAGAGGCGGACGTCAGCGAGCGTCTCTGCGAGAGAACGTTTTTCTCTTCCAGTCGCTCGGAGGACGGGGGGAGGGATCCAGAATCCGTCCGACGGGGAGAGAGAAAGAAGACGACGGCGCCCTCTGCACTGCTGTCGAGAGTGTCGTTCTCTTCACAGAATTTCAGGTTGAAGACTGAAATATCGCGTGTGACATCACCGGGCGCCGTCGTTCGTTCGTTCGCGCGGGACGAGACGAGACGGGACCGGGACCGGGACGCGCCTTGTGTTTCGCGTGCGCCGCGAGCAGATCCAACGCGCCGATCGTCAGGCGGAACTTATCGCTGTGCGTGAACTTCCCCACGCACACGCCCAGGGACACGAGCTGGTCCCTCGCGACGGAGACCGCGCGTTTCATGATGTCCTCGCGGACGTAGTACACGCGCTGCGAGGGCGGGTGGGTCGCGGAGGGGCGGCGCGGCGGCGGGTCAGCGGGTCGGCGGGCGCGGGTCCGGCGGCGTCGGCGGCGGGGACGGCCGGGGACGCGACGACGGCGCGGCTCAGTTGAAGAAATTCAACCATGATATCGTTTTGTGCTTCAGAGCCGAAGCGTTCAGAAGCGCGGATATTTCTTCCTCATCGCCGCGCGTGCGTCGTCGTCGCGTCGCGCGAGGGGGAGCGTTCGATCGCGGAAGCGAGCGAGAGCGATCGTCGAGAGCGCGAAGAATGACGACGACGGGGTTTCTTTCGTCGTTCCCTCGCGACGAGTTGGGGAGGACGAGCGCGTCGCGCGTCGCGCCGCGGCGACGCGTGCTCGAGCCCGCGCGCACCTTCTTGTGAAGACGGAAGCAGTGCGGCTGGTCCGCGCGGTCGACGATGTTCTTCAGGTTCTTCCCCACGAACTTGAACAGCTTCTCGAACACCTGCTGAATCTCGGATTCCTCGAGCGGACGCATCGCGCGCGACGGCGGCGGGCGAGAGCGCGCGCGGCGCGGCGACGCGGTCGACTCGACGACGACCTTCGCGCGGCGGGCGCGAGGATGACGCGGCGGTGAGACGCGCGCGGTATCGCCGTGCGCGACGAAGTGGCGGCGCGCGCGACGCGCGGCGCTCGAACGAGGCGGCGGGGCGGCGGCGGCGAAAACTCGCAGGCGCGTCGCGTCGGCGCCGACGGACGCGGACGACGACGCGACGGCTCGTCGACGCCGAGATCGGGCGGGCTCGCGGTGGGCTCGCAGTGTGGCACCGCGCGGGACACGCGGAGACACGAAGGAGACACGCCGCGCGCCGCGTCCGCAGTCGGAACGTCTCCAGGATGTCGAGCGGGATCGCGGGTGCGCGCGCGCGCTGCGAATCGCCGCGCGTCGCGCGCGATCCTTCCTCCCGTCGCGAGAATCGCGCTCGTCTCGTTTTTCCTCCCCGCGCGAACGATCGTTCGAACGATCGTCCACTCACCGTCCCTTCCCGTGACTGGTTCCCATACGACCGCGTTCGCGTGGTGAACGCCGTTCCTTAAGGACTTCGTCGTCGTCGTCGTCGTCGTCGTCGTCGTCGTCGTCGTCGC
>MDSW01054750.1_pt1 | contig 27805 bp, 26 predicted proteins | sample 811171 | NCBI WGS metagenome assembly MDSW01 (sample SAMN05326641, study PRJNA326480) | marine metagenome | isolation source: seawater | place: Atlantic Ocean: North West | collected 2012 | reverse complement strand
TTACTTCGTCTCATAATACTGTTTAAATTTAAGATAATTATTCTACTTTTAAACAGTTCGGTTTTAAGGGAAGCTTACATTTGCACATTATTAAATATTATGAAAATAACAATTATAACATCGCGTTATCCATCCCCTAACAATCCATACAACCATATGTTTGTACATATGCGAGGTGTTGAATTTTTAAAGCAGGGAGTTGAAGTTGAGGTGTATGTGCCAACCGATACAAATAGTTCCTATATCCATGAAGGAGTTCAGGTATATAAAATGCCCAGTAAAAGTATTGCTGAGTTGCTGAAAGAGAAAGAAATAGTTTATTTACACCTTTTAAATATCTATCCTTTTAGTAAAACAGATGGTTGGCATATTTATAAAAGAATTCTAAGTGAAAATATTCCATTTGCAATGTATGTTCATGGAAGTGAAGTACAGAAATTTACTGCTCGAATGTTTGATTTCAATTATAACCTAGATACATTTCTAAAGTGGATAAAAAAGGATATTTTAGTAATTCCGAAAATGAATAAGTTTGTCAGAGAGACAAAAGAAAGAGACAATTGTAAATATATCTTTCCTTCTATCTGGATGAAAAAGGAACTGGAAAATAATTTACGTTTAGAACTGGAAGCCTTTAAAGTAATTCCCAACGGAATAGATACTGATCTTTTCAAATTTAACGATAGTTATGAAAATCGATATAAACTATTAACGCTTCGCCCACTGTCCAGTAAGAAATATGCAGTTGATATTGCCATTGAAACAATGAAATATTTACCGGATGAATTCATGCTCGATATTTATGGAAAGGGACACTTGCAACCTAAATATCAAAAACAGATTGTGGAAGCTGGATTAGCAAAAAGAGTGGCCATAAAAAATCAATTTATTGATCGGTCAGAAATGAATGAATTTTTCTCAACGTACGGCATATTTTTATCGCCGACGAGAATGGATGCCCAGGGAGTAACAATGTGCGAAGCCATGGCAAGTGGGCTTTTGGTGGCGAGCAATAATAATACGGCTATTCCAGAGTTTATTCAAGACCAGGAAAATGGCATTCTTTCAAATAATCCAGAGGAATTGGCACAGAAAATAATCAATGCCACTAAAGAATATAAATTATACCAATCTATAACCAACCAAGGAAGATACTCTATGGAGGCTATAAGTATAAGCAAAACCGTATCTTCGGAGATTAAATCATTAAAAGAAATTTCAAAACAATAGTCCGTTTTATGTATTCGAAAAACGAAAATATATGGATAAAACCATTTCCATATCTAACAATATTTCTTCTATTGTTTTTAGCTCTTAATTTTTTGGGGATTTTCAATTTTTCTTTTTACACTAAGAATATAGTGAAAGCGCCACTGTTAAACTTGGTTTTCATTGGCTTGGCGGGTTTTGTTTCTGGCACCCTTTTAATACGAATACTAAAGATTAATTTTCGTCCTTTAAAAGGTACATACAAACCCCACATTTTAAAAGCCATTTTTCTTGTCGCTTTTTTTGCTTCTTTAGTTTTAGTGTTTTGGGCTAATTTAAAAAGTGGAGGTATAATATTATTGATGGGAACCCAGCGTTTTTCGGGTTCTACTTTTATTACCCTGTTCGTATATATTGGCATTGTCGCAACTTGTTTATATTTTGCTCATCTACTTTTAAATAATGAAAAAATAAAGAAAAGGCAAGTTGCATTTTTTATTTTACAAGCACTTGCTGCCTTGTCAATGGGTTATAGAGGTCCACTTGTTGTTCTTGTGGGTAGTTGTTTCATGATTTTTTTTATAGTTCGAAATGACCATTACAATAAATATAAAAATGTATTTAGTATCAGATATGGACTGATTTTTTTAGCAGGAATTATTCTCATGTCTACAATCTCTACATTTCGTGTAGCACAACAATACAATGTTCGAAAGTTTTTTAGAAATATAAATATGGATTACGTTAACAAGCATCCTTACTTAAAGCCATATATTTCTACGTTATCAGTATTCAGATATGATCAAGAAGTTGTAACAACTTTAATTGAAAAAACTGAAAATAAACATTTATATGGTGAGTTGGCGATAGCGAATTTGCTAACTGTTTTGCCTGGCATGCAATTAGGTGCAAGAAACAAAATTGGAGAAATAATAGAAGCTAGAAAATTTCCAGATGGTAGACCTTGGAGTATAACGCCAACATTACAGGGTGCTTTATTTGTTGATGGGGGAAGAATATTTGTATTCTTGGGTTTTTTTCTTCTTGCCGCACTAATTGAATATTTGAAGAAAATGATGTTATTTAAAGGAGATCCATTTTCTATCGTACTTTACGTTATAATAGCTGTTAATTCCTTAATGTTAATTCATTCAGGATATTTTGATGTATTGGTTTATATTTTAATTTTATTAGTCTTTATTATTAAATTTTTAGTGATGCGAATAATCTATAAAGTATAGAAAAGATGAAGATATGGAATAAATCATCTTATAGTCATTTTTCAACTATCCTATCAACTGCTTTTTTGTTCTGTTTTTTTCTTCCAATAAGCACCAAGATTAGCAACATTTTTCTAATTGTATTTTTGATAAGTATTTCTTTTTTAGTTCTTAAGGGAGGATTGAAATATAATAGGATAAATAGATCTGCCTTAAAGTATTCTACACTTATTTTGATAGCCCCTCTCCTTTTAAGCATATGTTATCACGGTGAATTCTTATCTGTAATTAATGTATTGGGGCGGCGGATTTCTTATTTACTACTTCCCTTAAGTTTTTTATTTTTTTCTTCTGAACAATTATTATCATTAAAAAAGTGGTCATTCCGAGGTATTGTTTATGGGTGTACATTATCTTCTATTTTTCTTTTGTCTAATAATTTTTGGAATTATTATGCTACTAGACCTTTATTTTCTATTGATAGCGACCTTCTTAATTTTTATTATACAGGATTTAATTTTACAGAAATCCTCGACTTCCACCCTTCCTACTTTGGAATGTATGTTCTCTTCTCTTTGTCTATTTTGCTTTTCACAAAAGTATTCAATTCAAAGAAGCTAAGATTATTTACTTTCTTTTTTCTATCCCTCACCATATTATTTTTAAGCTCTCGAGTAATACTGTTTTTTTATTTCTTGATAATATTTGTTTATATTTTTCAGTCCTTTTTATTATTATATGAAAATACCAAAAAAGCAGTATTAGCTTTTTTTGTAATCGGCCTAATCATATTTACATCAACATATTTTATTATAAAAAACACATATATATATGCATCCTTAACTAAAGAGACCATTTGGGAATTGTCTTTCAATGTTAATGATAAATATAATTCCAAAACTTTAGGAGATAGCCGTGTTGCTCGTTGGAATGTGGCAATATATTTAATTAAAAACCAACCTCTTTTAGGTTATGGTATCGGAAATGAAAAAGATATTTTAGAAATAGGTTACCGAAAGAAAGATATGCTTATTTCAGCTGCTAACCGTTATGATGCGCATAATCTTTTTCTGGGGTATGCCATTGAAACTGGTATAATTGGATTACTCATTCTCTTTTATTATTTATTCAATTCCTTATTTCTTTTTTATAGATTTAAGAAGATAATGTATTTTTTGTTTTTCGTAAGTATATTAGGCATGTGCCTTATTGAGGATTATTTGAATAATAATGCTGCCATAACATTTTTAGCATTTTTTGGAAATTTATTTTTATTTCAAACTTTGTTATTAAAAGCCAATAAAGAAGATGAATTATCCTAGAATATTAAAATTATCCCAAGCTAATTTGGCGGCTATATTCTTAATATTTTTTTATTTTTCTGAAGCAATCAGTAAATTTTCAATAGTTTATTTAGACGGAAAATCCAATTTACCAAGAGCAATTAAGTTTTTGGTTTTGTTATTTCTTTTGTTCAAGATAATTAAGCCTATTAGAAATTTTATTTTACCAGTTCTTCTTTTTGTATTCTTCATAATCGGACAACTATTTATAGACAACGGATTTAGTAAGGAGATTGTAATTAGTTTTAGTAAATTCCTTTTTCCCGTTTTTTTATTTTTTTATTTTAATAAATACATCCAAAATCAGCTAAGTCGAAAACTTTTTTTCCAAGCTTTTGAATGGCTTATTATCATAAATTCATTTTTAATTTTTGTAGGTTTTTTATTGAATGAAGAATTGTTCAAGACCTATGAAGGTCCACGTTTTGGATACAATGGATTATTTATAACCTCTGCTACCAGTTCCTATGTATATACAATAGTTCTTTTTTATTTTTTGGTTAAACTGAAGAATAATTTTTTCAAAAACCGGAAAGTTTGGTTAGCAATCGCTTGTAGTTTATTAGTTGGAACCAAAGCGCTTTATATTTCATTGTTTGGAGTACTATTAATATTCTTAATTTATTTTAGCAATTTCAAAAAAATCCATAGAAAACTTGTTGCAGCAATCTTTGTTATTTTTTCTTTATCATTGATTTATATCTTTTTTTTTCAGTATGGCCGCTTCAATGAGATAAGATTACAACAAGGGCTGTTTTCTTCCATATTTTCTTTTAGAGACCACTTGCTTCTTGGGGAAACGCTACCATATATTCAAAATAATTGGAAGTGGCCAAATTATTTATTCGGCGGTATCTCAGATTTATCAACCAGAACCCAGATGGGTTTTATTGATGTGTTTTATTTTTGGGGAATAGTCGGAGGAATTGTTTATCTATATACTTTTTACAAGTCATATATATATTTTGATTTAAATAATTGGAAGATATATCTTTTTCTAATACTTTCAGTGATAGTATTTTTGTCCGGTAATTTTTTCGAGAATGCGTCCTTGGCTATTTATTTATTAATTTTAAAAGAGAGGCTTATTTATGACGATACTTTTAATAAGATGAAAACTATAAATGAATAGAATCCAAATCCTAAATACCAATATAGATAACCTCTCCATGCAGGAAACCCTTACCTTGGTTGAAGAAAAAATACAGGCCGGGGAACAACTTCATCATGTAGTGGTAAATGCTGGAAAAGTTGTAGCAATGCAAAAGGATGCAGAACTGCGCCACAGCGTCAACCAAAGTCACATTATTAACGCCGATGGGCAAGCCGTAGTTTGGGCCTCGCGCTTTTTGCGTAAACCCCTAAAGGAACGTGTTGCCGGTATAGACCTTATGGCCAATCTTGTGGAGATGGCGCATAACAATAACTATAAAATATTTCTGTTCGGCGCAAAGGAGGATGTGGTAAAAACAGTAGTTGAAAAATATTCCGAAATCTATAGCCCAAATATTATTGCAGGATATAGAAATGGTTATTTCAGTCCTTCGGAAGAAAAGGAAATTGCCCAACAAATTGCAGATACCGGCACACAAATGCTTTTCGTGGCCATTTCATCACCCATCAAGGAAAACTTTCTATTTAAATATCGCGACATCCTTAAAAACGTAAACCTCATTATGGGCGTTGGCGGTAGTTTTGACGTAGTTGCGGGCAAAACGAAACGGGCGCCCACTTGGATGCAAAAGGCAGGACTAGAATGGTTTTATCGCTTTGCACAGGAGCCAAGACGTATGTGGAAACGCTATTTGGTCGGTAACTCCAAGTTTATTTATCTCGTGTTAAGAGAGCGCTTTTCTAAAAAATAGAAGCGAATTACTGTATCATAGGTCGGGTCACAAAAATAACCCAGCCAAGGATACTCCATAGCAAAGCCATAGCAAAGCCATAGCAAAGTCATTAAAACGTAAGAAAATAGCCCTTTTTTCCTACAAATAAAATTTCTTTTAATAACCCTTTGAAGGTTCTTGGTTTTGCGAACAAAAATTTAGTTGAATATCCTGCCTTCCGTCTAAAATCTCCTGTCTAAAATCCAATATCTCGCAAGAGTTTTCTATCTTCCCCTAAAATTTAAAAAAACACAATTTTTCCCCCATGAGGATCCTGCTCGCTGCCATATACCCTTATGCCTTCCTGCTGCTATACCTCATCATCCCTTTTGATAATTATATTCGGGCCTTGCCCAATATTCTTATGGCAATTTTGGTGGTTGCCTTCCCTTTTATTGTTAAAAAGGAAGATTTCAAAAAGTTAAAATCGCTCCCTATAGCTATTTTCCTCGGCCTTTTTGTCTATTTGTTGATTGACTCTTTTGGAAGCGGTAGGTTGCAGGATGATTTCAATATCATCAAAAAAGTGCTTATTGCCGTCGGCCTGGCCATCCTTTACATTCCGGTGGCCGATGTCAGGAAAATCAACAGCGCAATAATCTTTTCCTCCCTTGCGGCCATTATTTTTTCGGTCTTTAACTTCGTTCTTATAACCGATGCCACGGGAAGCTTTGCCCTTGGGGACTCTCCACAGGTTGTGGAATCGCTGTTGATAGATAGGTTGTATCTGGGCCTTCTCTGCACCTTCAGTATTCTCATTTCCTTCCAATCCATTCAGAAAAAATACCATCCCAACAACAATTACTATTTGGCCAATATTTTGGTCAATGCGGTTTTTATCGTCTTGATCGCATCAAAAATAGCGGTAGTGGCCCTATTCTTTTTAATATTGATCAAACAGTTTTACGGCCAGCGAAAAATTTGGAAAATAGTTACCGCTTTTGCCACGATCGGCATACTCACGGGTCTGTTCTTTATTATCAAGAATGAAAAGGACTATCAAGCTATCCAGACAGAAAATACTAAAAATCCACCCGCGTTTATTGAGAATTCAATGACGTATGAGTTACGGGCGGTCGTCTGGAACTGCGCAGTAAATGTTATTCAGGATAAAGGTTTTTCCCTCACTGGAATCGGTTTTGATGCTACCAAGGACCAATTGGCGGCCTGTTATGAAACCCAAATTACCAATATTGATAAAAGGGAAAAATTTGTGACACAACGTTATAATACCCACAATCAGTTTTTGGACTTTTATTTAAGTGCAGGATTTATAGCGCTCCTGCTTTTTTTGGTTTTTATGGGCGTAAGTTTCATTAAGGTCCGACATCAATTTTTTCCCACGGCTATGTTGGCCATTCTACTGATGTATTGTATGGTAGAAAACCTTTTTCATCGGCAGATTGGCGCGTACTACGTAGGTTTTATCCTAATTGTATTGATGACCGGTAAGCACACGGAGAAAACAACGGAATAAAAGCCTAATAAAAGAATTTCAAATTGTACTTTTGCGCTTTGATAACAAATCCAACCTTTTCAATATTAGAAAAGAAAAAAGAAGATAAATGAAAATTTCAGTGATAGGAACAGGCTATGTAGGCCTTGTAACGGGGACCTGTTTGGCAGAAACAGGGAATGAAGTTATTTGTGTGGATATAGACAAAGCCAAAGTAGAAAAGATGCGTAATGGTATCGTACCAATCTATGAACCACATCTTGATGTTCTATTTGAAAGAAATATTAAGGCAAATCGTCTAAAATTCACCACTTCTTTAGACGAAGGGTTAGCGCATGGAGACATTATTTTCTTGGCGCTCCCAACCCCAGAAGATGAAGACGGTTCGGCAGATCTTTCCTATGTTTTGAACGTTTCCGAAGAAATTGGAAAAAAAATAAAGGAATATAAAGTAATCGTAGATAAAAGCACGGTCCCTGTGGGCACTGCCGAAAAAGTTCACAGTGTAATTGCTAAAAATGCTTCCTGTGAATTTGACGTTGTTTCCAACCCAGAATTCCTGCGCGAGGGTTTTGCTGTGGATGATTTTTTAAAGCCCGAACGCATTGTTGTGGGCTCCAGTAGTGAAAGAGCGACCGCACTAATGAAAAAGCTTTACAGTCCCTTTGTACGTTCTGGAAACCCTATAATTATAATGGACGAAAAATCTGCAGAGCTTACCAAGTATGCGGCAAATTCCTTTTTGGCCACCAAGATTACCTTTATGAACGAGATTGCCAATTATTGCGAAAAAGTGGGCGCCGATGTAGATATGGTTCGCGCTGGGATGGGAACCGATAGCCGCATTGGCAAGCGTTTTCTCTTTCCGGGAATTGGTTATGGAGGCTCTTGTTTTCCAAAAGATGTGAAAGCTCTTAAAAAAGCTGGAAAGAACGAGAATTATGATTTCAAAATTCTCAAGTCGGTAATTGAGATAAATTCAGCCCAAAAAACCATCCTACTTCCGAAGATTGAAAATTATTTCAAAAATGGTTTAAAGGGAAGAACCATAGCCGTATGGGGGCTTGCATTTAAACCCGAGACCGATGACATTCGCGAAGCCCCGGCAATCGATATGATGGAAGGTTTGCTGGACAAAGGCGCAAAACTTCAGGTGTTTGATCCAGAGGCAATGCCGAATATTAAAAAGCGTTTTGGAGATAAATTGCATTATTCAGAATCTATGTATGCCGCCCTTGAGAGAGCTGATGCACTACTGATATGTACCGAATGGAGCATTTTCCGCACCCCGGATTATGGTAGGCTGAAACAATTGTTGAAAAACCCCGTTGTTTTTGATGGAAGAAACCTATACAATGTAAATGATATGGAAGCGGAAGGTTTTACCTATGTCTCCGTAGGAAGAAAGGCGGTAAATGTATGAAGAAACGTGTCCTAATAACCGGGGCTGCTGGATTTTTGGGCTCGCACCTCTGTGATAAATTTATAGCTGAGGATTTCCACGTTATCGGGATGGACAATCTCATTACCGGCGACCTTAAGAACATCGCCCATCTTTTTAAATTGGAGGCTTTCGAGTTCTATCATCACGATGTTACCAAGTTTGTGCACGTTCCCGGAAGTGTGGATTACATTCTTCATTTTGCCTCTCCCGCAAGTCCGATAGATTATTTGAAAATACCGATCCAAACTTTAAAGGTAGGTTCCCTGGGCACCCACAATCTTCTCGGTTTGGCCCGGGAAAAAAAGGCGCGCATCCTCATTGCCTCTACATCAGAAGTTTATGGAGATCCACAAGTACATCCCCAAACAGAAGAATACTTTGGAAATGTCAACACTATCGGTCCACGCGGGGTTTATGATGAGGCCAAGCGCTTTCAGGAATCCATAACCATGGCTTACCATAGGTTTCATGGTTTAGAAACACGAATTGCTAGAATTTTTAATACTTACGGTCCACGCATGCGCCTTAACGATGGGCGTGTTATCCCCGCCTTTATAGGGCAAGCCTTACGCGGGGAGGATCTTACGGTTTTTGGGGACGGTACGCAAACGCGTTCGTTCTGTTATGTAGATGATGAGGTGGAAGGTCTTTACCGTTTATTATTAAGCGATTATGCATTGCCGGTAAATATTGGCAATCCCGAAGAAATAACCATTCTCGATTTTGCAAAGGAAATAGTGAAACTTACGGGAACAGAGCAAAAAATCATCTTCAAGCCTTTGCCGCAGGATGATCCTATGCAACGCGAACCGGATATTTCTAAAGCGAAAGAAATATTGGGATGGCAACCTAAAATTTCTCGGGAAGAAGGAATGAGGAAAACATTTGAGTATTTTAAAAATCTTTCAAAAGAAGAGCTTTTTAAAAGCGAGCATAAGGATTTTTCAAAGCACAATAAATAAGATTAAATGTTTAAAAGCGGAAGATATTCAGGATTGTTAAGGCCTATTTCATACGGAATAGACCTTTTCTTTATCAATTTTTTTGCTTTTCAGTCCTTCGGCCAGCCTTTTCCCTATTTCAATTATGTGGTTTATTTAACGATAGCCTGGCTTATTCTCTCCTTGCGTTTGGGGTTTTATGAAATTTACCGTTTTACCCATTTATCGAAAATCATGTCTTTGATAGGAAAACAAAGTGTCGTTTTTCTCTTGATCGTATTTTCTTTTTTCGGGTTTTATAATGAATTGACTACCTCAGCTTCTACTATTTTCAATTACATTCTGTTGGTAATTCTTTGTGTAACCATTGTAAAATTGGGTGTTTTCTTTCTATTGAAGAAATATCGTTTACACTTAGGTGGAAACGTACGTAAAGTTGTGATTCTAGGGCTCAACCAAAAAACAGATCAGTTACGAAAGTTTTTTACTACTAATCCAGTTTATGGATATAAACTGTACAAAACTTTTGATTTAAAAGGACCTGATAAAGTTACTATTGAAGAATGTATGGATTATATCCTCACTGAGGAAATAGATGAGGTATACTCTTCGGTGGCGGAAATCAATAATAAAGATTTATTAAAACTTATTGATTTTGTTGATAACAACCTTAAGGTCTTAAAATTTCTTCCAGACAATAAAGAAATCTACAGCAAAAAACTGGACTTTACATATTACGGAGTGCTTCCCATTCTTTCCATGCGGAAAATTCCTATGGATGAACCCTTTAATAAGTTCTTAAAGCGAAGTTTTGACATCATGCTTTCGCTTTTTGTTATTATAGGGCTTTTATCCTGGCTTACACCTTTACTTGGATTGTTGATTAAATTGGAATCAAAAGGACCTGTATTCTTTAAACAAAAAAGAAACGGCCTCGATTATAAGGAGTTTTATTGCTATAAATTCCGCTCCATGAGACCAAATCCAATGGCGCATCTGGAACAAATAAGAAAAGGGGATGAACGCGTAACACGGGTAGGAAAAATCATTAGAAAAACGAGTATTGATGAACTGCCACAGTTTATTAACGTGCTAAAAGGCGAAATGTCTGTTGTAGGCCCAAGGCCGCATATGGTGAGCCATACACATATGTACGCTGAGCGCATCGATAAATTTATGGTTCGCCATTTTATCAAACCAGGGATTACGGGATTGGCGCAAGTCAGCGGTTTTAGAGGCGAGGTTGAAGATGACAACCATATTATTAACAGGGTTAAATATGATATTTTTTATCTCGAAAACTGGAGCCTCTTCCTTGATATTAAAATTGTATTCCAAACCATCTACAACGCACTTCGTGGAGAGGAAAAAGCCTACTAAATATTTTCAATTGAAGTAGTAAAGCGCTCAAACTGTTTGTGGAAATCAAAAGCAGAAACCGAATTCCGTTGGACATCCTCTTTCGGAAAAAGTTTTAAGTCCGTTACGGAAACGGTATTTATAAAATCCTGCAACGCCTTCAAATTATTTACTGGAACAACCCAGCCCAAAGATTCCTTTTTTACGATTTCCCCGCCTTCTCCACCCGCTGCATAAAGAACAGGTAACCCCAAGCGTGTATATTCAAATATTTTTGAGGGCACGGAACCGTAAATTCGTTTTATTAAAGGAATAAATGCAATGTCATAATTTTGCAATTCCCTGTGCAGTTCATCTCTGCCCAATTCACCGTAAAAGTGAATATTCTCTTTCTTTAACTTTAGAATTTTTTCCGTTTCGGGCCCTGCACCATAAATATGCAGGCTCACATTTTCGGGAAAAGAGATTCGTTGGCATATTTCAAAAATTCCCTGCGCAACTCCCAATAAACCTGCATAAACGATTTTAATTTCATTGGAAGACTCTATTTTTTTGATTAGCGGAGGATCGAATTTTGGAACATTTCGATATATAAAAGTAGGCTTACCTACATAACTTGAAATATGCTGAAGAATCTCTTCTGATTGACCAACAATTATATTGGCATTTTTGTAACAGAACTTTTCCATCTTTTGCAAAAGGGAATAATAAGCTCCTTTTTCTAAAAGCCCCATTTCCAAACCAGCCAAAGGCCAAAGGTCTGAAACATTCAGGATTATTTTTTTGGAAAACAACTTTCCCAAACAAACCGCTGTAAAACCTACAAAAATAGGGGAATATTGGATAAATATTTTTTTAGGGGTTTTTGAAAAAATAAAGAATAAAATCAAGCTGAGCGAAAAAGAAATCATAGAGAGCAACCTCACAAATTTGTTGGCAGAATTGCTGGGCCAAATCCACAATCGTTTTATTTTTCCGAAGGAGGTGTTTTCCGTTGTAAAGATTTTACCTCTGTATTCCTGAAAAACGTTACCAGTTGGATAATTTGGCAAGGGACACACAACTGTAACCTCGAAACCATCGTTTCCCAATGCCTCTGCAAGGCTGGACATCCTATTGGACGCTGCACCCTTTTCAGGAGGAAAATAGTTGGTTATTAAAAGGATTTCCTTTTGCACGCCTTGATTGTGATTAATTTTCAACCAATGAAACAAACTGTTTCAGCTTCCCGCTCGCCGTCCTGTCCAACTGTGTTTTTCTATGGAATGTAAATTTCAATCCCGGCTCTAAAAATTGGACAATGGTTTTTGAGATAAAACTTTTCTTTTCTTCGGTCAGCTCGGTTTTGCTTACATAATATATTTCAAAAGTATCAATCTTTGTTTGAATTACTTTAAACTCCTGAATATTCCCGCTTTCCTCCATTATTTTTTTGGTAATCACATAAAAAGTCATTCCGGCTGCTTTTTTTCCGCTTGGCAGGATTGCGAAATCATTTGTTCTTCCGGTCAGTTTATTAAGAATTGGCTTTTTAAAAGTGCTTTTTTCGCTCAGTGAACCGTAATCGCCAATTTCATAACGGATAAACGGATGCGCTATGTTGTGCAGCGAAGTTATCACAATGCGTCCTTCTTCGCCCAATGGCAACGGCTTATCGGCTTCGTCTAATATCTCCACAAAAAGTGTTTTGGAATCCACTTCCCATTCGCCGTGAGGGTTGGTAAAGGCAATTACTCCGGCTTCCGAGCAGCCGTACTCATTCACAATTGGAACGCCCAACTGGTTTTCAAGCAAAATTTTATCAACCTCAAAAAGCATTTCGGATGTAACGATACACACCTTCAGCGTTGGACAGACATTTTTTAAGATGATATTCTTGTCCTTCAAATATTTCGCAAAGAGCACAATGCTACTGGTATAGCCGTTAATGTACTCAAATGGCTTTTGTTTATAGACGTTCAACATTTCATCGAGAGCCTTTTCCGAAAGGTCATTTATTGAAAACCGATGCCGTTTGGCCAAAAAGTCCTTCATCCGCACCGTTTTATTTTCAACGGTATCCAAAGGAATTCCGTAATAGCGCGCCTGCAACGAACTGTTGAAATCTATGCCGTACCACCCAAACCGCTCCATGTGGTAAGCCCACGTAATGGCGTGGCTGTACTTGTCCTTCGCAAAACGGATGGGGTTGCCACTGGAGCCCGAGGTTTTGTTTGTGTAAACATTTTTTTCCGAAAAACCCTTTGAAAGCCGCTCCTTCAGCGGAATTTGATAATCTGCTTTTTTCAAAATAGGCAGCGATTCCCAAGTTGAAAAATCGCCCTTCACTTTCTGGCGATAAAAAGAGTTATTTTTTAAATGATAGGTTGCAATTTCGGCCCTTTTCGCTTTTAAAAACGCTTCGTAGTCTGCTTCAGTTATTTGGGAAATTTGAAGCAATTCTTCCTTGGCCCTTTTAATAGGGAAACGTTTCAGAAAAAGGGAAATATCGAATAGTCTCAAAAGATGATTTTCAATTTAAGTTGAAACCTAAAAATTTGCAAAGCCAAATTCGCTTCAAATAAATTAGTGGTTCAAGGTACAAACAATTATTTTTGACACCGAAACAAAACATCTCAATTATGAATATTCTCATCCTTGGTTCCGGTGGCCGCGAACATACTTTTGCATACAAAATTGCGCAGAGCAACCGCTGCGAAAAACTTTTTGTAGCGCCCGGAAATGCCGGAACTGCTTCCATTGCAACAAATGTGGATTTAAAGGTAACCGATTTTGGGGCGGTGAAAAAATGCGTTGTTGAAAATAATATTGAAATGGTTATTGTTGGTCCCGAAGACCCCTTGGTACACGGCATTGCTGATTATTTTACTGAAACTTCGGAATTGCAAAATGTAATGCTTATAGGTCCTTCCAAACGCGGCGCTTTGCTGGAAGGCAGTAAACAGCGCGCTAAGGAATTTATGATGCAGCACAACATTCCCACTGCGGCTTATAAAAGTTTTACAGTGGAATCCCTGGAAGCTGGAAAAGCATTTTTGGAAAATTTGAATCCGCCCTATGTTTTAAAAGCAGACGGATTGGCCGCCGGAAAGGGCGTTTTGATTTTAAAGGATTTAAACGAAGCCAAACAGGAGCTCGAAAACATGCTTACGCACAGCAAGTTTGGCGAAGCGAGTTCCAAAGTGGTAATCGAGGAATTTTTAGACGGAATTGAGTTGAGCGTTTTTGTACTTACCGATGGAAAAAATTACAAAATCCTACCCACCGCAAAAGATTACAAACGCATTGGCGAAGGCGATACGGGCTTGAATACGGGCGGAATGGGTGCCGTTTCCCCAGTACCATTTGCAGATGAAGTTTTGATGAAAAAAATTGAGGACCGAATCGTGAAACCAACCGTGGACGGTCTTTCCGAAGAAAAAATAGATTATAAAGGCTTTGTTTTTATAGGTTTGATAAAAGTGGATAACGAACCCTACGTGATAGAATACAACGTTCGGATGGGCGATCCCGAAACCGAGGTTGTTTTACCGCGCATTAAAACCGATCTGGTTGATTTATTGGAAGCTACCTACCGTCAAAACTTGGGCAATTTCAACATTGAAATAGACGGCCGGGCCGCAACTACCGTCATGCTGGTTTCCGGAGGCTATCCCGAAGCTTACGAAAAAGGAAAGGAAATCTCAGGTTTGGAAAATGTGGAGGATTCCATTGTATTTCACGCCGGCACAAAGCTTGAAAACGATAAAATTCTTACCAATGGCGGACGTGTTTTGGCTATAACTTCCTTGGATGATGATTTCAGAAATGCGTTAAAAAAATCCTATCAAAATATAGAAAAACTATCTTTTGACAGGATGCAGTATCGTAGTGATATAGGTTTTGACCTATAATTAAATTACGGATTTTCGTCGTACGTGTAGGTAACCTCAGTATTTTCGTTGAATTCGCGAAGTTTACCTAGCCAATATATGAAGGCTGCCGCACCAATCAACAAAAATATCCACGAAAAAATATTGGCAAGCCACCAGCTGTCAAGCTCAAGCTTCATCAAAGCATCGTAGGGAATAAAAAGAAAATCTTCAAAAAGGGAAGCTATTCCTTCCCAAAAACCTTTCCAAGTCATATCTTTAATCTTTAGAAGGCAAAAATATAAAAATACCCCGTATGCTGACAAGCTTTTTTGGAAAATCTAACCCCATAAACTATTTAATTCTCGGTGTTTTTATAATTGCAGGTTATTTATTGGGTGCAATATCGCACAGCGAAATATTTATCACGCCTTCCCTCTTGCTTACACATTCTGCTTTCGTCATTTTCAGCGTGCTAATTATGTTGCTGTTGGATTTTATAATCAGAAAAAACCATCTCACCCAAAACAATACCTACGCCATATTTTTCTTCACCTGTTTTCTTACCATGTTGCCGATAATATTTCTTCAGCATAAAATAATATTGGCAAACGCCTTCCTTTTGTTGGCTTTGCGCCGCTTGATGAGTTTGCGAAGCGATAAGAATTCAGAAAAAAAAATTCTCGACGCCAGCATTTGGATTACCCTGGCTTCCCTGTTTTATTTTTGGAGTCTATTACTCTTCGTTCCACTGTGGATTGCCATCGTACAGAAGCCCAATTCAACCTATAAACAAATGCTGGTTCCCATCACGGGATTTTTGGCGGTTTTTGTAATAAATACAGCGTACCAAATGCTTGCAACCGATACGTTTTCCTGGTTTTTGAATTGGAAGGATGAGGTTGGTTTTGACTTTTCAGCCTATAATTCGGCTGCCATTTTGGTTCCCGTCACCATTATGCTCGCATTTTATATTTGGACCGCGGTATATCGAATTTTAAGAATCTCGAAGTTGTCGCTAAAGGAAAGACCCAACCACCTTTTGCTGCTGTATGTAAGCATAACCACTTTGTTCATAGCACTGGGAGCTCCTGAAAAGACTGGGGCTGAACTGTTTTTTATTATGGCGCCTGTTGCGATAATAAGTGCCAATTATATTGAAAGCCCCGAAAAGGAACAATATCGGGAAAAGGATATGGCCGAATTTTGGTTTAAGGAAATCATGCTTTGGCTAGTTGTGATTTTGCCGTTTGTATTTCTGTTTTTATGATTACGGTGAATCTCGAAAATATTGAAAAAGAACTAAAGCGCAGGCTTCCGTACCATTACAGTTGGGGCCAAAAGCAAAATGATAAATGGGACCGCTATACCAACTTTATTTACAGCACACAGGAGTGGGCGGAGTTAATTTTGAGAATGAAGCAGGCAATTGCAGAACATAAACTCGATAAACGAAGTTTGTTCAATTACGCCGCCAATCGCTGGTACAATTTCTGGAGCGCCGTGGCGGTGGAACATATTTTTTCTGAAACTGAAAATATAAAAATGGTAGCCCAAACCAAAGATTCCGAAAAGGATTTTTATCTCTTCGGAATTCCCTTTGACCATAAAACCTCCGTCTTTCCAAAACACTTCAACAAAACCTTTGAATACGCCCAAAATCATAAAAATGAATTGATAGAATGGCTCTACAAAAATCAAAGCGCCCAAAAGCGGCACCATTTCAAAAACCGTCTATTCATTGTGGTTTATGCTGAAAATGGCGAACATTGGAAATTGAAGGCTGAAATCGGTTTGCTAAAAAATGCTATTCAAAAATATATAGCTACTTTCAGGCCGGAGCAGTTGCAATCATTTACTTTTGTTGACGGACAGCAAACTTTAAGCGATATTATCTGGGTTTCCAAATGAATTACATAGGCTCCAAACACAAACTCTCCTCCTTCATTTTTGAAACGGTAACCGAAACCTGCGGAAATGACCTTTCGCAAAAAACATTTTGCGACCTTTTTGCAGGAACTGGAATCGTAGGCAGAAACTTTAAACCATACGTAAAACAAGTGATAGCCAATGATGTGGAATATTACAGCTATGTGCTGAACCGAAACTACATCGGTAATCATATTGCTTTTGATTACGAAGAATTCATAAATGAATTGAATTCGCTGAGCGGAAAAAAAGGCTTCATTTTTGAAAATTATTCCGAAGGAGGAAAAGCTGGAAGAAACTATTTTACTTTAGATAACGGACAGAAAATTGATGCGATTCGGATTCAAATTGAAGCTTGGAAAAAAACCTCAAAGATCACGGAAGACCAGTATTTCTTTTTGCTCGCTTCACTTTTGGAAAGTGCCGATAAGGTTGCGAACACGGCTTCGGTTTATGGCGCTTATTTAAAACACATAAAGGCTTCCGCAGCAAAAAAACTTGTCGTAAAACCCGCTGTTTTTCAGCAAACGGAAAATTCGCACCAAGTTTTTCAGCAGGATAGCAACGAATTGATTAAAAAAATTGAGGGCGATATTCTCTATTTGGACCCGCCCTACAATGCCCGCCAATACGGCGCCAACTATCATTTGCTAAATACTATCGCAAAATATGATACCTTTGTACCTAAGGGCAAAACCGGCCTGCGCGATTACTATAAAAGTGATTGGTGCAAAACCGGGGAAGTCCTGAAAAGTTTTGCGGAATTGATTGAAAACGCACAATTTCCCTACATTTTCCTGAGTTACAACAACGAAGGATTGATGGGCCAAAAGGAAGTGCAAACGGTGATGGAACGCTTCGGAAAATATACGTTGAAAACCAAAAAATACCAACGTTTTAAAGCAGATAAAACCGAAAACCGAAACCACAAAGCCACCGAAACTTTTGAGTATTTGCACATTTTAGAAAAGCATTTCGGCTCCGCTCAATGATCGGTGTCTGAGCGGAGCCGAAGACACAAATAAAAAATAACAATAAACAATAGATAATGTTCTCAGACAAAGCCAACAAAATCTTCGCAGAAGTTATAAATAAGTACCACGAGGTGAATACCGTGGACCAACCTTTCAGCAATCCGTACGATAAAGACAGTCAATTGATTGAACACTTGCTATACCGAAAATGCTGGATAGATACAGTTCAATGGCATTACGAAGACATCATCCGCGACCCGAATATTGACCCCGTTGCAGCACTGAAACTCAAGCGACAAATAGACGCTTCCAATCAGGACCGCACCGATATGGTGGAATACATTGACAGCTATTTCCTTGAAAAATTCAAGGACGTAAAAGTGAAGGACGATGCGACCATCAACACCGAAAGTCCCGCATGGGGCATTGACAGGCTTTCAATTTTGGCACTGAAAATCTATCATATGAACGAAGAGGCTACCCGTACCGATGCTTCCCAAGAGCACCAAATGGCTTGTAAAGCAAAATTGAACGTGCTTTTGGAGCAACGCGTGGATTTAAGCACCGCCATCAATCAATTGTTGGATGATATTGCCCACGGCAGAAAGTATATGAAAGTCTATAAGCAGATGAAAATGTACAACGACGACGAGCTAAACCCGGTGCTTCGCGGAAAGAAATAATATTATTTTAAACCTAACAGGTTTTGAAAACCTGTTAGGTTTTTAGAAATAAAATGCCAAAACCCACCCACATACTGGTAATCCGCCTCTCCGCCATGGGCGATGTGGCCATGATCGTTCCCGTACTTCGCGTTTTGGCGCAAACCTATCCCGAATTAAAAATCACGGTGCTTTCCCGCCCATTTTTCAAACCTTTTTTTGAAGAAATTCCCAACCTCGATTTTTTGGAGGCTGATGTATATGGCGAACACAAACGCTTCGGATTGATTAAATTGGCAAACCAAGCAAAGGATTTGGGAATTGACGCCGTAGCAGACCTTCACAACGTAATTCGTTCCAAAATAATCACGAAATATTTAAAGTTTAAGGGAATTGAAACCGCAACTATTGATAAAGGCAGAGCCGAAAAGAAAGCACTGATAGCTGCAAAAGACAAAAAAATTTCACAACTAAAAAGTACACATCAGCGCTATGCCGATGTTTTTAAAAAGCTCGGTTTTCCTATTGATTTAAACCAATTTTCTGCCCCACCACAAAAACGGTTGACTCCAAAACTCAACGGCCTTATTGGCGTAGAACCAAAAAAACTCATCGGTATCGCTCCTTTTGCCGCCCATCAAAGTAAAATGTACCCTTTAAGTCTGATGGCTGAGGTAATCAGGGAACTGAATGAAACTGACAAATACCGGATTTTTCTTTTTGGTGGCGGAAAGAAAGAAATTGAATTCCTCAAAAAACTTGAAAACCCTTTCGCCAACGTTACCAATGTGGCCGGAAAACTCACTTTTGAGGAAGAACTCGCTTTAATTTCAAATCTGGATTTAATGCTTTCCATGGATAGCGGCAACGGCCATTTGGCGGCTATGTATGGGGTGCCGGTTGTTACGCTTTGGGGCGTCACGCACCCTTATGCGGGATTTGTCCCTTTTAATCAGCCGGAAAGCAATCAATTAATGGCTGACAGAAAAAAATATCCATTAATTCCAACATCCATTTACGGCAATAAATATCCTCCCAATTATGAGTTAGTGATGAATACGATACCACCTGAAACAGTGGTATCGAAAGTGGAAAAGGTTATATAGTTACCACACTAACTAAACTAATTTGGTCTTCAACTTGACAACGGCTCCTAAATCATTTATATTTACAAGTCTTTAACCCTACCATCTTCTTCTTTTACCTTACTGCTGTGGCTACCCGCCAAAAAAAGAACAAGAAGATATTTTGGAATATTAGCCACACCATTATAACTATATGCCGACTGTATGCCGACTGTATGCCGACTGTATGCCGACTGTATGCTGACTGTATGTCGACTCTATGCCGACCCAACCCCATAGATAACTTATATATACTCCCAAGATTCCTCGTAAAATGCCTTTTCTCAGGTGCCATTATATGTTCGCCTCTCCCTTGAGTTCTTTTCAAAATCAAAATATAGGGATTAACCATTTGAAAAACCTATTTTAGAACCTATAGAAGAAGAAGGTTTGAATGAAATATCAGCTTAGCTATTAAACGACACAGGAACCCTGCCCAAATTTTTTTGGAATTTGGAATTTCAAAAATTTGGAATTTCAACCTTTATACATCATCATAATCCACAACAACTTTCGCAGTTGTAGGATGCGCTTGGCAAGTAAGTATCAAACCATCCGCAATCTCAGATTCGGTGAGGATTTGGTTTTTGCGCATTTCGGCCTTTCCTTCTTTTAGACGGGCGATACAGGTACTGCAAATTCCGCCTTGACAGGAATACGGAGGGTCTAAACCTTCATCCAAAGCAGCTTCGAGAATGGATTTTGTTTGCGGCATTTCAAAAACTTCCTCTTCGTCATCTAGAATTACCGTAATGCTGGTATTGCCGTCGTGTTTTTCAACCAAAAGCCCTTTTTCGGCAGTAGAGAAAAGCTCGTGATGTATTTGTTTTGAATTGATTCCGTTGTGCTTCAAAGTTGCGGAAACTTCGTCAATCATCTGTTCGGGACCGCACAAATAAAAGGCTTCAAAAGTTATCTGCCCGTACTTATTTTTCAGGTAAAAATTAACCAGGGAGCGACCTATTCTTCCAAATTGCGCATCGTCCCACTTTTCTCGGCTATAGACAAATTCAACATCAAACCGCTCCGGAAATTTATCCTGCAACTGAACAATTTCGTCATAAAACATGGTTTCCTTTTTATTCTGATTGCCGTAAATAAGTAAAAAAGAACTTTGTGGCATTTCTTCCAAAGTGCTTTTTATCAACGAAAGCACGGGGGTTATCCCGCTTCCTGCGGCAAAGGCCACGTAATTTTTAAGGTTTGGCTCCAAAATAAATTTTCCCGTGGGCGGCATTACCTGCAGCGTATCGCCCGCTTTCAGGTCTTTGTTTGCATATTCTGAGAAGGCGCCTTTTTCCACTTTTTTCACGGCAACCTTCAGCAGGCCGCTTTTGGGGGAGCTACAGATGGAATACGCCCGGCGCAGCTCCTTGCCGTCTTTTTGATGTTTTATGGTAATATATTGCCCAGCCTTAAATGCAAAGGTATTTTTTAGATTATCGGGAACTTTAAAAGTAACGGAAACGGAATTTGGCGTTTCTTTTTTTACTTCGGAAACGGTAAGCGCATGAAATTCGCCCATAATTGTGAAATTTTTCTGCAAAAGTACAAAGGAAATCAAGGAAACAAAGCTTCAGCGCCCTTAATATGAAGCATTTTTTCGGCGTTTGGGTAAGCAGATATTAAAAAGAAATGTATTTTTACCGCTCTTTAGTGATTCTACATACTAAAATAGAACCTTTTAAGTTTGAATATTATATAAATCGAAACCGTTTTGAAGGGCACATATAAAATTACGCTATTTTTTCTCGCTGTTTTATTTTTCGCAGCGTGTTCACGCAAAAAAAATACATTCCTAAACCGCAACGTTCACGCGGTTACTACTGAATACAATACGCTATACAATGGCGAAATGGCTTTTACGGATGCCAAAGAACAACTTGCCTATGGATTTCGCGATAATTTTTGGGAAATATTACCCGTAGAACGTATTGAAATCAAAGAGGCTGAAACCAAAGCTCCTGGAGCAGCCAAAGGTGAAGGCGCAGGAGGCTTTAACCGCGCCGAGGAAAAGGCCGCAAAGGCCATCCAAAAACACTCCATGTACATTGATGGCAAGGAATACAATCCACAGATAGACGAGGCCTACATGTTGTTGGGGAAAGCGCGCTATTACGACGGCCGCTTCATTCCTGCGCTGGATGCTTTCAATTTTATTTTGGACCGCTATCCCACCAGTAACAATATAAACGTTGCAAAGGTCTGGAAAGCTAAAACCAACATTCGCCTAAAAAATGAGGAATTTGCTATCGAGAATCTCCAAAAAATGTTTGACCAAGCAGAATTGGAAGAAGAGGAAATCGCAGATGGCGCCGCCATGATGGCGCAGGCTTTTATCAATCTTGATTCGTTGCAGCCAGCGTTGGAATACATTAAAATTGCTACTGAAAATGTAAAGGATAAAGAACTAAAAGGAAGATATACTTTTATAAAGGGTCAAATTTACAACCGCTTAGGAGAAAAGGACAGCGCAAACATTGCTTTTGATGAGGTAATTGATATGAACCGCAAAACTTCGAGGGCTTATTTGATCAATGCCTATTTAGAAAAAGGAAAGAACTTTGACTATGAAAAAGGAGACCGATTAGCATTTTTAGAACTGTTGCAAGACCTTGAAAAAAATCGTGAAAACCGCCCGTTTTTAGATAAAATCTACAACCAGTTTGGCGATTATTACCGCAACAGCGACAGTATAGAAACTGCAGTAAAATATTATAACAAATCTATCAAAGCTTTTAAACAGGATAGAATTCTTCAGTCAGTAAATTATCAAACCCTTGCAGAAATAAACTTTGACAATGCAAAATATAAAACTGCAGGAGCCTATTATGATAGTACGCTTACTTTTCTTGAGGCTAAAAGTCGTCAGTGGAGACGCATTACCAAAAAACGCGAAAACCTGGACGATGTTATCAAATATGAAGACATAGCAACAACAAACGACAGTATCCTGAAATTAACTAAAATGAGCGAGGCAGAACAGCTTGCTTATTTTACAGATTATACAACAAAACTGAAAGAGCAGGCCGTAAAAGATTCTTTGGAAGCGGTTAAAGTTGAACAAAAAATAGCAAATAAGGAGTTTTACGAAAAAGGAAAAACTGCCGCGGGTCCTAACAAAGGAAGCACCTTCTACTTTTATAACACCTCAACCGTTGCTTATGGTAAAGGAGAATTCAGAAAAGTATGGGGAGACAGAAAGCTAGAGGACAATTGGAGACTTTCAAGTAAAAGAACCTCTCTGATTGACAAGGATGATGAGATAGCCAACATTACGCCAATTGCAGAAAACGAACTGTACAAACCACAGACCTATATTGCGAAAATCCCTACTGAACAAAAGGTAATTGACAGTTTGGCAAAGGATAGAAACTTTGCGTATTATCAATTAGGATTGATTTATAAGGAAAAGTTCAAAGAATACAATCTTGCGGCCAATAGACTTGAAAAACTGCTTACCTACAATCCCGAAGAGCGATTGGTAGTGCCCGCAAAATACAATTTGGTAAAGATTTACGAAATTTTGGAGAACCCTTCATCAGCAGACAAATACCGAAATGACGTGTTGACAAACCATTCCGACACGCGTTATGCCGAAATTCTCCGCAACCCAAATTCACAATTGCCCACAGACGAATCCAGCCCTGAGTACAAGTACAAACAATTGTATAAGGAGTTTGAAGCAGCAAAATATGCCGAAGTTATCCAAAAAGCAGATGAATATATGATGATATATAACGGCAATGAAATTGTTCCAAAATTTGAATTACTAAAAGCAACCGCCATCGGTCGTCAACAAGGTTTTGAAGCCTATAAAAAGGCATTGAATTTTGTTTCCCTTAACTATCCAAGTACCGAAGAAGGAAAACAAGCACAACAAATTTACAGCAACACCTTGCCTCTCCTGGCCGTTAAGGATTTTGTACCGGAAGAAGAAACCGATAACTGGAAATTAGTTTACAAGTTCAATAAAGATGATGCCGAAGGAGCACAACAGTTAAAGGGAAAACTTGATAAAGCAATAGAAGATCTCCGTTATACAAACATGACAACTTCTATGGATTACTACGACCCCCAAACCAGATTTGTGATTGTTCACGGGCTAAACACAAAAATGGGCGCTCGTGGTTTTGGTGATGTGCTAAAAGAAAAGAAAGAATATAAAATCAAACATCCATTCTTTGAAATTTCATCTCCAAATTATAAAATCATTCAAATCCATAAAAACCTGGACGATTATTTACAGCAGGATGTAACCGAATAAACGCTACTAACAAACCGAACGACAGAATAGTAACCTTTTAAACCCACTGCTATGTTTTCAGACAAAAAAGAAAAGCGCATTGCTGCCGAACCCGGCTCTGCCCAGAATAGAATTAATGAAGGTACAAAACTTAAAGGCGATGTATCTTCCACTGGATTTTTCAGAATTGACGGCACGGTGGAAGGTACCGTAAAAACCCCATCAAAAGTAGTTTTGGGCAAATCAGGCGTCATTATAGGTAACCTTACCTGTGAAAATGCTGATATCGAAGGCAGGTTTGAGGGCAATCTTCAAGTTTCGGGAACGCTCTCTTTGAGGTCCACTGCGGTAATTGAGGGCGATGTAACCGTTGGCAAACTGGCCGTGGAACCTGGAGCTACCATGAATGCTTCTTGTGTAATGCAGGATGGCCTTCCGAAGAATACGAAAACGGAACTCAATTCCAGCGTTGATGCTTCCAAAACTCCTTCCTATGACCGAAAGCCGAAGGTCAGGAATGCAGTAGAATCCTAAACCCGGTCTAAATATTTACTGTAAATGTCGGATAACAAGAACAACCTTCGTAAATGGGCCGTCTTTTCCGGCATTGCAATACAGATGGGCGTTACCATTGGTATTGGGGTATTTGCTGGCCGAAAGTTGGACGAAAGTTTTCCAAATAAATATTCCGCCTATACTATCATATTTTCGCTTCTCAGTGTTTTTATTGCGCTTTACGCCGTTATCAAACAACTTCAGAATATGAACAAAAATGATTGAAAGTTTTGAAATTGGATAGATTTTATAAAATTCCCGCGCTATTAATTCTTATTACCCTTCCGCTTTTTTTTGTGCATAAACTGGCGGTTGAGAGCCTTTCGGAAAATTTTGTTTTTTATTATGCCGTCTGGAAAATATACCTCTTCCATTTTATAGTGGCGCTTAGTATTCTTTCCGTACTCTTTCTAATAAGCAAAAAAGCTCCAAATTATGTGGGCTACGCTTTTCTCGGGTTTGTTTTGCTGAAGATGGTTGCCGCTGTGGTGTTTTTAATTCCACTCATCAAAATGGAAAATGTTTCAAAAATACCCGATTTCATTTCTTTTTTCATTCCATATTTTATCTACCTCTTTTTGGAGATCGTGCTCACCTTAAGGCTTTTGAAGCAATCTGCAGCTTAAAGACACACAATAATTTTCAGAAAAATAAAACATTTACATCTCCCCTTTTTTTTATGGTTAAAAGTTGTACTTTTGCACAAATTTTAACGAGCACAATATTTTATAGTTATTAACATATGAGGCTTACTCAAACACTTATCGGTAGCTTAGCATTAATGTTCTTTTTATTGATGCCCCTAAAAGGTACCGCCTCGGACCCAAACCAAATTGATGGCGACGGAAAATTTGACCCGAAGGAATTAATTAATAGTCACGTATGGGATTCGCACGAATTTCATATTGCAGACTGGTCCGGACACCCCATAACCTTGGCACTCCCAGTAATCCTTTGGACAGAAAATGGCCTTACTATTTTTCCCTCCTCAGAATTTCATCACGACAATAGCGGAACTACCGTGGTAGAAGCCAACGGACAAGAGTTTGTTAAGTATAGAGAGCATATTTTTTATGCCGATCGTTTTGATAAAGAGAAATTTGAGTCGGCCAGTACTATGGGGCGACCTTTTCTGTATGAGGACAGACCTTTGGATTTCTCCATTACAAAAACGGTGTTTTCTATGATCTTGGTGTCACTTCTTTTGATTCTTATATTCGGTTTTGCCGCACGGTCTTATAAGAAAAACAAAAAAGCGCCCAAAGGTATTTCTGGACTTTTGGAACCCGTTATTCTTTTTGTTCGTGACGAGATTGCAGTGCCTAATATCGGAACTCACAAATATCAAAAATACATGCCGCTGTTATTGACCATCTTTTTCTTTATTTGGTTGAATAACCTTATCGGCCTTATTCCATTTTTCCCGTTTAGCGGAAACGTGACAGGAAATATTATTTTCACATTGGTGATGGCGGTTATTGTTTTCATAGTTACCATTTTCAGTGGAAACAAATACTACTGGAAACACATTCTTGCGCCTAATGTGCCAAAAGCATTATACCCTATTATGATCCCGATTGAAATTATTGGGATGTTTACAAAACCCTTTGCACTTATGGTTCGTTTATTTGCGAACATTACCGCTGGGCATATTATAATTTTGAGCCTTGTGGGCTTGATTTTTATTTTCGAAACTGCCGCCATTTCGCCGGTGTCAATAGCATTCGTACTTTTCATGAGCGTGCTGGAACTTTTGGTTGCCGCACTACAAGCCTATGTATTTACCTTGCTTGCGGCCCTGTTTATTGGTCAGGCAGTAGAGGAGCATCATTAATTATTGTTTAATTATTTTAAAACGTTTCAATTATGACAGGAACATTAGCAGCAGTAGGAGCAGGACTGGCCGTAATCGGTGCCGGAATTGGTATTGGTAAAATCGGTGGTTCAGCAATGGACGCTATCGCAAGACAGCCAGAAGCTACAGCAAAGATTCAAACCGCAATGATTATTGCAGCGGCCCTTGTTGAGGGTGTTGCACTTTTCGCAGTGGTTGTGGCATTGATTGCCTAATTTTAAAATACAACATTTCGTGGCGGTTGGCCACGAAATGTTGTTTTAAACAAAGAAGTTTTTAAAAAAATATCATCAAATGAATATAGTAGCACCAGAGAGTTTAATATTTTGGACCACCATCATATTTTTATTGCTTTTGTTCCTTTTGCGAAAATTTGCGTGGAAACCAATTTTGGGCGCCGTAAGATCTCGTGAAACATCTATAAACGATGCATTGGAAGCCGCCGAAAAGGCTAAACTTGAAATGCAGAACATGCACGCAGACAATGAAAAACTGCTTCAGGAAGCCCGCGCAGAACGCGAGGCAATGATGAAGGAAGCCCGCGAGTTGAAAGCAAAGATGATTGCTGATGCCAAAGAAGATGCCAAGCTGGAAGCAGACAAAATGGTAGCCCAGGCACAAGCCGCTATCGAAAGCGAAAAGAAAGCCGCCATTGCCGAGTTGAAACAACAGGTAGCGAGCCTTTCTTTGGAAATAGCAGAAAAAGTAGTGAAGCACGAACTTTCTGACAGCGATAAGCAAATGAAGCTTGTAAATGAAATGTTGGGTGAAGCCAAATTAAACTAATTATTCAATGAGCAGAGCAGCGATACGATACGCGAAAGCAATTTTGCAGAAAGCAAACGAAAACAACACAGAAGCCGTTGTTTTTGGCGATATGCAATCTGTTTATAAAACCATTGAAGACAGCCGCGAATTGCAGGCCGTTCTTCAAAGCCCCGTAATTAAAGCCAACGATAAAAAAGATGCGCTTTTGAAAATCTTCAACGGGCAGTCAGAGGCTACGCATTCGCTAATCAATATTTTAATAGCAAACAAGCGCGCTTCCCTGTTGGGCAGTGTGGCAAAAAGCTATGTGGATATTTATAATGACCAGCAAGGAGTAAAAGCCGCAACAGTAATTACGGCCGTACCGCTTACTCCAGAAATAGAAACAAAAGTATTGGCAAAGGTGAAGGAATTAACCGGCAGTGATATGGTAACACTCAAAAGTGAAATCGATTCTGATATCATCGGAGGTTTTATTCTCCGTATGGGCGATATTCAATACAACGCGAGTATCGCAAACCAATTAGGAAATTTAAAAAGAGAATTCAGTAAATCAATATAATAAGGAAATTAGGTTTAGTCTAACGTCTAAAATCTAACATCTAATATCTAAAAAAATGGCAGAAGTAAAACCAGCTGAAGTATCAGCAATATTAAAGCAACAACTTACAGGTTTTGAAGCAAACGCTTCCCTAGATGAAGTAGGAACTGTTTTGACCGTGGGTGACGGGATTGTTCGTGCATACGGACTCTCAAACGCCCAGTACGGTGAATTGGTTTCCTTTGAAAGTGGTCTTGAAGGTATTGTATTGAACCTTGAGGAAGACAATGTAGGTATCGTACTTTTAGGACCTTCAAAAGAAATTAAGGAAGGTTCAACCGTAAAGCGTACCCAGCGTATCGCTTCACTTAAGGTAGGTGAAGGTATTGTAGGTCGTGTGGTAAACACCTTGGGCCAGCCTATTGACGGTAAAGGTCCTATC
>MDSW01184945.1_pt1 | contig 27807 bp, 24 predicted proteins | sample 811171 | NCBI WGS metagenome assembly MDSW01 (sample SAMN05326641, study PRJNA326480) | marine metagenome | isolation source: seawater | place: Atlantic Ocean: North West | collected 2012 | reverse complement strand
CGATGCGGCGACTCGCGCCTTGCAGGACACGATTTGCGGACGCCAACGCGGCGCTCGTATGAAACCTCAACAGGCCCAAACGCAATTTCGCGCGAATATCGTCAACCGTGACCCGCGCGGCATCCAGATTGGCGGGCAGAAGATCCGGGCCGGCCATGAGTAGCAGCGGCTCGTTGCCCACGAGCCGCTCGATGCGGTAACTACGACGTCGGGCGAAGGCGGTGATCGCCTGGATGAGAAACAGGACCACCAGCCCGCCGACGCCGGTGACAAGCGCCGGGCTCTCGGCCAGCAACGTCGAGGCAACGATCGAGCCAAACGCCACGGTAATAGCGAAGTCGAAGCTCGACATCTTCGAAAAGCTGCGCAGCCCAGATAGCCGGGTACACAACAAGAGCGCCGCGTAAATGCCAAGCGCTGAAACGAGCATTGTCGCGAGATGGGTCGGTGAGGCGCCCAGCCAAGCGCTATCGATCACGGTACACCGCGGTAAGGGATGATGTCGCAATCATGCGCGGATTATGCCGCCAGGGCATCAGGGGTTATGCGGAGCCGTTTATCCCGGGCCCGGCCAGCGATAGCGCGACAGCTCGACGCGCCCGCCGATGAACACCACACCTTCGTCCTCGAGGCGTCGACGCTGGGTGAGATAGCCGGTGGTGCCCGGTGCCAGCGACAGCGCGCCACGGGCATTGATGACCCGATGCCAGGGTAACGCGGGCGGACAGCGATGCATCGCATAGCCGGCCTGGCGGGCAGCGCGCGGGCGCCCGGCATAAGCGGCCAGATCGCCGTACGTGGCGACTTGGCCGCGCGGAATACGCGCAACCAGGGCGTGCACGGCGCTCGTGAAATTGTCGGCGGCCATCAATTCGATATCGCTCTCGCGTTGCTCGCGGGCCGCCTGCGCATCAGACTCGGCAACACGTTATTCGATTGTTGTCTTGTGTGTTCATGAAACATATCCGAATGCCCGGTGGTGACGAAGTCGCAGCACTCGGCCAGGGCACCTGGCACATGGGGGACGCCCGCGAGTATCGCGACCAGGAGATCGCGGCCCTGCGCGCCGGCATTGATTGTGGCATGCGTGTGATCGACACCGCTGAGATGTACGGCGCGGGTGCTGCCGAATCGCTGGTCGGCGAGGCGATCGCCGATCGACGCGACGAGGTCTATCTGGTCAGCAAGGTACTGCCGAGCAACGCCGGCTTTACCGATACCATCGCAGCCTGCGAGGCCAGCCTGCGGCGTTTGGGCACCGACTGGCTGGATCTCTACCTGCTGCACTGGCCCGGAGCCACGCCGTATGCCGAGACGATTCGCGCCTTTGAGCGCTTGCAGGCCGACGGCAAGATCCGCCACTACGGGGTGAGCAACCTCGACCGCGACGACTGCGACGCGTTCGTTCAAGCCGGGGGCCGCAGCATGCAGGTCAATCAGGTGCTATATAACCTGGCCCAGCGCGGCATCGAGTGGGATCTGGCCGGCTGGATGCGCGCCGGCGCACGGGTGACGATGGCCTACTCGCCGTTCGACGGCGGGGCACTGTTCGATCATGACGGTCTGGCCCGCTTTGCCGCAGACCGCGACATGAGCGTGGCCCAGGTTTGTCTGGCATGGCTGCTCAAGGACGACGACGTCCTGGCCATCCCCAAGTCGAGCACGCCAGAGCGCGTGATCGACAACGCCGAAGCCGCGCACTGGCAACTCGACGCCGAGGATCTGGCCGAGCTGGACCAATTGTTCGCGCCGCCGACCGGTCCTGAGCCGCTCCAGATCTATTAAACATATCGCGCGTCCATCGCCGCCCACACGATTTTCAATGAAAATCCCGAGAGCGGGTCTGTAGCGCGCCGAGTCGCGGGGTTTCGTCGACGATCTCTTGCGCCAGACAATGGGTGACCGGCCCGGCGCGCTGCATGGTGCCGACCACCCGGAGCAGGCGCGCCGAGAGTACGGCCACACGAAACCGGGCCAGTATGTCCAGGCGCACAATCACATTGATGGATGTGGTTTCGTCCTCGAGCGTGACGAAAGTCGTGCCCTTGGCGCTGCCCGGGCGCTGGCGCATGGTCACAATACCGGCTACGTGCACGCTGCTTTCATGCGGCGCGCGCTTGAATGCCGTGCCTTGCATCACGCCCAGGCGATTCAGCTCAGCCCGCATGAGGGCTACCGGATGCCGACGCAGCGTCAAGCCCGTACTGTTGTAATCGGCCGCGACGTCGGCGCCTTCGCTGGGCGCGGCCAGGGCAATCGCCGACTCCTCGGGAATGACTTCGGCAAACAGATCGTCGTGTACAGAAGCGGCGGCAATCTGCCACTGGGCGTTGTGTCGATCGCCGGCCAGGCCGGCCAGCGCATCGGCGCGGGCCAGCGCATTTCGTGCGCGCTTGTCCAGGCCCGCACGCGTGACCAGATCGGCGACATCGACGAACCGGCGCTGGCCCCGGGCCGCCACGATCGCCCCGGCGGCGGCCGCGGACAGCCCCTTGATCCGATTCAGGCCCAGACGCAGGGCCGCGCGTTGCTGAGGATGGGCAGCCTCGCCGGGACGACCTTCCAAGCGAGTTTCGATCTCTGAATAGCGCACGTCGGCCGCGCGCACGGCCACACCATGGGCTCGAGTGTCACGCACGATCTGGGCCGGGGCATAAAACCCCATGGGCTGGCTGTTGAGTAGGGCCGCCGCGAAAGCCGCCGGGTAATGACACTTCAGATAAGCCGATACATAGACCAGCAGCGCAAAGCTCACGGCGTGGGACTCGGGAAACCCGTAGCTGCCAAAGCCTTTAATCTGCTCGAATATCCGATCGGCAAAATCTTCGTCGTAGCCGTTGGCCCGCATGCCGGATTTCAGACGTTCGCGCCAGGGCTCCAGCCCGCCATCTTTCTTCCAGGCCGCCATGGACTTGCGCAGGCCGTTGGCTTCGCTGCCGGTGAAGTCGGCGGCCACCATGGCAATCTTCATGACCTGTTCCTGAAAGATGGGCACGCCCAGCGTGCGCTCGAGCACGCCGCGTAGCGCCTCGCTGGGATAGGTCACAGCCTGCGGGTTCTCTCGCGCCTTGAGATAGGGATGCACCATGCCGCCTTGGATGGGCCCGGGTCGTACGATGGCCACCTCCACCACCAGGTCAAAGAACCGCGCCGGCTTCAGGCGCGGCAGCATGGTCATCTGTGCGCGGGACTCGATCTGGAACACCCCGATCGTATCGGCTGCCTGGATCATGGCGTATGTGGCCGAATCCTTGGCTGGGATGCCGGCCATGGTGAGCAGGCGCCCGGTATGTCCGGCAATCAGATCGAAACAGCGCCGGATACACGACAGCATGCCCAGGGCCAGCACGTCGATCTTCATCAGCCCCACGGCGTCCAGATCATCCTTGTCCCACTGGATAATCGTGCGATCGGGCATGGCTGCGTTCTCGACCGGCACCAGCTCTTCCAGCGGGCGCTGGCTGAGTACGAAGCCACCGACGTGCTGCGAAAGATGCCGTGGAAATCCCAGCAGCGTATCCACCAGCCGGAGCATGCGCTGCAGCAGCCGGGCCTCCAGATAGACGCCGCGCTCGGCCAGCTGCTCACCCAGCGTCCCGTCATCGGCCCGGCTTGAAAGCTCGCCGGCCACGATATCGATCTGGTCGGCCGACAGGCCCAATGCACGTCCGATATCGCGCATAGCGCTCCGCGGGCGATAACGAATCACCGTAGCCGCCAGGGCAGCCCGTCCACGACCGTATTTGGCATAGATGTACTGAATGATCTCTTCGCGCCGCTCGTGCTCGAAGTCCACGTCGATATCCGGCGGCTCGTTGCGCGACTCGGAGATGAAACGTTCGAACAACAGCTCGTGGCGCGTAGGGTCGACCTCGGTGATACCCAGGCAATAACAGACCACCGAATTGGCCGACGAGCCACGCCCCTGGCACAGAATACCGCGCGCCTTGGCCTCGCGAACGATGTCGTGAACGGTCAAGAAATAATGCGGATAGTTCTTGGCCTCGATGAGCTCGAACTCGTCTTCGAGCTGCCGTCGAACAACAGAAGAAAACCCCTTTGGCCAACGACTTATCGCGCCTTCTTCAACCAGATTTCTTAAATAAGAACTTGAGGTGTGCCCGCGTGGCACCAGCTCGGCCGGGTAGTCGTAGCAAATATCGCGCAGGTTGAACGTGCAGCCGGCGGCCAGACGTGTCGTCTCGGCTAATGTTTCGGCCGGATACAGATCGGCTAGATCCGCGATCGGACGTAGGTAACGCTCGCCGTTGGCTGCGAGCAGCGTGCCGGCCTCGGCAACCGTCGTGTGGTGTCGGAGCGCGGTAAAGACATCCTGTAGCACCAGCCGCGAGCGACAATGCATATGTACATCCCCCACGGCGACGATCGGCACGCCATAGCGCAAACGCAGTGTGGCCAGATGTTCCATGTGGAGCGCATCGAGCGCCCCGCGATGCAGCGCCAGGGCGATGCGCGTGGCCTTGGGATAGCGACAGACCAGATCAGACAGCAATGCGTGGCAAGTCACGCCCGGTTGTTTGGCATAGGCGGGTAGTACGAGCAGCCAGCAGGCGGATAGATCATGTCCGGCCAGATCAGCCTGTGACAGACGGTAGCGGCCCTTGGTACCGGCCCGGCGAGCGGAGGTGATCAAACGGCAAAGCTGGGTATAGCCGGCCTGGCACCGAACCAGAACGATGAGGCTGACGTCATCGCCCACGTCATCGCCCAGGGCAAAACGGCTGCCCAGAATGAGCTGTAGAGAGACCTCTTCGGCGGCCTTGAGCGCCCGCACGGCGCCTGCCAGGGAGCATTCATCGGTCAATGCCAGTGCGCGATAGCCGAGTGCGGCCGCCTGAAAGACCAGCTCCTCGGGATGAGAAGCGCCACGATGAAACGAAAAATTACTTACACAACAAAACTCTGCGTAATTTTTTTCATGTTTTTTATGGCCGTTTAAGGTCATGCTCAGCCAAACAGGCCGTGGACATAGTAGGTCGTCTGGCCGCGACCGGCTCGGCCGAGATCCTTGAATATCCAGAGCTGGCGGCCGCCGGGTTCCAGTACGCGGTAATAGTCTCGGCGCTGGCCGCTGTCCCACCAGCCGCTTTCGATACGCTCGGGACCACTGACCCAGGACAGCTGGGCCATGCGTTCGTTTGACAGGCGCTTGGGCGTATCCAGCAGCCAGAGCGGGCGCGGCGGGGCCGCTGCATGATCTGTCGTGTCCTGGCCTGATGCCTGCCCCGGCTGGTCTAGCTGTCGAGACGCGTGATCGGGACGATGGTCGGCAACGTATTGGATCCAGCCCACGGCATCGTGGCCCAGGCGGGCCCGTATCCGATCAAGCACGCCCGGCCATGCCGCTTCCGATGTGTCCGCTTCGGCGGCCCACAGGCGGCCCTGCTCGTGCGCTAAGCGTCGCAGCCGATCACTGGCCAGTTCTATGGCTATCACCGGCGCGGGCAGGCAGACACGCTGCAGGCGCTCTTGGGCCACGCGCTCCAAATGCCGCGCATCACTGGACGGGGCCGATAGCTTGAGGATCAGGGCCGTCTCAGGCTGACTTTCGTGAACGAGTTTCAGGCGCAGGGTCTGTATCGCGCTGTCGGCGCCTTTGAGAAATACAGCCAGTTCATCGAAGACCCGCCGCAACACGAAAGCGAGCCCTTGAGTGGCCTCTACGGCACCGAACAGCTCGTGACGCGTGTCATAACGCGGGGGCAGTTCGTAAAGCGTCAGGCCGTGCGGCCGTTGGCCCTGCAGGCGCTCAAGTGCGTCCAGCAGAGGCTTGCCAAAGCGACGTGTCAGGGCCGCAGGCGGCAGCGCTAACAAAGCGTCGGTACGCGCAATGCCGCTGGCGGCGAGTGTCTGTTGCACGGGAGCCGTCAGATCCAGGCAATCGATCGGCAACTGTCCCAGTGTCTGGTCGGGCTGCAGGCCAGTATTCGTGCGCGCGAACGCTAGTGCAGACTGTGGGCTCTGGCCCAGACCGGCCCGGTAACGATAGGCCAGATGCGTCAGGTCGGACTCGACCTGCGACAACAGCGGCCCCTGACCGTGAAACAGCTTCAGGCTGGCGCCGATCTCGAACACCAGGCGGCTGCATTCGACGTGTGCATCAGCGATTGCCCAGTGCACTTCGTTGCTATAACCCCAGGCCCAGCCGGCCAGGCGCGCCATGGCAGCCCGCTCGGGCGCAGGCTCGCGCTGCAAAACATCAAGCTCAGGCTGTCGCAGCCGCGCATCGGCCAGCGCCATGCCGGGCTCGATTCCTACAGTCAGTGCTTTCGGGCAAGCCGCCACGACATACTGACGCTGTTGACGAGCGGCCACGACAACGCGCGCATTCGTGCTCGTGCTGCAACGTCGGGCATCGAGCGGCCAGTGTATAAAACGCAGGGCCAGCCACATGGTCAATCCGGCCTGTCGTGGCGGTTTTTATATGCTTTAAAACATATACTTGTGCTGCCTTCTTCTTGCGCCTTGATAAGCGCCGATGAGGGTGGGGCAGCGGTCGCTTCGTTATTGCTGGGCTGTGGGTGAACCCGGCCGAGCCGTATGGCAGGCGGCACACGCCCCCCATGCCAGGGATGGTCACGTCCAACCTGCAGGCCGTCGACGCGGGCGCCGCCCGGGCCCCGGCATTTCAATATTTCGATGCGCTGTCGGCCGCTCCGCTGGGTTAGCGCCAGACGAAGCGCGGCCGGAGACCGCTGCCGGGCGCAATGCAGGCTGCGATAGACGAATACCGGGCAGCCGGCTTTTTCACTGGCCAGCTGCAGCCGCCGCAGATCGGTCATCTCCAGCTGGTCTTCCCAGAGTACAAAGGCCACGAAGCCGCCGGCCGCGGCCAGCTGCTCGATGCTCCAGACCGCTTCGGCCGGCGTGCGGCAGCGCATGAGCGGCAGCCGTCTTCGATCCACGGCCGCGGCATCCAGTGCCGGGGCGTTGAGACCGTAGGGCGGGTTGATCATGACCAGCCGCTGGCTCGGGCCTGCGGCCAGGCGCTGACTCAGGCTGGCCAGAAGCAGGCTCAGCTCGCCTGTGCCGGGCCGCTCGATCAACCACTCGGTCACGCTGGCCAACGGATAGCCGCCACCGGGTAGAACCCGATCCAGCTCGGCCAGGCCTGTTGACCAGGTCCGCGGCTGCGCGGCCTGGCTGGCTCGGTGAATCCCCAGACGTTGCCATTCTGCGTCAATGGCAAGGCGGTCTGCCCGGCCAGAATTCGAAGTGGGCTCATCTCTCATAATTGTATTTATATACAGTAAAAATTCCGCTGACCAGCCCTGAAAGGTCGTAGATCGCCAAGCCCCTGACACGCCAATAATCCTGTCGATCGCCTGGTAGATCGGATCGACAAATACATCGACAGGGCGCGCTATCATGCGCACATGACGCTATCCGACACGCCGCCTGTTTTCGACGGGCATAACGACCTGTTGTTACGGCTTTCGCAATATCCGCCCGATGAAGCGGTTCGGCTTTTCATGACGGGGCGGGGCGAAGGGCATCTGGATCTGCCGCGTATGCAAACCGGCGGTTTTTTCGGTGGCCTGTTCGCAGTGTTCGTGCCTTCGCCGGCCGCCGATCGTCGCGGCTTTCATCGCATCGACGGCGGGTATGACGTGCCGGTACCGGCGCCGATGTCACAGGAGCGTGCCTTGGCCCCGGCGCTGGCCATGATCAGCCTGTTGCATCGCATCGAGCGGACACACCCTGAGAGCCTGCGGGTGTGTCGCAGTACTGCAGATATTCACAGTGCCCGAAACGACAGGGCCATCGCGGCCGTCTTGCACCTGGAGGGCGCCGAGCCGATCGACGCGGATTTAAGAGCGCTGGACGGCCTATATGCGGCAGGGCTGCGCTCGATCGGGCCGGTCTGGAGCCGGCCGACGGTCTTCGGCCACGGCGTGCCGTTCAAGTTTCCCTCGAGTCCGGATACCGGCCCCGGGCTGACTGCGGCCGGGCGCTCTCTGGTGGCGGCCTGTAACGATTACGGCATCGTGCTGGATCTTGCGCATCTGAACGAGCGAGGCTTCTGGGATGTGGCCCAGATGTCGCGCGCGCCGCTGGTGGCCAGCCACTCGAACGCGCATGCGCTATGCCCGCATGCGCGTAATCTGACCGATGAACAGCTACGTGCCGTGGCCGACTCGGGCGGCATCGTGGGGCTGAATTTCGGCACTTATTTTCTGCGCCCGGACGGCGCGCTCGACACGGCGACACCGGTCGAGGTCATGCTCGATCATATCGATCACATGATCGACGTCATGGGCGAGGCCCACGTCGGGCTGGGTTCGGATTTCGACGGCATACACCGCGCGCCGATCGCTGACGCCGCCGAGCTGCCCTGTTTGATTGAAGCGATGCAGGCCCGCGGCTATAGCCAGACGCGTATCCAGCGCTTGGCCGGTGAGAACTGGCTGCGCGTGCTCGAGTCTACCTGGGGCGAATAGCGATCACGGCGACGGCAGCGCCTCGCGGCTGCCGTCAGGGTATTCCAGATAGCGCTGGCCGCCGGATACCGCGGGCCCGAACGCGCCGCTCTTACCGGCGGCCTGCATGCCGGCGGCGAACTGGGCGTACGTCACACCGCCCGGACGGGTGTTTTCGACCGGCTGCTGGATGGTCTGGCCCGTATCGAACGAGTCGTAAGCATCTGCGATCGCCGGATTGGCTTCCAGCTCGTCGCGGGACAACACCTCATCGCCGTTACGATCGAGCTGGTTGAATAATGTGCGTAGCGTAACGGTGTCCTGATCGGCCGGGCCAGCGGCAGGCGCAGCCAAGGTAGCAGCACTCACGGCCAACGAGACCGCCCCCAACACTATCGATACATATCGCATGGCTGACCCTGCGTGCACATAAAACGGTATCGTAATCCGCACAAGCTGAATCCAGCCGGACACGTGGCGTGTTCGAACGTAGAATCAAGACCGATCTGTCTTTATTGTTCAGGAAATTCATATGCCCGGCACCGGCCACGGCAACGCTTCACAGCTACAGCCCTTCGACTCCGCCGAGGCGGCCCTGGCACATATCGAGGAGCTGTATCAGCGCGCCTGTGAAAGCGTTCGCGTGCGTCATCGTCGTTTCATGGCCGGTGAGCACGAACCGGAGCCCATGCCGGATGCCTTCTATCCGTATGTCGGCATCGAAATCACCGCGGACCGGCTGACGGCCAATGCCCGGCCGACCTATGGCTCGCTGCGCAAGAGCGGCGTGCACGGCACCACCGTGACACGGCCGGACCTGTTTCACGACTATCTGCTGGAACAGCTCACCCTGCTCATCGACAACCACGGCGGGCCCGTGCATGTGGGCCTAAGCGGCCAGCCAATTCCCTTGCCGTTTGTCATCGAATCGGCCACGGCTGATCTGGACCCTGCGGACTTGCGCGCCATGGAGCGGGCGTTCTATCTGCCCAATCTGGCCGATATCGACGATCGAATCGCCAACAGCACCTATCGCCCGCGTCCGGGCCATCCGTTTCCGCTGGCCTTGTTCGACGCACCCCGCATCGACCTGGCACTTCAGCGCTTGGCGCACTATACCGGCACCGATCCGCGCTATTTCCAAGGGTTTGTGCTGCTGACCAACTACCAGCGTTACGTGGATGATTTTTCCGAACACGCCGAGGCCGAGCTGGCCGGCGATAACGCCTATACCGGCTTCATCGCCCCCGGCGATGCTGTGACAGGCCGCCCGGACGGTAGCGGCCTGGCATCAGGGGGCCAGGCACCGCGTCATCTGCCGCCGATGCCGGCCTATCATCTGGCCCGGGCCGACGGCCTGGGCGTGACCTTGATCAATATCGGCATGGGCCCGTCGAACGCCAAGACCATCACCGATCATCTGGCGGTTCTGCGTCCCCACTGTTGGCTCATGATCGGCCACTGTGGTGGCCTGCGGCGCTCCCAGCAGCTGGGCGATTATGTCCTGGCGCATGGGTATGTGCGCGAGGATCACGTTCTGGATCAGGATCTACCCACCTGGGTGCCGATCCCGCCGATCGCAGAAGTCCAGCTGGGTCTGGAACAGGCGGTGACCAACGTCACCGGGCTTTCAAGCCGGGAGATGAAAGACCGGCTGCGTACCGGCACGGTAGCCAGTACCGACAACCGCAACTGGGAGTTTCGTTTTGACGAGCTCTATGAGCGGTTCTCGCAGTCGCGGGCTATTGCTGTGGATATGGAAAGTGCTGCGATCGCGACCAATGGCTTTCGGCTGCGTGTGCCTTACGGCACTTTGTTATGCGTCTCCGACAAGCCCATGCACGGCGAGCTCAAGCTGCGCAGCATGGCCAATGCGTTCTATCGCACACGCGTGGCCCAGCATTTGACGATTGGTCTGGAGACAATCCGGCTGCTACGCGAAGGCGGGATCGCTGACCTGCATTCACGCAAGCTGCGTTCGTTCGACGAGCCGGCGTTTCGCTGACCGGCCGGAAGAGAGCGCTGGCTGTTTTAGTCGATCAGTGCGTCCACTTGTAGGCGACGTAAACAAACGCTGCGGTCATGCTGGCAACGCCGATAATCGGATAGATGATCATGTCATACCCTCCAGTTGTCGGAGCAGTGATCTTATTCGTAAAGATAATACGATCGTAGCCGCAAGCGCAATTTCGACGGCCAACACAATCAATGTCTCGAACGAAAAGAACCATTCGGCGACAAAACCCCAGGCCGTGGCATATTGCGCGGGATCTGCCTCGCTCGCTCTGAAAGCCTTGAATAACTGGCCCACGAGGGTGGCATCGATACCCAGGGCTGCGACCAGCACCAGCCGAAGCGTGCCGATTTCTTCCTTGATGCGCTCCTTATTCCGCTGACGATACCGCAGCGGCATCGACGGACGTTTCTTAGCCGTCACGATATCCTCCAATAAAAAAATCCGGCTTCTCAAAGAAGAAGCCGGATTCTCGCTCGACAATGCGTCGAGCCCTCACGTGGCAGCGTTTAGGCCGCCTGGGCCAGCTGACGCAGCACGTAGTGCAGGATGCCGCCGTTCTGGTAGTAGTCCCACTCCTTGGGCGTATCGATACGCACGCGGGCATCGAACTCGATCGTCTCGCCCGATTCCTTGGTGGCCGTGATGTGCACAGACTTGGCACCGGCGGACAGGCCGTCGATGTCATAGGTCTCGGTGCCGTCCAGGCCCAGCGACTCGTGCGAATCACCTTCGTTGAACTGCAGGGGCAGTACGCCCATGCCCACCAGATTGGAACGGTGGATACGCTCGAAGGACTCGGCGATTACGGTCTTCACACCCAGCAGCAGGGTGCCCTTGGCCGCCCAGTCACGCGACGAGCCGGTACCGTATTCCTTGCCGGCGATGATCACCAGCGGCGTGCCTTCGTCCTTGTACTTCATGGCGGCGTCGTAGATGAACATCTCACGACCGTCCGGCTGATACTGCGTCCAGCCGCCTTCGGTACCCGGCGCCAGCTGGTTGCGCAGACGGACGTTGGCAAAGGTGCCGCGCATCATGACTTCGTGGTTGCCACGACGCGAGCCGTAGCTGTTGAAGTCCGACGGTTTGACGCCTTGCTCTTGCAGGTACTGGCCCGCCGGGCTGTCCTTGGTGATCGCACCGGCCGGGGAGATATGGTCGGTGGTGATCGAGTCACCCAGCTTGGCCAGACAGCGCGCGCCCTTGATCGTCGGGATATCGTCGACGTCGACGGTCATGCCTTCGAAGTAGGGCGGATTCTGGACGTAGGTAGAGTCCTTGTCCCACTCGTAGATCTCGCCTTCCGGCACGTCCAGGTTCTGCCAGCGGTCGTCGCCGGCGAACACGTCGCCGTAGGAATCCTTGAACATCTCGGAGTTCAGCGAGGACCCGATGGTGTCGTAGATTTCCTTCTGCGAAGGCCACAGATCCTTGAGGAAGACGTCGTTGCCATCGGCGTCGGTGCCCAGCGCATCTTCGGTCAGGTTAATGTCGATGGTACCGGCCAGCGCATAGGCGACGACCAGCGGCGGGCTGGCCAAAAAGTTCATGCGCACATCGCCGTGCACGCGACCTTCGAAGTTACGGTTGCCCGACAATACCGAGGCCACGTTCAGATCGTTGTCACGAACGGCGTTGCCGATCGGCTCCGGCAGCGGGCCGGAGTTGCCGATACAGGTGGTGCAGCCATAGCCGACGAGCTGGAAGCCCAGGTTGTCCAGGTCATCGTCCAGGCCGGCTTTTTCCAGATACTCGGTCACGACCTTGGACCCGGGCGCCAGCGAGGTCTTCACCCAGGGTTTGACCTGCATGCCTTTTTCCACGGCGTTGCGTGCGACCAGGCCTGCGGCCAGCATCACGGCCGGGTTGGACGTGTTGGTGCAGGACGTGATGGCCGCGATCACTACCGAGCCGTCGTGCAGGTCGAACTCGGCTTCCTTGTAAGACACCGGGGCGTGAACCGGGCCGCCGACGCCGTCGGAGGCGATGCCCGACTCGCTCTGCATCTTGGACTCTTCCATGGACTTGCCGGCTTTTTCGGCCCGGCTTTTCATGAAAGGCGCGACCTCTCGACGATAGGTCTCTTGCATGTCGGAGAGCAGCACGCGGTCCTGCGGGCGCTTGGGTCCGGCCAGCGACGGCTGCACGGTGCCCAGATCCAGCTCGAGTACGTCCGTGTAGTTGGCATCCGGCTGACCTTTTTCGCGCCACAGGCCCTGAGCCTTGGCATATTCGCGGGTCAGCTCGAGTTGCTCCGGATCGCGCCCGGTCAGCTCCATGTAACGGATGGTTTCTTCGTCGACCGGGAAGATGCCGCAGGTCGCACCGTATTCCGGGGCCATGTTGGCGATGGTGGCTCGGTCGGCCAGCGCCAGATCTTCCAGGCCGTCGCCGAAGAATTCCACGAACTTGCCGACCACGCCCTTGGCGCGCAGCATTTCGGTGACCGTGAGCACCAAATCGGTGGCGGTGGTGCCTTCGGCCAGCTTGCCGGTGAGCTTGAAGCCCACGACCTGCGGGATAAGCATGGTGATGGGCTGGCCCAGCATGGCGGCCTCGGCTTCGATACCGCCGACGCCCCAGCCGAGTACCCCCACGCCGTTGATCATGGTGGTGTGGGAGTCGGTGCCCACCAGCGTGTCGGGATAAGCCAAGTTCTTGTCTTCGTTACCGAAAACCACGCGGGCCAGATATTCCAGGTTGACCTGGTGCACGATGCCGGTATCCGGCGGCACGACCTTGAAGTTGTCGAACGCGCCCTGACCCCAACGCAGGAACGCATAGCGCTCCTTGTTGCGATTGAACTCCAGCTTGGCGTTCAGATCGAAGGCTTTATCGGTGCCGTATTCGTCAACCATCACCGAGTGGTCGATAACCAATTCGGCCGGGGAGAGCGGATTGATCTTGTCCGGGCTGCCGCCGAGGTTCTTCATGGCATCGCGCATGGCGGCCAGGTCGACGACCGCCGGCACGCCCGTGAAGTCCTGCAGCACCACGCGTGCCGGCGTAAAGGCGATTTCCGTGTCCGGCTCGGCCTTGGCGTCCCAGTTGGCCATGGCCTCGATGTCGTCTTTCGTTACGTTGCTGCCGTCTTCATGACGCAGCAGGTTTTCCAGCAGAATCTTCTGGGCGTAGGGCAGCTTGGCCACGTTGGGAAACTGCTTCTCGAGTGCCGGAAGGCTAAAATAGTCGAAGCTGCGGTTACCAACCGTGAAATTCGTGCGGGTCCCAAAGCTGTCGGTCATGAACCTTATCTCCTGAGCCGGTAAATGGTCGCGTGTGCGCGCGCCGGTCTATAAGTGCGGCCAGCAGTATAGCGTCTGCTGAACGTGCCTGCAGGGTCCGGGCGATTTGTGAAAATAAAACTTGGCTATCTTTCCAGCCCGGCCAAAAGCGCTTTGCGTCGAAAGAACAGCGACATGAAGCCGCCGCCGCACTGGCGCCAGAGCACGCCGGCACGAATAGCCGCCAGAAGCTGGGTGCGTATCCGTCGCTGCAGGTATTCGTTTTTGAGATAGCTCGGATGCCCCTGAAGCATGATCTGGGGCCGCATCGGGCTGATCGTCTCGCGATACGCGCCGTCGAGTATCTCGGCAACGTCGGCCCCATCGGCCAGCCGCGCACGATCAATCGCGCCGCGTATACGGCCCAAGGCCTGTTCATCCTGACGCAGCCGACCGGCAAGCTTGAGGATCTGGCCGATATAGCGGGCCACGAGCGCGTGTTTTTGATCGGGGCGCTGGCCGGCCAGCTGTGGCTTGAGAAACGTAATACCGTCGGCCAGCTCTTGCTCGTTTTCGAACACATCGAGCGCGCGATCGGGATCCGTGCAGAAAATAGCGTGCAGGGCCCGCTCGAACCGTACCGGCAGATCTTGGCCGTCCTGGGCCATGTCATGGGCATAGCGGGCAAACTGAGCCACGCCGGCCAGCGCAAATGCCTGGTCCTGAAAGCTGTTGGCTTGCGTCATGCCGATGATTCCAGATAGGTCGTGTCGTGCCCGGGGGCGACAACCGTATCCCCGGACGTTCGAATTTCGGCGCTGCCCAGACAATGCGCCCCGTCATAAAGTACAACGTACTGGCCAGGCGTAATGGCACGCGGCGGGTGCTCGAAGACAACCTCGATATCGCCGTTGGCGTGCGGGATAACCCGACAGGCGATCGCTGCTTGCCGATACCGCACTTGCGCCTGACAGTCGAAAGCCTGTGTCGGCGCTTTAATAAGCCAGTGCGCCGGGCCGGCCAACAGCCGGGTCTGTTCAAGCGCGTCGTGATGGGCGTCTTGGCTGACCCAGAGCGTGTCCGAGGTCAAGTCCTTGTCCACGACGTACCAGGGCCCCTGGTCGGCCCCGGCAACGCCGCCAAGCCCCAGGCCGCGACGCTGGCCGATGGTGTAATAGATCAGCCCCGCGTGCTCGGCGATCACGCGGTCGTCGAGCGCGCCGCCCGATACGCGCACCGGCCCGGCGCGGCCCGACAGATATTGTCGAAGAAAGCCCTCGAAGTCGCGTTCGCCGATGAAACACACGCCGGTGCTGTCCGGCTTGTCGTGAATAGGTAGGCCCGCGGCTTTGGCTATCGCGCGCACGTCGATCTTGTTGATTTCGCCGACGGGGAACAGCGTATGTGCCAAAGCCTCGACCGGCACCGCGGCCAGGAAATAAGACTGGTCCTTGTTCGGGTCCATGCCGCGCAGTAGACGTGGCGTGTCACCGGTATGGTCCATGCGGGCGTAGTGGCCGGTAGCGATCATGTCTGCGCCCAGACGTTCGGCGTGGCGCATGAACGCATCGAACTTGATTTCGCGGTTGCACAGCACATCCGGGTTAGGGGTGCGCCCCGCGGCATAGCTGTCCAGAAAATACTGGAAGACCCGCGACTTGTACTCCGCCGAGAAGTCGGCTCGATGCAGCGTAATATCCAGGGCTTCACAGACTTCGGCAGCGTCGTCGAAGTCATCGGCTGCCTGGCAACGTCCGGCCTCGTCCTCGCCCCAGTTGAACATGAACAGCCCCTCGACCTGGTAGCCGGCCTCGACCAGGCGCAAGGCGGCCACCGAGGAATCCACACCGCCCGACAGGCCCACAATTACGCGGGTATCAGCCGGAGCTTTGCCACGGACCGGCATCACGAGACGTCCTGAATATGGGTGAGTCGGTCTAGCGACATAAGCGGGTAGCGTTCGTAGTCTTCAATGCTGCGCAGCACCAACGCGCTGCGTAGGCTGGGATGTTGGGCCAGTTCCTGGCGGGACAACCAGTGCGTGGCCACGATCGGCGTGTCCAGCGGCCGAGCGGGATCATGCTCTTGCACGTAGCCGGCCAGGGCGATACGCAGAGTGGTCCGCCCGTCGGCGTGGGGCCAGTAATAGAGACCGATCAGTCCTTCAGGCACGAATTGCCAGGCGCTTTCTTCGCGCGTCTCGCGAATCACGGCCTCTAAAATGGTTTCGCCGGGCTCGACGTGGCCGGCCGGCTGGTTGATGACCCGTTGATCGTTGATCGCTTCCTCGACCACCAGATAACGTGACGCTCGCGCCACCACGGCAGCCACGGTCAGCTCCACGTGCACCATATAAACGGCTCGCATCGAACAATGAGCATGACTAGTTTATGCGCCGGTCGTCGCGTGCGCGAGCGTACGCCAAGGCGTGGTCGGCCGCACTGCGGCTAATTTCACGTGGCCAAGTCAATATCGGCCGGGTATCATGCGCCGGAATCAGTCATCGACCTGCTCGATTCTATGTCGCGTTTCGCGATGGTCTTCCCCGGTCAGGGGGCACAATCGGTTGGAATGCTCGGCGAGGCTGCCGACCGGCCTACTGTTGTCGACGAGACGCTGGCCGAGGCCAATGATGCCCTGGGTTTTGATCTGGCCGAGCTGATCGACCACGGTCCGGCCGATACGCTGAACCAGACCGAGTACACGCAGCCGGCTCTGGTGGCTGCCAGTATCGCCTTCTGGCGCCGCTGGCAGCAGGCGGGCGGTTCGATGCCGGCCTATCTGGCCGGCCATAGCCTGGGCGAGTACAGCGCGCTGGTCGTGGCGGGCGCGATGAACTTCGGTGACGCGCTGCGGCTGACGCGTCTGCGCGGTCAGGCCATGCAGGGTGCGGTAGAGGCCGGGCAGGGCGCGATGGCAGCCATTATCGGTCTGTCCGATGAAGACGTGGTAGCGGCCTGCCAGGCCGCGTGCGACGACCTGGCCGATGTCGGACAGCGCGTATCCGCTGCCAATTTCAACGCGCCGATGCAGGTGGTTATTGCCGGCCATGCCGACGCCGTGACCCGGGCCGGCGAAATCGCCAAGGAAAAAGGGGCCAAGCTGGTCAAGCCTCTCGCGGTGAGCGTGCCGTCACATTGCAGCCTAATGCGTCCGGCCGCCGACCGTCTGGCCGCGCATCTTGAAGATATCCCGCTGCGTGAGCCGCAGCTGCCGGTCTATCACAATGTGGATGCCCGTCCGCGCGAGGACGTCTCGGGCATCCGCCGCGCGCTGGTGGCCCAGCTGGCCGATTCGGTCTATTGGGCTGATACCGTGCGCCACATTCAGGCCGCCGGCTGTGACACATTCGTCGAGTGCGGGCCGGGCAAGGTGCTCTCAGGCCTCAACAAACGCATCGACAAGACTCTGGTTAGCGTGACGCTGTCCGATGCGGACGATCTTGAAGCCGCGGTGGCCCGCGTCGGCAGCTAAGCCGCGCCAACGTCTTTCATCTCAACCGAGCTCTCACGCATGTCCGAGAACACACTCGCCGGCCAGATTGCGCTCGTTACCGGCGCCAGCCGTGGCATTGGTGCAGCCATCGCCGATCGATTAGCTTCAGACGGCGCCATCGTCATCGGCACGGCGACCAGCGAGGCCGGGGCGGCAGCCATCAACGAGCGTTTGGCGCCCAGCGGCGGAGGCGGTCGCGCGCTGGACGTGACCGATAACGCCCAAATCGAGGCGTTGATCAAGTCGGTCGGCCAAGAATTTGGTGCGCCGGGCATCGTGGTCAACAACGCGGCCATCACGCGCGATACGTTGATGATGCGTATGAAAGAGGACGATTGGCAGGCGGTGATCGATGCCAATCTCTCGGGCGTGTTTCGTGTTTCCAAGGCCGTGCTCAAAGGCATGATGAAGGCGCGCGGTGGCCGGATCATCAACATTGCGTCGGTAGTGGGGCTGATGGGCAACGCAGGCCAGGTCAACTACAGCGCCGCCAAAGCGGGGCTGCTGGGCCTGACGCGTTCGATGGCGCGCGAGGTGGGCTCACGCGGTATCACGGTCAATGCCGTTGCCCCCGGCTTCATCGAGACCGACATGACGCGCGAGCTGTCCGAAGAGACAACCCAGGCCATGCTCGGTCAGATTCCGCTGGGCCGACTGGGCCAAGTTGACGACATTGCCTCGGCGGTCGCATTTCTCGCCTCGCCCCAGGCTGGGTATATTACGGGCGAGACGCTGTCGATTAACGGCGGTTTGTACATGGGCAGCTAGCGAGGCTTCCCCTTTTTCCCTAGAATGGCGCGCGATCTGCGAGGGCGGATACACGCGTCACACCAACGCAAGTCAAGCAACAGGAGAGATCCCATGAGTAGCGTGGAAGAGCGAGTTCAGAAAATCATCGCCGAGCAGCTGTCGGTAAGCGAAGACCAGGTGACCTCGGAGGCCTCGTTCGTCGACGATCTGGGTGCCGATTCGCTGGACACGGTCGAGCTCGTCATGGCGCTGGAAGAAGAGTTCGAGATCGATATCCCGGACGAGGAAGCCGAGAAGATCGTCAACGTCAAAGACGCCGTCGACTACATCAAGTCGCACGCCGAAGGCTGAACCAACCAGCGATCTGTCACGCTCGGCCGTCGTTACAGGCGGCCGGCTGGATCTCTGCCGCCGCCATTGGGCGGCCTTTATTCTGACAGGGGGCGTCGTTGAATCAGCGTCGCGTAGTAGTTACAGGCCTCGGCATGGTTTCGCCGCTGGCCAATGACGTCGAAAACACCTGGGCTGGCATTCTGGCTGGTCGCAGCGGCATTTCCACGATCGATTCCTTCGATACGTCGGCTTATCCGACGCATTTTGGTGGGCCGATTCGTGATTTCGACGTCACCCAATACATGTCGGCCAAGGAAGCCAAGCGTTTCGATCCGTTTGTGCACTATGGTGTCGCGGCATCGACCCAGGCGCTGGCCGATAGCGGACTCGAATTGTCCGACGAATACAATGATCGCGTCGGCGTGGCCGTCGGGTCGGGTATCGGCGGTATCGGCACGATCTTGAAGACCTGTGCGGCCTTTCACGAGTCGGACTACAATCCGAAGAAAGTCTCGCCGTTCTTCATCCCGAGTAGCATCGCCAACATGGCGGCCGGGGCTGTGTCTATCCAGCTCAACCTGCATGGACCTAACATCGCGGCTGTATCGGCCTGCACCACCGGCGTTCACAATATCGGCCTGGCGGCGCGCATGATCGCGGGCGGCGACGCTGACGCCATGCTGGCCGGCGGCTGTGAAATGGCCGTTAACCGTATTGGCCTGGCCGGCTTCTGCTCGGCCAAGGCGCTGTCGCAACGTAATGAAGACCCACAGGCGGCCAGCCGCCCCTGGGACGTCGATCGTGACGGTTTCGTGCTGTCCGACGGGGCGGGTGTGCTGATGCTCGAAGATCTCGACTCGGCCAAGGCACGCGGGGCCAAGATCTACGGCGAGGTCGTGGGCTTTGGCATGAGTGGCGATGCGCATCACATCACCATGCCCAGCGGGCGGGGCGCCCGCCAGTGTATGGAACGGGCGCTGGCCAACGCCGGCATGACCGGTGCCGACATCCAGTACGTTAACGCACACGGCACCTCGACCCAGGCCGGTGACGTATCCGAGAGCCAGTCGATCGAAAGCGTGCTGGGCGATGCGGCTAAAAACGTGGCCGTCAGCTCGACCAAGTCGATGACCGGCCACATGCTGGGCGCGGCCGGCGCAGCCGAGGCGATCTTCACGCTGCTGGCCATCCGAGATCAGGTGGCGCCGCCCACGATCAACCTCGATACGCCCGATGAGGGCTGTCATCTCGACTACGTGCCGCACGAGGCACGCCAGATGCCGATCACTGCGGCTTTGTCCAACTCGTTCGGCTTTGGCGGCACCAACGGATCGCTGATCTTCAAACGCTACGAATAAGGTGGCGCGCCCCAGCGAGCACCCGCGCGGCTACAGGCTTCGCCGACACGATGCGACGCTGACCTGGCTGACGCTGGCCGCCGATGCTTGCCAAAGTCTGGATCGCCTGGCCGGGTACGATCCGGCCAGGTTTCCGTTCTTGATGGAATCGAGCGCCGGCGCGGCTGCTCAGTCACGCTATGACATCCTGCTGGCTGAGCCCGGCGAGACGATCGAAGTCAACCATCTGGCGGATGCCGCCGGTTTTTTTGATCGGCTGGACAGTGCTGCCGGTGCGGCACTCTGTGATGGGGTGCCAGGCCTGCCTTTCATAGGCGGCTGGTTCGTTTATCTCGGCTATGAAATGGCGGCAGGCGTCGAGCCGCGGTTGAGCCTGCCCGCTGATCCAGACGACCCGCTGCCCCATGCGTTGGCCGTGCGTTGCCCGGCGGCACTGATCCATGACCGCAACGAAGCCAGTGTTCATGTGGTGGTCGAAGGCGACAATCTGGAACGTGCCGAATCACTCGCCTGGCTATTGTGTGAAACCTCACCGGCCGCGGCACCGGTCAGCACACCGGTCATCGACTGGCAGGAAGACGCGCCTGAGGCGTATCTGGCCGCGGTCACGAAAGCACGCGACTATATCGCGGCTGGTGATGTCTTCCAGGCCAATCTGGCACGGGCCTGGCACGGCGAGCTTGTCAGCGATACCCCACCGGCCGAGATCTACCGAGCTCTACGCGCGGCCAATCCGGCCCCGTTTTCTGGCTTGATGCAGTGGCGTGGCGCGGCACTCATCAGTTCATCGCCCGAACGCCTGCTGAAAATCGACGACCACACGGCCAGCGTGCGACCGATTGCCGGTACGCGGCGTCGCTATGTCGGCAGCACGGATCAACAAGCGACGAGCGACGAGCTGACCACCCGCGAACTCGTGGCCCATCCGAAAGAGCGGGCCGAGCATGTGATGCTGATTGATCTGGTACGCAACGATCTGGGCCGGATCTGCCAGCCCGGTACGGTCGCGGTAGACGAGCTAATGGTGGTGGAGTCATATGCCCACGTGCACCATATCGTGTCGAACGTGACCGGCCGTCTGCAGCCGCACGTGGGGCCGGGCCGCGCCCTGCGCGCCGTATTCCCGGGCGGTACGATCACCGGCTGCCCAAAGGTGCGATGCATGGAGATCATCGGCGAACTCGAGGGGACCGGTCGCGGCGCATACACCGGCGCATTCGGTTATCTGTCGCGCTGTGGCCGTCTGGATACCAACATCGTGATCCGGTCGCTGACCCAAAATCGTCGACATCTGGTGCTGCGCACCGGCGCGGGCATCGTGGCCGACTCGGATCCAAACAGCGAGCTGGACGAAACCCGACACAAGGCCACCGGCGTGCTGCGGGCGTTCGTGGATCGCGACGGTCAGCCGTATGTCTAGCGCTACGCGCTATCGCATCGACGGTGAGCCGGCCGAGCAGGTGGCTGCAGATGACCGCGGGCTAGCCTATGGCGACGGCGTGTTTCGGACACTGGCCATCGACGACGGCCGGATTGTCGCTTGGGCGTTTCAATACGCCCGACTGGCCCACGACTGCGAACGACTGGCGATCGAATGTCCGCCCGCCGAGACGTTGCTCGCCGAGCTCCGCGGTCTTATCGCGGCCGGGCAGCACGGCGTGGCCAAGATCATGGTCACGCGCGGCAGCGGCGGGCGAGGTTATACGCCGCCCGTCGAGCCGTGCCCGCGTCGGATCGTAGCCGTCAACGACAATTTCCCGGCGATACCGGATACGCTCGCGCTCGAGCCCGCCAACATACGGCTGGCCGAACAGCCCGCCCTCGCCGGAATCAAACATCTCAACCGGCTGGAACAGGTCTGGGCACGCCGGGAATGTGAAACACGCGATGCGGCCGACCTGGCGATGTACGACACGAGCGGGCGCATCGTGGCTACAACCATGCGCAACCTGTTATTTCGCGATCGTGCGGGCGCGTGGCACACGCCGGCGCTATCTCGTTGCGGCATTGCCGGGGTGACGCGCGCCCGATTGGCTTACAGCGCGGAACGCGCCGGCCGCGCTGTGGTCGAAACCGATATCGCGCGGTCATGCCTGGGGGATTACGAGGCTGCGATCGCCTGTAACGCATTGAGCGGGGCGATCCCCGTCACGCGTATCGCGGATACGCCATTTGCGGCAAGTCGATCGATGGCCGAGCAGGCGCATCGCTGGCTGGCGGATACGTTTTGATTGTCTTTTGGAGTGACATAGCTTGTTCAAACGCCTGGCCGCGCTTTTCATGCTCGCTCTCATACTGGGCATCGCTGTTGTCGGCGGTGATCTGTACCGGTTCTTCGAGCAGCCGCTGGCCAACGCCAAACCGGAGCTGATCGAGATCGCGCCCGGCACACCGTTTGCCAAGCTGGCCGGCCAGCTTCGATCGGCCGGCGTTATCGCCAAGGCCCGCGACGTGCGTTATCTCGTGGCCTATGCACGTCTGACCGATCGTGCGACCCGGATCAAAAGCGGCGAGTATCTGGTGCCGGCGCGACAAAAGCCGGCCACACTCTTGGATCAGCTGGTCTCCGGACGTATTCGCCAGCGCCGGCTGACCCTGGTCGAGGGCTGGCGCTTTTCCGACATCATGCAGGCCGTCAAGAACGACCCGGCCCTAGATCACACGCTAGGCGAGGCACAGCCTGACGACGTCATGGCGGCCATCGGTCATCCGGACGAGGATCCGGAAGGCCGGTTCATGCCAGATACGTATATGTTTCCGCGCGGCACCACGGACGTTGCGTTTTTAAAACGCGCCTACAACACCATGCAGCAATTCCTGGACCGCGCCTGGGCGAAACGCGCCGACAACACCGTGGTCGACACGCCGTATAAAGCGCTGACACTGGCCTCGATCATCGAAAAAGAAACCGCCAAGGCCAGCGAGCGGACACGCATCGCCGGTGTCTACAGCCGTCGGCTCACCCAAGGCATGCGGCTGCAGTCGGACCCGAGCGTGATCTATGGCATCACCGATTATGACGGCAATATCCATAAATCCGATCTTCGGCGTGATACGCCGTACAACACCTATACACGAGCGGGGCTGCCGCCCACACCGATCGCCATGCCCTCTCGGGCCTCGATCGAGGCCGCGCTCAATCCGGCAGCCGGCGATGCCTTGTACTTCGTAGCCCGCGGTGATGGCTCGCACGTGTTTTCTGCCACGCTAGCTGCCCATAATAAAGCCGTGCAACGCTACCAACGAGGAGGCTCGTAATGGCCAGCCCTAAGGCTCCCGGACAAGGCGCGCTGTTTGCCTTCGAAGGCGGCGAGGGCGCCGGCAAGTCGACACAGATCACCCGCGTGGCCGACACGCTGCGTGCCCAGGGCTGGCAAGTCTGCAACACGCGTGAACCCGGCGGCACGGTGCTGGGCGAGGCCATACGCGCGGTTCTCATGGCCGATCACGACGTGCCCATGCCGGCCATGAGTGAGCTGTTATTGATGTTCGCAGCGCGTGCGGCTCATCTGGCCCAGGTGATCGAGCCGGCGCTGGCCGACGGACAGATCGTGCTCTGCGATCGCTTCACCGATGCCAGCTATGCCTATCAGGGCGCTGCCCGCGGGCTTGGCCACGAGTCGGTGGCCACTCTCGAGCGCCTGGTCCAGGGCGAGCGCCGGCCCGACGGGGTGCTGTTGCTGGACCTGCCGGTGGTTGTGGGTGCGGCCCGCGCGGCCGCGCGGGGCAAGGGCAACCGGTTCGATTCCGAAGCCCAGTCGTTTCACGACACCGTACGACAGACCTATCTCGAGCGTGCAGCCGAGGCGCCGACACGCTATCAGGTCATCGACGCCGATCAGCCGGCGGAGACGGTGGCCGAGGCGATTGTGTCTCGTATCAACCACTGGCTGGGCTCGTGAACCAGACGGCGTACGAGGATGCGCGCCTGCCTTGGCATGCCGAAACCTGGGCCCACATGGCGCGGGCGCTGGCCGGCGCGCGCGTGGCTCATGGACTGCTGATCTGTGGCCCGCCGGGCATCGGCAAGCGACGCTTCGCCGAGCGCACCGTGGCGGCATTGCTTTGTGGGGCGCGTGATGCCAACAACGACGCCTGCGGGCAATGCGCGGCATGCCGACAGCGCCGGGCGGCTACCCATCCAGACATTTCGCGGCTGCTGCCCGAAGACGCCGGTAAAAAGATCAAGGTAGAGCAAGTCCGTCGTTTCTCGCATGCCCTGCATCTGACGCCGCAATACGATACCGGGCGCATTGGGTGGATCGATCCGGCCGATGCTTTGACGGTAAGCGCGGCCAATAGCCTGCTCAAGACCCTGGAAGAGCCTCCGGCGGGCTGTCATATCGTGCTCATCACCGATCGATTGTCTGCGCTTTTGCCCACGATTCGCAGTCGCTGCCAACTCTGGCGGTTGCCGGCCGCGGACCCGGTCCGCGCGGCAAGCTGGCTGGCCGGGCAGGGCATCGCCACCGACGATCTATCCGACGATCAGCTCCGCGCACCGATCGCGCTCACCCGCACCGACAGCGCCGACCTGCACGCAAGCGAGGCGGCCTGGGACGCCGATCTGGCCAAGCTGCTCGTGCGCCGCGCTAACCCCGTCACCGTGGCCGAGCGTGCGGCCGAGGCCGATCGAGTCGCCTGGGTAGCCTGGCTGTATCGTCGCTGTAACGATCTCATCGGCGCAGCGCTTGGCGCGGGCGATGCACCGGGCCTGGATGAGACCACCTGTCACGCCGCGCGCCGCCTTGGCGCGAGCCAGCTGTCGGCGTGGTCCCGCGAAGTCAGCGTCGTGGCGCGCCGCGTGGACAGCAACGCCGACTGGCGCCTTACGCTAGAAGCCCTGTTTATCGATCTAAGCCAGCGAGTCGCCGCTAACCGCTAACCGCTCGCGGTTTTACGTGGCGTAACGTTCAGCCAGGGTCGCGTCGCTGGCGATGGCTTGCCAGAGCATGTCGAATAACGGACCGGATCGATTGCTCAGGCTGTCTTGCTGGCCTCGCACCAGCCACATCGCCACACTGCGATTGGCCACGCCCCAAATGAAGTCCGAGATCTCTACTTCGTCGACCGTGGTGGTCAACACGCCAGCTTCGCGGCCTTCCCGGATCACGTCCAGAAACACCGACATGAGTTCGGGCTGGCGAAACGTATCGTCGAAGCGCCAGGTATTGAGATATACCGAACTCATGATGATCTGTGCGACCTCGGGATTACGCTCGAAGTAATCCAGCAGCACCCAAAACACTTTACGCAGTCGGTCGCGATAGCCTTCGATGCCCTGCAGATGGTCCAGCATGCGCTGCGTGAGCGTGGCCAGCCATGTCTCCAGGCTGGCGAACAGCACGTTCTCTTTGTTGCCGTAGTACTTGTACAGCGTCTGCAGACTGATGCGCGCGGATCGGGCGATATCAATAAGCTTGACGCGATGGAACTCGTTGTCGGCGAAAAGTTCACGAGCAGCCTGCTCGATCCGCAGACGAGTCGCGGGGTCAATCGCGGCTAGCGCGGCTTCGCGCTCTTGGCTGTTTAGGGCTGGGCGTTGCATCGAGACCCGTTTGTTATCCGGCGCGTTGCTGCGCAATCTAGCAAGACGAACGCCGGGCTCATACGACCGATCACCAACGGGGTAATTGCACACAATCGGTCACGCCAGGTCAATCGCCGCAGAGGCAGGGTAATAACAATTGTTCTTGGAGCGTGACGCGAAGCGGCGTAATCTGCAGTGAAAGCGTGTTTCATTTTCACGCCTCATATACGCGCCGGGTGGCGCACACGTTCGATATGTCCGGAGGTTCTTCATGTTCGCTCGTACGCTGAAGTACATCAAAGAGGCCCAGATCCTGCCTCGGATTTCGGATACGGAGCGTCAGGCTCTAGAAGCCGGCTCCGTCTGGATCGACGGTGAGTTCTTCTCGGGTAATCCGGATTTCCAGTCGATGATGGACGAAGCTTACCCGGCGCTATCGGCCGAGGAGCAGGCGTTTCTTGATGGCCCGGTCGAAGAGCTTCTCCATCGAGTCGATAGCTGGAAGCTGCGCAATACCCGCCGTATCGACGACGACACGTGGGCCTACCTGCGTGAGAACGGCTTTTTCGGTCTGATCATTCCGAAAGAGTACGGCGGTTCCGGCTTTTCCACGCTGGGCCGCAGCTCGGTCATGATGAAGACCTCGCAGCTGGGGCCGGTGGGTACGCTGATCGTCATCCCCAACACGCTTGGCGCGGCCGAGCTGCTCATCGCCTACGGCACCGACGACCAGAAAGATCATTATCTGCCGCGTCTGGCCACCGGCGAGCTGGTGCCATGCTTTGGCCTGACCGAACCCACCGCCGGCTCGGACGCGGCCTCGATTAAGGCCGAAGGTCGTGTATTCAAAGACGACGACGGCGAGATCAAGGTACGCCTGAACTTCGCCAAGCGTTATATCACGCTGGCGCCGGTGGCTAATCTCGTCAGTCTGGCCTGTCAGCTGCACGATCCGGACAATCTGCTGGGCAAGGGCACACTCCCCGGCATCAGCGTGATCCTTCTCGAAAAAGGTATGAAAGGCCTGTATCTGGGCGATCATCACCTGCCGATCGGGGCCTTCGACAACGGCCCGATATTCGGCGAGGACGTCGTCGCCCCGGTGGATAACATCATCGGCGGGCGCGATATGGCCGGGCAGGGCTGGCGCATGCTTATGGAGCAGCTCGGCGGCGGCCGGGCCGTGTCGCTGCCGGCCGGCGGCGTGGCCTCGGCCAAGGCGGCGGCCTCGGCGGTCGGCCCGTACAGTATCGTTCGCGAGCAGTTCAATATCCCGGTCGGCTACATGGAAGGCGTAGCCGACAAGATTGCGCGCACCACGGCTTTGGCCTACATCATGGAATCGTCGCGAATCTATGTCTGCGCCGGCGTGGATCGCGGTCATCATCCGCCGGTGATCTCGGCCATCCTGAAACAGCAGACCACCGAGCTCGGCCAGTCTTGTCTGATCGACGGCATGGACGTCATGGCCGGCGCCGGCGTCATGCAGGGCCCCAACAACATTCTGGGCGATGGCTACAAGAGCGCGCCGGTGGCGGTCACGGTCGAGGGTGCAAACATCCTGACCCGAACGCTGATGATCTTCGGCCAGGGGGCCGTGCGTTGTCATCCTTATGCGCTGCCCACGCTCGAAGCGGTTCAGAATGATGACGTCGATGCGTTCCGTCAAGCGATTCTGGGATGGATGCGTCACTCGGTGACCAACTTCGGGCGCGGCATCGTGCGTGGTGTGACCCGCGGTGCAACCGTCAAGGCGCCGGTATCCGACGAGACCGCGCGTTATTTCAAGAAACTGGGCTGGGCCTCGTCACGCTTTGCGTTCCTCACGGACCTTGCAATGTTCTTCGTGGGCGGCAAGCTCAAGCAACGCGGCAAGCTTTCGGGTCGCTTCGCCGATGCGCTGTCCTGGATGGTGTTCTCGATCACCACGCTCAAGCGCTTCCAGGCCGAAGGTGCCCGCAAGGAAGACTTGCCGGTTGTGCACTGGGCGATGAAATATAGCTTGCTGCAGATCCAGCAGGCCTTCGACGGCATCTACGGCAATTTCGGCGGGCCGATCGGGTGGCTGTTGAAGTATCCGGGACGCTTCTGGCTGCGGGTGAATCCGTTGTCCAACGGCCCGAGCGACGCCGAAGACCGCGCCGCCGCAGCAGCGATCCAGTCGCCCGGCGAGCAATATCAGCGCATCGCGCTGGGTGGTCTGGGGGCGCCCCGGGCGGATGAGCCCGGTATGGGGCGTCTGCTGCACGCCTGGCGGCTGGTCTGCGAGGCCCAGGCGGCAACGTTCAAGGTGAAAAAAGCCTTGCACAAGAAACAGATCAAGGCGCCCAACCTGCTCGAGGCCGTGCCGGCCGCGCTAAAAGCGGACATCATCACCCGGGACGAAGCCGAGCAGATCAAAAACGCCGAGAAAGCGCGTCTGGAAGCCATCCAGGTCGATGTCTTCGACAAGGACGATTATTATCTGGATAGCCTGTCGGATCTGCCGGTCAAGACACAATTCGGCTCGGCCGTCGAGGACAACGACGACGTCGCCGCCGAACCGGCGTTGGCACGTGCAGCCAACGACTAGGGAAGCTCTGCATAACCTCTCGCGGATCGCGTTCGAGTCCTCACAGACGGTGCGGCAAGGCGACCAAGCGCAGCGCCTGCCTGATTG
>MDSW01045361.1_pt1 | contig 27833 bp, 26 predicted proteins | sample 811171 | NCBI WGS metagenome assembly MDSW01 (sample SAMN05326641, study PRJNA326480) | marine metagenome | isolation source: seawater | place: Atlantic Ocean: North West | collected 2012 | reverse complement strand
ATGTAGCCCATAGAAAATCCCCTGGCAGATAACCGATCGTGTTGCTCTACAGGAGAAATTTCAGGCAGATATGCATTGTAAAAAACCAAACTGCTCCAAAATCCGATTCCTGCAATTGCAAAAACCAACATACTCCACTCGATGTGCGTTTTATCGAAAAAATAAAGTGCCATGCACCCAATAGCACCCAGATAACAGAAAAATCTGAGGAATGATTTTTTGTTTCCCGAATAGTCTGCCACACCGGATAAAAATGGCAGCAGGACGCATAACAATAAAAAATATACGGCACTAACAATTGAGACCAATGCCGTATTGATCATCTCCCACCCAAAAAAATCAATGTAGTTTACTTTTACCCCGTCAATTATCCGAACTTCATCTACAGCGTACCCCTCGTAGAAAATAGGGAATATAGCAGTGGTTATCACAAGCGGATACACCGAATTCGCCCAATCGTAAAACGCCCAGGCATTTTGTGTTTTACGATTATACCTGCTTGCGCCTCGAACGTGTTTTTCTGACAATGAGTCCGGATTTTTCATGGCCGCTGCTTCGATTACCAAACATACTAAAAATAAAAAGCCCCGTTAAAAACGGGGCCTTTTGAGAATTTTTTCAATTTCCACTACTTAATAATGAAGTCGACCATTCTGTTCTGAGCCTTTTGGTACTCTTCTGTACCCTCGTTTGCCAGTGCTTCCTTTCCTTTTCCAACTACTTCCATCCTATCCGCTGAAACTCCATTTTTCACGAGGTATTCTTTGATCTTCTCTGCTCGTTTTACGTCGAGTCCCTTCAAGTATTCATTCTGCTCAATAAAGCTAGATTCCTCAACACCATAATGCCCTTGGATAATCAGGTTGATGTCTTTGCCTTTTTCGCTAACCAATAGTTCAACCAAATGCCTTAAGTCTATTCCCATCGACTCATCTATACTTGATTTGACCCAATCAAAATAGATGGTTGAATATTTAACCTGATCTTCTATGGACATTCCTCCTTCAGCAGTTACCTGCTTGTGATACAAAATCCGATCTTTTTCTTCTACTTTTTTGATACAATCGCAGTCTGCCGCATCCTCCATTACAAACAGCTCTACTTGATCAATATAATAGTAGGCTACAGGAATTTGCTGACCCATAAGATCTGTAGGCTTCTTCAATTTCTTGAATTTGCACTCCTTAAAGTTAAAGAAGTTGCCTATGATCAAGAATTTTTCCTTTCCACTTGCAGTGAATGCATTACAAACCGTTTCCCAATTGTACCGCGCGTCGAAAGTTTTGTTTTCAGGATGCCTGATCACCTTATTCTTGTCCTTATCTGAATCAAATATAATATCTGACTTCCCTTCTACTTCGAATCTTTTTTGCGTGACATAAGCCCCAATATTGTTGGAAGAATATTTTGACTTGTCCGCCAATGAAACATTGAACTTTAAACAGTACTGTGTACCTTTCTTTAATGCTCCCCTTAGCTCGGTCTGAAGGTATGTTCTTGGTTCTTTGTTGTTGTAGCTCAAAGCAACTATTCCGGCATAATTCTCACCTTCAAGAGGCGCCTCTTTTCCGTATACATTTTTGGGCGCACTCACAATCTCTTTTACTTTAGTTGAAAAAAGATCCGCAGGTAATTCCGTCGGTGACTCCCAGTTGGTTGCTATTGAAATTTGCTTTTGTTTTTTCAGTTTCCCTTTCACACTTTCAAAGCTGGGATTGATCACCAAATTATCATCATCCTGAGAATACAGAGATCCAAAAGAGCAGATCAATGCTAAAATTAAAATTCGTTTCATCTAATTGTGTTTATATTCTTTTACTGCATCGATAAAGCACCTTACTTTATCGGGATGCGTATCCGGATAAACTCCGTGCCCAAGATTGGCAATGTGTTTGTCCGGACCAAAGCTAACAAGCATTTTCCTCGTTTCCAATTCAATGGCTTTAAAATCAGAATACAACGCACACGGATCTAAATTTCCCTGCAATGTTTTTTCTGATCCGATCAGCCTTCTTGATTCGCTAATATCCATGTTCCAGTCTAACCCAATCGTATTGCAATTTAGCCTCCCCATTTCTGTTCTGGAGCCATATGCACCTCGAGCAAATACAGTTATAGGCACCTCGGTTATCGCATCGCATATCTGCGATACATATTTCATTCCAAAATTTGAATATTGTTCATTTGTAAGTATTCCAGCCCATGAATCGAACAGCTGAACCATATCAACCCCGGACTTAATTTGGGCCTTGAGATATGCGATTGTAGCGTCCGTTATTTTCTGCAGCAGTTCACAGCTGATAGCTGTATCAGCATACAACATTTTTTTTGCCTTACTGAATGTCTTCGAGCCCTGACCTTCAATCATGTAAGAAAAAATAGTCCAAGGAGCGCCGGCAAAGCCAATTAAGGGTACTCTTCCGTCTAATTCTTCTTTGACCAATTTAATTGCCTCCAAAACGTACCACAAATGCTCAGCCGGGTCAGGTATTCGCAATGACTTAAGGTCCTCCCGAGTTTTTATCGTTCTTTCAAACCATGGTCCTTTTTTTTCGATCATTTGATATTCCAGCCCCATAGCCTCTGGTATTACAAGAATATCGGAGAATAAAATTGCAGCATCTGCGCCAAGCAGATCAACCGGTTGAATCGTGACTTCAGCAGCTAATTCAGGTGTTTCTACCAGCTCCTTAAAGCCCGACAGGCTATTTCGAATTGCTCTGTATTCTGGCAATATTCGACCGGCCTGACGCATCAACCATACCGGTGTTCTTTCCACATTTTCTCCTCGCGCCGCTCTTAGGATTAGATCATTTTTGAAACTCATGCCCGCAAAGGTAATGGTTCGCTTTTTTACTTTGTCATAATTCTGTATAAATGCCGATATTTGGTTATGCGTTCCGTAATCTGCTTCTGCTTTGCCCTGATCCTTTCTCAGAGCTACTGTGCTCAAGAAATCAACTTCCCGGATTCAAAAATGGCAGTAGTGGTTCTAAAAAATTACAATCAAATTATAGGAGAGGTACTGGAAAATTCCGACACAAAATTAATCTTACTCATTCGAGGTAAAGAAAAACGAACGTTCTTCAAAAATGAGTTGCGGTTCTTCAAGGTCTTAAATGAGTACGACACGGTGATTCGAGGAAAATACATGTTTCCGTCCCAAGCCAAAACCGGTTACTTTCTTACCTCCAGCGCTTTGACCCTTGGTAAACGAAAGTTGTCTCTTAATGGATCTTATTTTCTATATACTGATGCCCAGTATTCCATTTCGGATAATGTGGATCTCGGATTTAGCAGTATGTTTGGCGCACCACTGTCTACCACCTTCAAAGCAAAGTATAGTCCCAGTTCGACCCTTCACTTGGGCGTGAAAGCATACGCAAGTTGGTCGAGTTACATTCAGCTTTCAACAAGCATATTCGCGGGACAAGCATTGATCACAAACGGCAGTCCTGAAAAAAACATTACCATAGGACCCGGATTCGGCGTAAGCAGAGTAGATGGAGACAATATGGGCATTCTGTTTTCGACATTTGGGATAAAGTCAAGAATTTCTCAGAAACTGACCCTGGTTGGTGAAGGACTATTTGTCAAAGAGACACAATCCAGAGCGCAATTTTTAGGCATATTCTCAGCGATGGGAGGAATTCAACAACACATAGGCAGAAAGCAGATGATGAGCTATGGGTTAGGAGTTGTCGGATATCAATTCATCAGCTTTAATTTTTGGGGGATACCAAATTCAGATGACGAATTGTTTCCCATGTTTTATTTCGGATACAGAAAAACATTTAGTTTTAAGAAATAAACGTAGAACTGTTAGATAATATCTCAACATTCCGCAAATTGTATTAGTTGATTCATTACATTTAGATAGAAGCAAGAGAATGCCCTATAAAGAAAAAGAAATAACAAAGTTGTATTATACGATGGGAGACGTTGCCTCCATGTTGCGGGTAAATCATTCATTGATACGATTTTGGGAAAAGGAGTTTGATGTTTTAAAGCCTAAAAAGAACAAAAAAGGAAATCGTCTATTTACTCCAAAAGATGTAGACAACCTGAAATTGATCTATCATTTGGTAAAGGAACGTGGATACACCCTTGAGGGTGCAAGAAAAAGGCTAAAAGGAAATCCAGACGAGCTGGACCACAATTTGGAAATTGTAAATCGCCTGAAAGGTATAAAGGCTTATTTGCTTGAACTAAAACAACATCTCTAATGCATTCTGCTGCGCGCATGAACCAGCCAGCCATGATGTTGAAATGTCTTTAATTATCGAAAACACATTATAAGGAAGTCAAAATGTCAGTCAAAACCGATTGGCTTAGGATTTGATCTATCTTTGTGAAAAGAAATTATTTCAATGGTTTTTATAACACGTCGAGAACGATTCAGTGCAGCCCATAAACTATGGAACAAGAATTGGGATGAACAAAAAAACTTTGACACCTTTGGAAAGTGTGCAAATCCCAATTGGCATGGACACAATTACGAATTATTTGTAACAGTAAAAGGAGATGTAGATCCGGATACCGGTTATGTTGCCGACCTAAAAAAAATAGGTAAGGTTGTCCGAGAACGTGTCATCTCCAAGCTTGACCACAAAAACGTGAATCTTGATTGTGACTTTATGAAAGGTAAAATGGCATCAACTGAAGTTCTGGCCATTGAAATATGGAATCAAATTAAACCTGACATCGATGCACTAGATTGCGAGCTGCATTGTGTCAAATTAACCGAAACCGAAAATCAATATGTTGAATATTTCGGTTAAAACAACTCAGCTATGTTAAATCAAATTTTAGACCGCCCCACTGTTCCAGCAGATGACAAACCCATGGCAAAAGAATTCATTTCAAATGTATTCCTATACATGTTTGGCGCTTTATTAATTACCGGAGTCACATCCTGGTGGTTCGCTGATAGCGGGCTGACTTTAAACCTATACAATCTTGAAACGGGAGGACTCAACCTACTGGGCTATCTTGTTTTCTTTGGTCCTGTCGGACTTGTTTTCCTCATGCAATTGGGCATGAACAGATTATCTTATCAGGTTCTGGCCTTCTTATTTATTGCTTATTCGGTAATGCTGGGAATGAGTCTTTCTGCCATATTTCTGGTATATGAGCTCGGTACCATCGCAGGCGCGTTTTTCAGCACTTCAGCAGCATTTGGAGTGATGGCCGTATTGGGCTATACTACAAAGACCGATCTGTCTAAATTTGGATCCATCTTATACATGGGCTTTATCGGCATATTCGTTGCCGCAATCATCAACTGGTTCATAGGTAGCTCCATGCTAGACTATATCATTTCCATGCTGGGTGTTGTTGTGTTTACAGGACTTACAGCAGTCGAAATGCAACGTTTGAAATGGATCGCCTATGACCCTACATTGCAAGGGCTTACTAGAAAAAAGCTCGCACTACTTGGGGGCTTGAGACTATACATTTTATTCATCAATTTATTTATCTCCTTGCTTAGTCTGTTTGGAGGAAGAGATTAATTTAACCAAATGAAAGCGTACGTTTTTCCCGGACAGGGGTCACAATTTGTTGGAATGGGCAAGGATCTATACGATACGACGTCCAATGCAAAAGAGTTATTTGAAAATGCAAACGAAATTCTAGGGTTTCGAATAACTGATATCATGTTCGAAGGAACTGATGACGATCTAAAACAAACCAAAGTCACACAACCTGCTGTATTTCTACACTCCGTGGCACTGGCAAAGTCGCTAAGCGATTTTGAGCCTAGTATGGTTGCCGGCCATTCGCTTGGTGAGCTATCGGCTCTGGTTGCAGCAGGAGCTCTTGGGTTTGAAGATGGTTTGAAATTGGTTTCTGCACGTGCTCAAGCCATGCAAAAAGCCTGCGAAGCAGAACCATCTACCATGGCAGCTATACTTGGGTTAGAAGACACCGTTGTTGAACAAGTTTGTGGTGAAGTGGAAGGAACGGTAGTGGCGGCAAACTACAATTGTCCCGGACAGCTGGTTATTTCAGGTAGCGTTCCCGCAGTTGAAGATGCGTGTAACAAGTTGACCGAAGCAGGTGCAATTCGCGCGATCCTATTACCAGTTGGAGGTGCTTTCCATTCTCCTCTAATGGAGCCTGCGCGTGCAGAATTGGCCAAGGCTATAGAAACTACCCATTTTGAAGCTCCTATATGCCCTGTGTATCAAAATGTATGTGCTACAGCCGTAACTGACCCTAACGAAATAAAGACAAACTTAATTGCTCAGCTCACGGCTCCGGTTAAGTGGACTCAGACCATGCTGAATATGATTGAAGCAGGATGTTCGGAAGCAATTGAGGTGGGTCCGGGACGGGCTTTGCAAGGCATGTTCAAAAAAATAGACCGTAAATTTCCTATGTCAAGTGCTTCGGCAAGTTGACACCGACGAAACGATTATACTTTTTTATTGATTAAATCAGGCAATTCGATTGCCTTATGCAGATACGGTTTCTTCCTAGCGTTTTCGAGCAGTTCAATGTGCCCCATATGATGACAATCAGAACCCAATAGGTCTACAAGGCCTTCGTCTATTAATTTTTCACCTATTGCCTGAACTTCAGGTCCGTAAAATCCGGTGAGTGAATTAATATTCAATTGAATGAAAACTCCTCGATCCTTTATTTCAAGAATTTTATCAAAATCCTTGAACCAAAATGGATATCGTTCAACATGCGCTAGCACGGGTTTGTAGCCGTTCATCTGCATCTCAAAAATCGCATTTTTTAAATTCGGCGGTTCCATCAAAAATGGCAGCTCGAACAAGGCATAATTGTCACCAAAAGTCAGCAGCTCCTTACTTTTTATTTTGGGCTCGAAATCGGCATCTAGGTTATACTCTGCCGCAGCTTCAATTTCAATTTGGATTCCTTCTTTTGCTATTGCTTCTTTTACTTTTGCAAGACCATTATTTATTATTTCAGGCGTATTTCGATAGTAATCACTCATTATGTGTGGTGTCGTGATTACTTTTTTATACCCAAATTCAGCCATCGACCGAATCATATTCAGCGAATCCTCTATGCTTTTTGCACCATCATCGATGCCCGGAATGAGGTGTGAATGTACATCTGTACCTAGCACTGATAAATCACAAGGATCTAATTCAATTTCTTTTTTTTTGAAAAGTTTTCCGAATAGTGACATTATCGGTTTCGGTATTGATTCGAGTAGTAATTCTTATAGTCCCCAGATGTTACGTCATCGATCCAATCTTGGTTACTCAAATACCAATCTATGGTTGATGACAGTCCTTGTTCAAATTGGACCGATGGTTTCCAATCCAATTCCGATTCAATTTTACTGGCATCTATAGCATACCTCATATCATGGCCAGCACGATCTTTTACAAATGTGATCAATTTTCTAGCAGTTCCTTTTTCTCTGCCCAGCTTTTCATCCATGAGGTCGCAAAGCAAATGCACCAGGTCGATATTCTTCCACTCGTTCACCCCTCCAATGTTGTAAGTTTCGCCAAATTTTCCCTCATGAAACACCACGTCAATCGCACGAGCATGATCTTCAACCCACAACCAATCTCTCACATTGAGCCCTTCTCCGTAAATCGGCAAAGGCAACTCTTTTCGTATGTTGTTGATCAACAAAGGGATTAGCTTTTCAGGAAACTGATTCGCACCATAATTGTTGGAGCAATTGGATAGTTTGACTGGAAGCTGATAAGTGTGGAAATAAGAACGAACAATGTGATCTGAGCTTGCCTTTGAAGAAGAATAGGGACTTCTCGGATCGTATGGCGTATGCTCTGTAAACATGCCTTCGCTTCCTAAAGATCCATAGACCTCATCCGTTGAGATATGGTAAAAACACTTGCCAGTAAAATTTTCATCCCAGTGACTGCGAGCCGCATTCAACAAATTTACCGTCCCAATAATATTGGTCATAAAAAAGCCGGTTGGATTTGAAATAGAACGGTCCACATGCGACTCTGCAGCTAAATGTATCACTGCTTCGATATGGTAATCGGAAAAAATCTTATTCACCGAGTCCTCATCGCAAATGTTGGCTTTTTCAAATGCATAGTTGGGCTTGCCCTCAACATCTTTCAGATTCGCAAGATTCCCGGCATATGTTAGTGCATCCAGGTTGATAATTCGATAATGGGGGTATTTATTGACCAATAACCGAACTACGTGAGACCCAATGAATCCCGCTCCTCCTGTTACCAGTATCGCCTTTTCCTGGTCCATCAAAGGCTCCAATATTCTAAGCTATCGCTATTTGCCACGTTCTTAAAGCTTCCTTTTATGTCTACGAATACTCCCCCATTAGGCATCAGATTTTCGAAATATGATGTTGGTAAATCCTTGTATTCGCTGTGGTTGACCGCGGCAATCACCGCATCATATGGTGCATTAGCTTCAGGTTTTGTTTTGTAACCGTATTCTTCATACACTTCATCTGGATCTGCGAATGGATCAACAACATCTACATGGACTGAAAAAGATTCAATCTCTCTGACCACATCAATCACCTTTGAGTTTCTAATATCAGACACATCTTCCTTAAATGTAGCGCCCATAATCAGCACTTTAGAATCCATTACTCTTTTCCCCTGAGCAATAATTTTCTTAACCGTTTGCTTACCAACGTAAAATCCCATCGAATCGTTTACGTACCTCCCTGAGTTTATGATCTTAGCATGGTATCCCGTTTGTTTCGCCTTATGGGTCAGGTAGTATGGGTCAACACCTATGCAATGACCACCCACCAATCCGGGAAAGAACTTCAAAAAGTTCCATTTTGTTCCTGCTGCCTCCAACACGTCATAGGTGTTAATTCCAAGACGGTTAAATATGATGGATAGCTCGTTAACCAAAGCAATGTTCACGTCCCTCTGTGTATTCTCAATGATTTTTGCCGCTTCTGCCACCATAATACTCGCAGCTCTGTGAACTCCTGCCTCAACAACCAGTTCGTAAGTTTTTGCAATATTTTCAGCCGATTCAGGGCAAGAGCCCGAAGACACCTTTACAATAGAAGCGAGCGTGTGTTCCTTATCTCCCGGGTTGATTCGCTCAGGAGAGTATCCTACTTTAAAATCTTCATTAAACTTTAAACCTGAAAGTTCTTCCAGAACCGGAACACAATCTTCTTCAGTGCAGCCCGGATATACCGTAGACTCATAAACTACATAATCCCCTTTTGACAACACTTTACCAACAGTAGTAGATGCTCCGATCAAAGGTTTTAAATTTGGCAAATTCGAATCGTCAATTGGTGTTGGAACTGCAATAATGTAAAACGACACATCCTTCAAATCTTCCGGATTGGCAGTGAATAGTATGTCAGAATTTTCAAACTCGGAGGAGTCCAGCTCTTTCGAGGGGTCAATATTGTTCTTCATCAAATCAACCCGATCCTGATTGATATCGAAACCAACTACCTTCAATTTTTTGGCAAATTCTAACGCGATTGGTAACCCAACGTATCCCAATCCGATAACTCCTAGTTTAACTTCTTTGTTAACCAGCTTATTATACATATCCATGTTCATCTCTAACTTGATAAATTCGTTCTATAATTTCAACCACTTTTAGTCCCTCCAACGCATTGGTTGTAGCAGTGGTCCGTTCTTTTAATGTGTCAACTACGTTCTTAATAATGTAATGATGATTGGCTGCACTTCCTTTGTATGCACCATAGTCGTTCGCCGGGTTTGATTCTGCAAGCTGAGGCATTTCATACCCTTCTATATTACATATCTCCACCTCATTCATGTATTGGCCGCCGATCTTAACACTCCCCTTACTACCGATAATGGTCATTGAGCTTTCCAGGTTCGAATCCCATACTGCTGTGGAATAATTCAGACATCCAATTCCTCCATCCACAAAATCAAAGGATACCAGGCCGGAGTCTTCAAAGTCGGTTAAATCTTTATGGCTAAAATCCCTAAACTTTCCTTGAATGTTATTGATATCTCCGAACAACCAATACATCATGTCAATAAAGTGTGAAAACTGGGTAAACAATGTTCCCCCATCCAAATCTTTATCTCCTTTCCAGCCTTCTTTTTTATAATAGCGTTCATCTCTGTTCCAGTAGCAATTTAGCTGCACGCTGAAAATTTCACCCAGCGTCTTGTTCTCAACAATATTCTTAATCCAAACAGAAGGCGGAGAATACCGATTTTGCATGACGCAAAAGAAGTGTTTGTTTGCTTTTAGTGCTTTGAAAACTACCGATTCGCATTTCGCTTTAGACAATCCCATCGGTTTTTCACAAACCACATGCTTTCCAGCATCCAGTATCAAATTGGCCTGATCCGAGTGCAACCCATTTGGAGTGCAAATACAAACGACGTCAATTTCCTCGTTTTTAAGCATCTCCGAAAGGTCATGATAGAATTGCACGGAATCGAAGGATTCGAGACCCAAAACATCTTTATCTCGTATGTCACACAAAGCGACCAATTCTGACTCTTCATTCCGCGATATCATTTCTGCATGTCGCTTTCCGATATGTCCGCAGCCAACGACTGCAAATCCAATCTTACTCATTGAGCTTACTTACTTTATTGTTAACCAATCTGTACTTCTCCCCACTTTCATTGCAAACTGCCTCACCATTTCCGTCGAATTCCAGGCTATGCCCGTACTCACTTACCCAACCCACCTGCCTAGCCGGATTTCCAACCAACAGTGCATATGGAGAAACATCTTTTGTTACCACCGAACCTGCTCCGATGAGTGCAAATTTGCCAATCCTATTTCCGCATACTATTGTTGCATTTGCACCAATAGTAGCTCCTTTTTCAACAACCGTTTTTATATACTGCTCTCTTCGAACGATCGCACTTCTTGGGTTGATGATGTTCGTGAAAACCATAGAAGGGCCCAGAAAAACATCGTCTTCACATTCCACACCGGTATAAATGGAAACATTGTTTTGAACCTTCACATTGGTTCCTAAGATTACATCAGGTGAAATCACAACATTCTGTCCCAAATTACATCTTTCGCCTATTTTGCAATTGGGCATAATGTGCGAGAAATGCCAGATTTTGGTTCCATCACCAATCTCACACCCTTCATCAATCACCGCTGTTTCATGCGCAAAGTAGCTCATTATTTTTTGATGTATTCTTTAAAGTTATTGTGTTCCTTTTTATACAAATCCTCAGCAGGCAATGATTTAAAATAATCGTAGGTAATTCTCAACCCTTCCGCACGACCGATCTTCGGCTCCCAGTCTAGTAATTCTCTTGCCTTATCAATGTTAGGCTGCCTCTGTTTTGGATCATTAACTGGCAATTCTTCATACACCACTTTTTGCGTGGTTCCAGTAAGTTTAATGATCTCTTCCGCAAAGTCTCCTATCGATATCTCATCCGGATTGCCAATATTCACAGGGTCAGGACAATCACTCATCAACAAGCGGTAAATGCCTTCAACCAAATCGTCTACAAAACAGAATGATCTGGTTTGGCTTCCGTCTCCAAAAACTGTAAGGTCTTCACCTCTAAGTGCCTGACCAATAAAAGCAGGAAGCACCCGACCATCATTTAATCTCATTCTAGGTCCGTACGTATTAAATATCCGAACGATTCTTGTTTCAACACCGTGATACGTATGATATGCCATGGTAATCGCCTCTTGAAATCGTTTGGCTTCATCGTAAACTCCCCTTGGACCAACCGGGTTTACATTTCCCCAGTAGTCTTCTGTTTGGGGATGCACTGTAGGATCTCCATACACTTCTGATGTTGATGCGACAATTATTCGTGCTTTTTTTGCTTTTGCAAGCCCCAAACAATTGTGTGTACCCAGAGAACCTACTTTAAGTGTCTGTATAGGGATTTTCAAATAATCAATAGGACTAGCAGGCGATGCGAAGTGTAAAATGTAATCCAAATCACCGTTGATCGAAATGTGCTCGGTTATGTCGTGATGAACAAATTCAAAATTTGATTTTCCAATGAGATGGTCCATATTACTCATCCGTCCGGTAATCAAATTGTCCATGCCGATCACATGAAAACCTTCATCCACGAACCGTTCGCAAAGGTGTGAACCTAAAAAACCTGCTGCACCGGTGATTAATACTTTTTTACTCAACTTAATAGTTTGTCATTGAACAATGGTTCTTCCAACACTTTCGTAATAAAACTCGTTGTCCCTCATGTTGGTAAGGTCGTACAAGTTTCTGCCGTCAAAAATAACACTCTCATTGAGTTTACTCTTAACTTTCTCAAAATCAGGAGTTCTGAATACTGGCCATTCTGTTGCGATCAATAAGGCATCGGCTCCGTCCAAAGCTTCATATTGATTTGAACAATATTCAATTTTCTCTCCAATTCTTCCTTTCACATTTTCCATAGCTTCGGGATCAAACGCCTTAATTTTAGCTCCCGCTTCTAGCAGCTCATCAATAATGTAGAGTGCAGGAGCCTCTCTTATGTCATCTGTATCCGGCTTAAATGCCAATCCCCAAAGTGCAAACGTTTTGCCTTTAATGTCTCCCCCGTAATAACGCTTTACTTTTTTAACCAGGGTTTGTTTTTGCTTTTGATTGATGTCCATAACGGCCTGAACAATTCTAAAATCGTACCCTTCCTCTTTACCGGATTTAACTAGAGCCTGAACATCTTTTGGGAAACAACTGCCTCCATACCCAATTCCGGGGAATAGAAATCTTTTGCCAATCCTTGTATCCGATCCGACCCCTTTTCTAACCGAATCCACATCTGCACCAACCAGCTCACAAAAATTGGCAATCTCATTCATGAACGTAATTTTTGTGGCAAGAAATGCGTTCGCCGCATACTTTGTTAATTCTGCAGATCGTTCATCCATAAAGTAGATCGGATTCCCTTGCCTCACAAAAGGGCGGTATAATTTTTCAAGGATTTTTCTTGCTTTAGCTGACGAGGTTCCAATGACAACTCGATCCGGCTTTAAGAAATCATCCACGGCAAATCCTTCTCTCAAAAATTCCGGATTAGACACCACATCAAAATCCACCTGTGCTTTTAGCAATGCAGCTTCCCGCACTTTTTCTGCTGTACCAACAGGTACTGTACTCTTGTCGATAATGACTTTGTATTCCGTCATGATCTCCCCCAATTCCTCAGCAACCTTTAGCACATAAGAAAGGTCAGCTGATCCATCTTCTCCAGGAGGTGTGGGTAGAGCAAGAAATATGATCTGGCTTTGATCAACGGCTTCTTTCAGATTGGTTGTGAACTGAAGTCTCTTCTGTTGTATATTCCTGTCGAAAATGACGTCTAGATGTGGCTCATAAATGGGCACTTTCCCATTTCTCATCATCTCCACCTTTTTCTCGTCTATATCAACACATATTACGTTGTTCCCGGTCTCTGCAAAACAAGTTCCAGTGACCAATCCAACGTATCCTGTTCCTATAACAGCTATATTCATTTTCTAATAAATTCTTTTACAGATTCCGTAATGTAATTCAATTGTTCGGTGGTTAATTCCGTGTGCATTGGCAGAGAGAAAACTCTTGTTGTTAACCAATCCGTTGTAGTCATTTCATGACATGTCGTTTCAAGCTGAGCAAACATCTTCTGTCTATGGGCCGGTACCGGATAATAGATCATTGCTGGTATCTCCTTCGAAGCAAGGAACTGAACCAATGCGTCACGATCTACATCATCCGTCAATTTTAGGGTATACTGATGAAAAACATGATTGCTTTGACCACTCCTAACCGGTGTAGTGATCTGGCTTACATCAGCAAATGCCTCGTTGTAATAATCAGCGGCCTCATTTCTTCTTTTGATGTAGTTATCCAGCTCTCTAAGTTTAATTCTAAGAACCGCGGCCTGTATGGAGTCCAATCTCGAATTACAACCTACCAAATCGTGATAATACCGTTTACTCTGACCATGATTCGCCACCATTCTAATTTTTGCAGCCAGCTCATCGTTGTTCGTACAAATTGCCCCACCATCTCCGTAGCAGCCTAAATTTTTTGAAGGGAAAAAGCTGGTACACCCGACATCACCTATTGTCCCGGTTTTGGCCATTGAACCATCGGCCAGCTTGTAGTCACAACCAATCGCCTGGGCGTTGTCTTCTATAACAAACAAGTTATTGGCTTCGGCTATTTCCATAATGGCATTCATATCGCAAGCTTGGCCATACAAATGCACGGGAACAATGGCCTTAGTTTTCGGCGTAATCGCTTTTTCAATTTCCTTTGGAGAAATATTAAATGTGTCCGGATCACAATCAACAAATACCGGCTTTAATCTCAACAAACCAATCACCTCTGTTGTTGCAATGTAGGTGTAGGAAGGAGTGATCACTTCATCACCCGGCTGAAGACCCAAAGCCATCATAGAAATTTGTAGTGCATCCGTTCCATTCGCACAAGGTATCACATGCTTTACATCCAGGTAATTTTCAAGATCTTGCTGGAATGATCTGACCTCCGGCCCATTGATGAACTGCGAAGACTCAACTACGTTGAGGATTGCTTTGTCTATTTCCGGCTTGATCTGCTCGTATTGTTTCTTCAGATCAACCATTTGAATTTTACTCATGACTTCAGACATAATCTGCGAATATAGTGAATCGATATAGACCGAAAAGCGGAATTAATATGAATTGCTTACAATTAATCTTAAACTTTTGAGTTTCTTGGATAACACATCCGCAACAATGGTTCATAAACCTTACATTTGTGGCTCCATGAGAAACGTATTATTTCAGTTTTTATTGGCACTTATTTTTTGTTGCTCAGGATATGGTCAATCGATTCGAGATACGGCAAAATTTAGAACACAGCTGTCGATATCCTATGCCATTCAATTGCCCGAAGGAGATTTGAAGCAAAGATTCGGCTGGAATTCTAATCTTGGGTTATTTCTCGATTTTAAACTGAAAAGCAATTGGGTGATTGGATTGAACTCTCAATTTATATTTGGCAATCAGATCAAAGACACGAGTATGCTCAGCGACATGCTTACCAGCGACGGTCAGATCATCAATCAAAATGGGAATTATGCGCGTGTGCAAGCCTACGAACGAGGATGGAACTTTTCGGGAAACTTTGGACGAGTATTCTCCGTAATCGGCCCCAATCCAAATAGTGGCATTTTGGTTAAGCTGGGCATAGGCTTTATGCAACACAAAGTAAGAATTGACGCTGAACAAAATCTTGTACCTCAATTTACCGGAGACTACAAAAAGTTGTATGATCGATATACCAATGGCATTTCTTTCACTCAATTTCTTGGTTACTCTCATATGAGCAGCAGCCGTTTGGCAAACTTTTTTGGGGGTTTTGAATTTACACAGGGGATTACAAAAGGAAGAAGAGAAAGACAAGCAGGAGGACCTACGGATCTCCAGGATGATCGTATCGATCTCCTGATGGGTATTCGAGTAGGTTGGATCGTGCCTCTTTATAAAAGAGCCCCCAGAGATTTTTATTTGGACTAATCGGGAATATTCTATCTTTAAGCAGGTGGGTAAATTGCTCTACAATATTGGTATAAGAAGCTATTATTTGGCCATCATTCTGGTTTCCCCGTTTAATCAAAAAGCAAAATCATGGCTCAAAGGGAGAAGTCTTCAGCGCATTGAAATTCACGAAGGATCCATTTGGTTTCATTGTGCTTCATTAGGCGAATTCGAGCAAGCCAAACCCGTTATCGAAACCATAAAGCAGCTCAATCGGGATCAAAAGATCGTCTTGACGTTTTTTTCTCCTTCAGGATATACACAACGAAAAAGCTATGAGCTTGCCGAAGCCGTTTATTATTTACCACTAGACACCCGCACTAATGCCACTAAGTTTGTAAGAACGGTTCAACCTAAAGCGGCAATTTTTGTGAAATACGAAGTATGGCATCACTATTTCTCGACACTTAAAACGCGAGAAATTCCATTGTTTCTTATATCAGCAACGTTTAGAAAAGACCAAGTGTATTTCAGACAATCAGGAAATTTCTTGCGCAACACATTAAAGCTGTGTACCCTAATCTGCGTGCAAGATCAAACCTCATTAGAACTACTTCAATCCTATGGTTTTGATAATGCTATTTTTAGCGGTGATACACGGTACGACAGGGTATTGAATCAACGCGAGGAAAACAATCAAAATACTAGAATAGAACAATTTAAAGGCGATGCTCTGATGGTTTTAATCGGCAGCTCCTGGCCGGAAGAAGAAGCACTTATAGCTGAGTTCATAGAAAACCAAAACAAAGCGAATGTTAAATATTTGATTGCACCTCATCAGGTGCAAGAGCAAAACATTAACCGGATCACTAAAGAACTATCGCAAGAGTCAATACGGTATACCAAACCATCCGAAAAAGAAGCTCAAATCATGATTCTGGATACCATCGGGCATTTATCTAGTGCTTATCAATATGCTGATATTGCTTTGGTAGGTGGAGGATTTTCTAATGCGCTACATAACATTCTTGAACCTGCAACTTTCGGGATTCCTGTCCTATACGGCAACAACCATCCAAAATTCCCGGAAGGAGCTAAACTAAAAACAGCGGGCGGGGGATTTCCCGTGTCGCGAGCAGAATTCGCCGAAGTGCTTAACGAATTAATCGAGAATGAAGCGAAACGTGTTGAAAGTGGGGAAAATGCAAAACGATTTATTGAGAAAAACGCTGGAGCGACTCAGCTGATCATCTCAAAAATTAGCGATCATCTTTAGCGACTTACGATCTCTGCATCCTCCAGAATATAGTTTAGCTGGTAAATGTCGTCTCTATTTAATCTGAGCTTCCCTTTGTAGGTGATAATTTGATCAATTCTAAGATCGGTATACTCCTTTTTCATCTGCACTTCCATTACCGACTCCGGACCCGCTTGTCCGCAAAAGAAACATTGGCTATATGGATTCGCGGAAAGCACATAATATCCTTCTACAATATCTATTGGGATGATATAGCCTCGAATCTGGATTTCCTTACCATCAAATCGCTTAATGTTGTTTCCAAATGTAGGAACGGCATAATAGGCTTGAAATTCATCGGACCATTTGTCTGAAAAATTTACGTCCTTTAGCATTTCCCATGTAATCTTGATCGGCTCAGACGCAGTAAACGAGAATAGAACTGCGAACAGGGCCAGCATGGGTAGTATTTTTAATTTTCCAATCATACTTATTTACTTAAGGTTGATGAAATGTCAGTTCCGTAAGCTTTCAATGCAGGAATCAGAGCAGAAATCAGGCCAATAACTACTGCAACCACCAACAAATAACCTTCCATTCTAGAAAAAACCCAGGCGTTAAAGGCATAATGGTAGTTGTTCTCAAGGATTTCTGAAACAACCCACATACCAACATGACTAATCAGCAACGCAAAGATATATCCTAATAAAGAAAGCAGCAATCCCTCACTTAAAATCATTCCAAACACTTTCAATCTGGTCGCTCCCTGAACTCGGACCAATGCTATTTCATAGCCCCTGTCTTTGAGCGAGCTATACAATGCGATAAAAACGCTGATTGCAGAAATGATCAGCACAAAATACCCCATCAGATTAGCGGTTTGTATACCCGAGTCTACCAATTTCAGCATTCGGTCTCTTTCGATATCGGGGTCTGCTGCGATTAGAGACGAATTCCGATTTACGGCATTGGGTATAAACAATTGCCCCCGTTGGTTCTTGTATTTTACCAATAACGCGGTTATCTCTTTTTTGCTTTCCGGAATTGTAGTTAAAACACTGTCGATATTTAGCGGTTTTTCATGATGACCGTGATGATCATGACCGTGATGATCATGACCGTGATCATCGTGACCGTGATGATCATGACCGTGATGATCGTGACCGTGATGATCGTGACCGTGATGATCGTGACCGTGATCCTCTAACTCATTCTCTTCTGCACTGTCCTCTATTACAGTTTGGACATTTTGAGTAATTTCTCCCGTATCTTGGACAATGGTGAGCGAATCCGGTTCAACCTTGTTCTCAACTTCCTCTTTTGTTTTTAGGTCAAAGCTAGCTTCTTCTCCATGTCCGGCATGCACAATCCATGAGCTTCGGTAGTCACAAAGAACTAGGTTATCCAACACTTTCCCCGTTGGCTCCAGAATACCTACTACTGTGTACGGAGATGATTCGTGGGCATGATCATGCTCATCCAACAGATCGTTTCCAATTCCATGTCCTCCGGTAATTCGACTGCCCAATTTTAGCTTATTTGGAAACTTCTCGAAAACATTTGCTCCTACCACTACCTGCATGGGCTCTTCCCAGTACTTGCCGGAAGCTAGTTTACCTCCATACATTTCTATGTAATCCAATGAAGTCCCTACAATCCTGTACGTATTGAAATTATCTCCTATACAAATTGGAATCGAGCTGGCTACAAATGGATGATTGGAGACAAAAGAACAGCTGTCCTGATGAATATTACCCGTCGGATTGTCAATATGGTAGACACTGCTCAATACCAGTTGAAGCGGAGATCCCTTAGCGCCAACCACCAGATCAATATCACCAAGATTGTTCCTAAACTTCTCGTCGATCTGTCCCTGAGTTAGTATCAGCACGATCACGATGCTCAATCCGGAGGCCATCAATAACACAGCTAATCCCGATCTCCAAGGTCTGTATTTTATATTTTTCCAGCTTAGCTTTAACGAATTCATAACTCAACTGTTTTGCTGAAATGCTCTTTCAATCGGTGATCATGCGTAACGATCAACAAAGTAGAACCTACTTCATCCGAAACTTGTTTTAACAGCTGCACAACCGATTTGCAATTTTCATCGTCTAATGCCGAAGTAGGTTCATCTGCCAAAATAAGTTTGGGTTTGTTTACCAGTGCTCTGGCAATCGACACTCGTTGCTTTTCTCCTTCACTAAGATCAGTCACCCTTCGGTTAATTTTATCTTCAAGTCCCAGCTTTTGTAAAAAAGATTCCGCCTCTACTCTACTTGAAGTTCCTCCACCAAGGCTCTGAGCCAGGACAACATTTTCTACCACCGTCAGCGACTTAACAAAATGTGGTTTTTGAAAAATAACTCCAATGTTTTGTCCTCGGAAGGCATCCATTGTACCTCCATTTAGTGCTGTAATGTCTTTGTCTGCTACCCGAATACTTCCACTTTGGGGTGAGAGCAAGCCTGCAATCAAATGAAGCAGGGTCGTTTTTCCGCAGCCTGAACTCCCTAGAACCAACGCATGCTCTCCTTGGTCAAATGAGAAATCAGGAAAACGCATCGATTTCTGTTCTTTGTAAGAAAATGATATGTCTTCGATTTGAATCATTTAAATCCAGTTATTGCTACTGTTGTCGATCGGTTAAATGGAAGCTTATTGAATGGATACGGATGTTGAATATTTAAAAACATCGTACTTCCATCCGGGGTAAAGTACGTTCCCGTCGTTTCGCTTCCTTTCGGGCCAATGGCAAATCTACGCAAATCGCTCAATTGGGGATTTTCTTTGTTCAACGGTAAAAAATACACTTCATTGACCATTCGCTGAGCCAATTCCGCATGTTTTGGAACTCTTCCCAGGTCATACCAATCGATGTCCTCATTGATTACCAAATAGTTTGTACCATTGAATTTCTGGATACAATTGCCATCAGGATTAGATAGTACGGTAGCAGAATCCTCTGGATTCACGCCTCCCTCCAAATAGCTTCTCATTTTATTTGTAACCGGATCAAACTCTAGGATTCTACCATGCACATCGGAAAAAATATTCCCGCCTAAATGGAATGAATCCCACAAATGTTTTGCTGGAACGGCACCACCATTAATACGCATATTCCAGTCGAATTGAACGTTGCCGGTTTCCGCAATATAGAGTTTGCCATCTGCTTCATCCAACCATTCGTGCCGCTGAAACAATGTGGCGCCATTGTTCAACGCAATATCTCTGCATCGGATAAGGGAGTTGGTATCCCTCGGGATCTCCAGCCAGTCTCCCGATTCTCCATCTTCACTTTGCCTGTATGCGTATAGCTGACCACTGGTATAATCACCCTCTACATCTGCAACGAACTTGAAGAAAACTGCAACAGGGTAATCGTCTGTTAAATAAACGGTTTTTTGATCAGGCATGCATTCCGCATCTTCATGCATGAACCGTCCCATAGAATACAATTTGTGAAGTGGTTTTTGGGTTACAGGATCAATTTCAACCATCCAACCAAAGTTGGTATATGCATCGCGGCCATTTATAGGCGACAGATCCGATATATAGGTGCCATTGAAGGATATGTCAGCATTGGATGACGGATAGGTTTCCTCAGCACTTAAGATCGTACCCCAGGGTGTGATCGTGCCACCACAATTACGATGAGTATCTCTGACATCACTAAAGTCAACGTGCTTGAAATCTCCTACCGTTTTCCACCCTGTTGAATCTCGAATTACTTCAAATACAGTACCTCCTCCACCATCGCCAAGGTCAGCATTTACATATCGATCCTCGTGTCCAACATAGAGGTAACCATGAGTACTTGATCCGTCAATCGGAACATAAACGCACAGATCATGGTTTCCTTTCGCCGGGAATTTCATTCCATCTGCTCGGGTTACTTTATCTCTGGCTTCAGTGAACAGCACATCGTATTTGAATCCCTCCGGGAGCAGCAAATCCATTGAGTTGAAATTGGTATCAATTGATTCAAACAGAGCAGCAACCTCTTGCGATTCCGGAATCAACGTTTCCTGCAGCTGCACTTGCACAGTATCTGACGACTGGGCAGAAACAGTGTCGGTATCTGGACCCGAGCTACAGGAAATTGCCAATACAGAAAGAATAAATAACGTGTTTTTCATTGGGTTGTTTCGGATTTATTCACGGTCGAACCTTCTTCATTAGCTAAACGTTTTTGATATTCTGCTACTGGATCGGGCACCTGATTTTTGAACGACCTAAAAACAAAGAATAGTCCAAACAGGATACATGGAATTGACAGGTACTGGCCCATATTTAATACTGCGTTTGTATCAATCGATTCCGCTTGGTGCTCCTTTACGAATTCTATAAAAAAACGAGCAGTGAACAACAGAGTAAAAAAGGTTCCCATGATTAACCCTTGCCGAGTATAGGCCTTCCTTTTGTAATAAAGCCACATTAGCAGACCAAATATGATCAAGTAACAAATGGCTTCATACAATTGTGCAGGGTGTCGAACGGGTAAAGTGGACATATCTACCTGATCATAAGGCGGTCTCCCATCCCAACGTAAAAACCTAAACCCCCATCCGCTGGTTACTTTTCCCATGATCTCATGGTTGAACAAGTTTCCTATTCGGATAAAAAACGCTGCTAGGGCGATTGCCGGTGCGACACGATCAAAAATCCATAATAACGGTTTATCCTTTAAAATTCGTTTTGAAAAAATAATTAAAGAAAGTACGATGGTAATTGCAGCACCGTGACTTGCCAACCCTCCTTCTCTAATGTTCAAAATGCTCCAAAGGTCGTCCTTATACGAATCCCAATCGTAAAAAAATACGTGTCCCAATCGGGCACCTACCACAGTAGCGATGAGAACATAGACCAATAGCTTGTCAAGCCGTTTTAGATCCTCGCCCTCCCTTTTGAACATTTTCTGAACAAGCTGATACCCCAAGAAAAATGAAACCGCAAATAGAAGACCGTACCACCTTATTTCAAACCCTCCCGGGGAAAATATCGCGGGATCGACCGTCCAATCAATTGCTAATAAGTTCATTATCATGAAAATCTAATTGTTATTGTTTTCTTGTTTTGGATAAACATTGTTGAGTGGATATATATCTGCCATTCTTCGGCTTGGATCGATCTCAATCTTTTTGATCTTGTTCATTGGTGTTCCGACGATAAGTTCATAGCTCGGATAAGCCCAGCCCCAGTCTTTGTGAACTACATCGAAACTTTCCGGGTCTGGTCCTTTTTCCCCTCTCATAATCCTAAGCGGTATGTAATGCCATTCTATGGTGCCGTCTGTAAGTGTTACTTTAATATCCAGTGGCATCGGCATATCTCCCTTTTTTTCCAATACGACCTTTGTTTCTTTCCCCTGCTTCTCAACAGACCCTATCGCATAATCTACCGCATTGATGGTTCCAATGAACTGCTCCATATACCAATCCAGCTCCAACCCAGATGCCCGTTCCATTACTCGCTTAAAATCATCCGGTGTAGGATGCTTGAACCTCCATGTTTTGTAATAATCGAGCATTCCTTTTTGAAAAGCTTCCTGTCCTACGATGTAGCTCAGTTGATGAAGAAACACAGCGCCTTTTGAATAAACAGATATACCGTACGTGCGATTTTTCTTATAATGATCTGCATGTGTTGTAAGCGGTTCCTGATCTTTTGAGCGCGCCAGCATGGCGTATCCCATATATGAATTGGCTACCGGATTGACCGCATTCTTATCGTAGAGATGGTCCAACGTCATCGACTGCGCATACGTAGTGAACCCCTCGTCCATCCAAGGGTATTTTGACTCATTGGTTGCCAGCATACCTTGAAACCAGCTGTGAATACTTTCGTGAACGGTAACACTCACCAAGCCACCAAAAGACCCATGAGAAGTAATGAGTGTACACATGGGGTATTCCATTCCACCATCTCCCCCCTGAATAATGGAATACTGAGGGTAAGGATAAACTCCAAAATGTTTATTCACATATTCAAAACTCTTCACTGCGTACGGCTGAAGATCTTTCCAGTTTTGAGCTGACGTATCAGGTTGGTAAAAGAAATGAATACGCGTTCCGTTTTCCATTCTTACCACATCGTGCAGAAAGTCAGGGTCAGCGGCCCATGCAAAATCGTGTACATTTTCCGCTTTAAAATGCCAGTGCAGCATCTCTCCTTCGGGTAGCTTTACTTTATTACCTTCAGGGAGATAACCGTGACCGATGCTTTCTGGGTTTTGTAGCACCCCTGTTCCTCCAATTACGTATTTTTTATTCATGTGTATGGTCACGTCAAAATCTCCCCAGACTCCATGAAATTCACGACCTACATAGGGATTTGCGTGCCAGCCTTCTTTGTCGTACTCGGCCATTTTCGGGTACCACTGAGTCATTGAATAATCCACCCCTTCCTGATTAAATCTTCCCGTTCTTCTTATCTGAACAGGAATCTGACTTTCAAATTCCATTTCAAATTCTACCGTGGTATTTGGTTCAATTCCCACGGGTAAAGGAACTTCCATTATTGTTCCCTCAATCTTAAAATCTACCGGATTTCCCTCGTACGAAAGTGAATTGATTTTGTGATATCCTATTTCGTTGCTGTTCAGATGAAAAATTCTGTCTGTCACCCGTCCATCCGGATCGGAAATTGTTCTCGACCTGATATCCATCATCGAATTCGGCTGAAAGGCATTGTAATAAAGATGGAAAAATACGATGTCCAATCGGTCCGGTGAATTGTTCGTGTACCTGATTCGTTGTTTACCCGTAAATTGATGATTCTTGTCGTCCATCGTGATATCCATTTGGTACTGGATTCGTTGCTGCCAGTAACCCTGATAAACCAATCCCGGCTGTTCCTGAGTTGGAAGATTTACAGGAGGCCTTTGAGCGATGGTAGTGAGCAGTGTAAGAACAAGTATACCCGTACTGAAGAATTTTAGCATAATCATTTTTTAAGCGGTTATTGCAAGAACTGTTCCTTAGTTAAGTTGAGCCATTCTAACGTAGCGTTGCAGAATATATCTTCTATTATCGATTCGTCCAGCTCCATTTCTGTAATGAACTTTCCAATCTCGAGGTCACCTAACGGAAAGGGATAATCTGTTCCCAACGTAACCCGTTTCGACCCCTGCAATTTTAGCACATATTCCAACATCAATGGATCGTGTGTTATGCAATCGACCCAAAACTTCCCAAGATACTCTCTGGGATTAACGGGGTTGTCAATTGCCACCAGGTCAGGCCTGCAGTTGAATCCGTGTTCAACCCTTCCAATCGTTGGAAGAAAGGCGCCTCCGGAATGGACAAAGTTTACCCTTAAACCAGGCAGTCGCTCGAGAACCCCGCCAAAAATCATGGAACACATTGCTCTTGATGTTTCTGCGGGCATACCGACAAGCCATGGTAACCAATATCGCTCCATGTGTTTTTTACCCATCATATTCCATGGATGCACCATCACAGCCAAACCTAGCTTCGAGCAGGTTTCGAAAATGGAAAAGAATTCGGCTTCGTTCAGGTTTTTGTTGTTCACATTGGATCCAATCTGTATACCCACCAATCCAATTTCTTTTATTCTATGTAGTTCTTGTACTGCTAGTTCTGCATCCTGCATCGGCACCGTCCCTAATCCAACGTATTGCTTCGGATATTTCTGAACGATTTCAGCTATATGGTCGTTCAGGAATTCGGAAATTTCCAAACAATCTTTGGGCTTGGCCCAATAGGCAAATAAGACCGGGATGGTGCAGATTACCTGGACCTGTGTATCGAATTCTAAATATTCGTTGATGCGCACCTCCGGGTCCCAACAGTTTTCATTGATCTCTCTAAAGAACTTACTATCCTGCATCATCCGTGCCCAACCTTTTCTGTGATGATCAAGATGAATGAAACCTCCGTAACCAAATTTGTCTGCCCATCGAGGCATACGATCAGGCATGAGATGTGTATGCATGTCAATTTTCAGCATAGCAACAGATTGATTTGACTTGATGAGAAAACGTTGAAGCGGATTTATTTAGCTCGTCACTACTACTTTCCGATCTTCTTTTTTTTGGCACCGGATCCGGCCCATGTGTACCCCAAGGATGACACTTTACCAACCGTTTTACGCCGAGCCACAAGCCACGTAAAGGTCCCCATTCATTGATCGCCTCGACCGCATACTGGGAGCAGGTTGGTTCGTGACGACATGTGCCGGGGAACAAAGGAGAAATTATCCACTGATACAACCGGATCGGCAGGATAAAAATTGTATTTAGGAGCTTTCTCATTTGGGTTGGGAAAGTTAGCAAGAATAATTGACTTCCGTTGAACAAAAAACCCTGTTCAACAGCACTGGTCGAACAGGGTAATTGCGCAAATTTTTTGAATTATTTGATCCCTAATTTCTTTTTAATGTCTTTTGGAATACCGTCTTTGTGAATAAGAATATTCATGGTTTTGTATCTCGCATATGGGAAAGATGCATAAAAGTATCCATCACAGTTGTTGTATTTTGTACCCCACGAGTTCTTTACAATAAAATATTTGGTACCATTCTGATCTTGTAATGTTCCGGTAATGTGCATACCATGATCGTCTGTGGTTTCCTGAGAATCAAATGCAGCTTGTCTTTCTTCTTGTGTTACAATGCGCTCTTTGCCAGGAGCCATAAATGCGTTTGACACTTTCTCCGCTCCTGCAGAATTGAAAAACTTATCATCCTTTCCTTTTTCCTTAATTGTTGATTCATCTTCAGGAAGAATGGCCAATGCATCTCTAAACGAGAATCCTTTCTCAGAAACATCTGCACCCCATGCAAACGTGTATCCATTTTTAACAGATTCTTCCATTACCTGCATCAATTCATCAATGGGAAGATTGTACCCTGTTCTCATGGCCCAGTTGTCTTGAACTTCCAGTACAAATGGCTTGTAGAATGGATGATGTGTGTACGAGGTCAAGGAAATGTAATCGTCCATATTCCAACCCAGAGACTCTGAGAATGATCCGGGAGTATATTCCTGACCATTGTAAGTAAATTTAAAATCCTCCATATTTTCATCCGGAAGGTCACCTAGGTAAGCGTCTGCCACTCCAACTATGGCCTTTTTCCAATTAGGAGTCAGTTTTCCACCCTGAGGTCTTTTCGCCAACACTTCCACCATGGCCTTCATCATTTGTTCCATTTCGTCGTGTGAATGTGTTTCAGAACCGTATTCCAATCCTTGATATACTTCTTCAGGCACAATACCATATCGTTCAATCACCCATGGAATATCATGAAACGCACCACCCTGTCCGAAATTAAACGTCCCATACATTCTCAGATAATTTTCTGCCTTTCCAATGTAAGCGTTACGAACAATGAACATTTCCGACAAATTGTGTTTTCCTTTTTTCATTCTAAGCAACTCAGATTCAAAAAAGGAAAGTGAAGAAAAGCTCCAGCATGTTCCCGTTCGGTTTTGATTTTGCACCTCAGTAGCATCATTGTCAGCAATTACCTCAAAACGGTATTCACTGCCTTTTTTGTTAGTTAATGGTTCTTCTTCCTGTGCAACGGTTGTGCTTCCTGCAGCTACGCAAAAAGCAAGCACTATTGTTTTTGTTATTCTATTATACATCCCTTTAGTTTATTGTGTAATCAGTAGTGCCGTCTCGACTGTCTTTCAATTGTATTCCTGCGGCACTTAATTCATCTCTTATTTTGTCCGAAAGTTCAAAATTCCTGCTGAGTTTTGCTTCTTTTCTCAAATTGATGAGAATATCCATCACTCCATCAAGCGGACCTTGTTTTCGATCTTGAATGTCTTTCAGTCCTAGAACATCAAACACCATACCTCGAAAAGTTTCGGACAGCAAGTTACTCGTTTTCTCCGAAATGTTATCGATTGAACCCTTTTTCGCATAGACGTTGATCTTGCTTACCAGCTCAAACAATGTTGCAATTGTTCTCGGCGTATTGAAGTCATCATTCATAAACGCAAAACATTGTTCACAAAGTCCCACGATTGCGGTATCCTCAGCATCATTGAATTCGTTTTGAGTGAACGAAAGTTTATCCAGTGTTTCTATCGCGGCCATCAGTTTTTGGTATCCTTTCTCAGAAGCGGAAAGTGCCTCACTGGAAAAATCTAGCGTACTCCTGTAATGAGCCTGCATCATGAAGAATCGGACCACCATTGGATGATATGCTTTTTCCAACAATTCATTTTCTCCTGAAAAGAGCTCATGCGGCAATAAGGTGTTGCCGGTTGATTTACTCATTCTCTTTCCATTCAACGTAAGCATATTACCATGCATCCAGTAATTGACCGGAGAAGTCTCATTGGATGCTTTGCCTTGAGCAATTTCGCACTCGTGATGTGGAAACTTCAAGTCCATTCCTCCACCATGAATATCGAACTGATCTCCCAAGTATTTAGAGCTCATTACGGAGCATTCCAGGTGCCAGCCCGGGAATCCATCGCTCCAAGGCGATTGCCACCGCATAATGTGCTGATCTGAAGCTTTTTTCCAAAGCGCAAAATCTATCGGGTCTCTTTTCTCAGATTGACCGTCCAACTCTCTAGTACCTTCTCTTAGCTCATCCAATTTTCGTCCGGAGAGCTCCCCGTAATTATTTTTCTCTGAGTATTTCTTTACATCAAAGTAAACAGATCCGTTCACTTCATATGCCAATCCTTTGTCCATGATCGTTCGGATCATCTCGATCTGCTCAATGATGTGTCCGGTCGCAGTGGGCTCTATGGATGGAGGTAAGGCATTGAAACTTCTCATTACGTTGTGGAAATCGACCGTGTAGGCCTGAACAATCTCCATCGGCTCTAACTGTTCGATCCGGGCCTTTTTGGCGATCTTATCTTCACCTTCATCCGCATCATTTTCCAGATGACCCGCATCGGTAATATTTCTAACATACCGAACCTGATAACCAATGTATTTCAGGTATCGATACACCATATCAAATGTGAGAAAAGTCCGACAATTTCCTAAATGTACATTGCTGTAGACTGTTGGTCCACACACATACATTCCAACGAGGTTTTTGTTTATCGGAATGAATTCTTCCTTTTTTCCTGAAAGCGAATTGTAGATGAAAATTTTGTTGGCTATTTCGTCCGCCATATTCAGATGTCGATTTTTGACTCCATACCAATTTGCTTCAGCAATTCCATCTTGACCGCATGATCATT
>MDSW01115951.1_pt1 | contig 27848 bp, 25 predicted proteins | sample 811171 | NCBI WGS metagenome assembly MDSW01 (sample SAMN05326641, study PRJNA326480) | marine metagenome | isolation source: seawater | place: Atlantic Ocean: North West | collected 2012 | reverse complement strand
TAATGGGATGAAAGCTGGTGTCGCTATAAATCCTGACACAGATATAACTTTGTTAGAAAAATATATTAAAGAAATTGATCTAGTATGTGTTATGGGTGTTTTTCCAGGTTTTAGCGGTCAAGCTTTTATTGAGGCTACTTACGAAAGATGTCAGAAGGTTAAAGAATTAATAAATAAACATAAATCGAGCACCCTAATTGAGGTTGATGGAGGTGTTACATTAGATAATGCGAAAAAACTAATTAAATGTGGAGCCGATGCCTTAGTCTCTGGTAGTCATGTTTTTAAAGCTGATAATCCAAAAGAAATTATATCCAAATTAAAGCATGTCTAATATTAATCTAACGATTTATTAATATAAATATAATAGACATTCTAAATTTTTATCAGGTTAAAATAGTCGACATTTTATTGATAATACCCGACATTAAATATATATTTATATATATTTACCAAAATAAATTATAACTATTCAATGATAAACAGGCTAATATCATTTCTACTGTTTTTTATATTCACTTTTACATTTTCTTTCAATAATGAGATAAAGGGAAAATTTATTCATGATATAGATGTAAATAAAAACGAACTTTATTTGTTTAATAATCTGCTAGAATTAAAAACGTATGATCTTGAGACTGGCTTAATTAAATTTTCTCGTCAAATTAATCAATTAGATCCAAATCGTTTAAACAATAAAACCTGGAGTGGTCTATACAGTGGAGATGTTAACCTTAGTCCTGATGTTATGAACGGTCTTATGAATAATCTTAAATTAAAGAAACTTGAAAATGATAGATTTTATCTTTTTCATGATGGGGGTGGACTCGTCTTATCTTTAGAGGATGATAAATTAAATAGGGTTGATAACAGTTTTCCATTTATGAATAAATTTTTTGGAGACTTCATAAGCTATAACAACAAGATATTTCACTTTGGGGGATATGGCTTATTTAGAACTAATAATACAATGCTTTTATTTGACGAAGGCAATTCCAATCAATGGGATGAGGTAACTTATAAAAATAATCTTCCTAGCGAAATAAAAAGTGGACTAGCATCTTTTTCTTCTCTTTTAATTGACTCAAATTATTACATACTTGGCGGAAATAGCTCCTTCAACAATGAGAGATTTTATAACAAATCTATATTGAAGTTTGACTTTGAAGAATATTCATGGGTAAATTTAGGAGAAATAAATCTTGATCTTTCTGAAAATCCATTAATAATACCTTCTGAAAACTGTTTTTATATTTTTGACAGAGATTTCTTTTATCAAGTTCAGTTATTAAAAGGAAAAATGCTAAAGTTTGACTATAAAAGAGATTTTAAAGCTGAAAATTTGGGTAGTAATATACCTTACAGTAAGAGTGATCAATCTTTTATAAGCATAAATAAAAAAGGAGAAGAATTTGGAGTCATAAGCATGAATAATTATGATAATAAATACATTCACACATTTAGACCTCATAATGGTAGAGTGAATACTTCAATGCTCAATAAATATAAGCTTGATCAAATTATAGATGTAGACTCAGTTAAAGAAATACCCCTGTATAAAGTTGAACAATCAAGAAATCAATTTTTTATACCAATGTTGATCGTATTAATAATAATTATTATTAATTTATTGTATAAAGGAATAAGTAAAGATATTGAAGTAGTAAATAAAAAATTATACACTCTCGTAGATGATGAATTATTCTTTTTGAGTACTAAAATAAATATCGACAATAATGCTATTGAAATATTAAAAATGCTTCAGGAAAATGAACAAATCACAAGTAATGATATAGTGGCTAAGTTAGTTGATAATGGTCTATCTTATGACTATGCGTCTAAAGTGAAAAATAAAATCGTCGAATCCCTAAATGAAAAGTTTGTGTTTGTAACAAATTCAAGTGAGCCATTTATAAATATTAGCAAAAGCTCTCAAGATAAAAGGATACAAATACTTAGTTTGATTAAGAGCTAAATTTTTTTCTATTCATAAATTCAAAAAAGATATACCAAAATACACTTATAGCTACATAAATCAACGTTAACTCTTTTGAATTGAAATTAGGTTCAATAAGAAATATAACGATACAATTAAACCAATTTATAAAGGTTAAAACTAATGAAGTTCTAAAATGTGTCATTCCACTATCTAAAAGAATGTGATGCAAATGGTTTCTATCAACACTAAAAGGAGACTTTTTATTAAATATTCTGACAATCATAACTCTTAAAGTATCCAAAACAGGGATGGATACGGTGGATATTGCTATTATAGGAATATTTTCGAGATTTATAGAAAAAGATTCAACAGAAATTGAATATGAAGCACTTGTTATATATGTAATTAAATATGTAGCTATCCAAAAACCTATAAATAAGGAACCTGCATCTCCAACAAACAGTTTTTTGCCTTTATGAAAATTATATCTAAGAAACATCATATTACATCCAATAATAATGACAGAAACTGAAGCAAGTGTATAAAATTGATTTATACTATTTGTAAACAAAAAAGATAAAAAGAAAAATATAGAGAATATAGCCAAGTAACCATCTATACCATCAGTCAAATTAATTGCATTCATAATTGATAAATAAACAAAAGATGTAAATAAAAGACCAGGAATATAACCAATTTCATAAATTCCAAAAAAACCATTTAAATTTTGAATTACGGGCATTATAGAATTGGAATAAAGAAGCATCAAAATCAAAAAACTAAGAATTATTAATTTATTGAATGCCGAAATCTCAGTAAAATCATCATAGAATCCTACAACAGAAACCAGAATTGAAGTAGCCACGATCGGGCTAAAATTAGAAAATTTAACAAAATCTAAATTGTCTAAGATTAATGCAGAAACCAAAATTATAGACGGATAGACAACTCCTCCACCTGTAAATACTAATCCTCTATGGGCCGCCCTTGAATTTATACTTTTTACAAGGTTATAAGTTTTAGCAAATTGAATATATTTTCCAAAAAGAAATTTTGATAGGAATATTACTCCAATTAGCAACCCTGAATAAAAAATCCAAAAAGAAATCTCTGAACCCATATTCAAATTTACTAATTTAAATAGTGTATATTATAGTGTCATTTAAATTCTTTATTATAATTATCTATTTGAAATAATTTAAGTTTATGATATTAAATCTTTTTAAATCAAAGCCAAAGTTAAAAGAATTAATACCGCCAGGGTCTATTGATATTCATTCACATATTTTACCCGGAATAGACGATGGGCCTAAAAACATCACAGAATCTTTGAAACTAATTAATGAAATAAAAAAAATTGGTTTTCAGCAAATTATTGGTACACCTCACACATATAGTGGACTTTATGAAAATACAAACGATACAATTAAAACTAGCTTTGAACATTTAAAAACTAAAATAGACAAAGATATAACAGTTTCATATGCATCTGAGTACTTGCTAGATATTTCATTAATTGAAAGAGCGAAAAGAGGAAAATTACTTACAATAAAAGACAACTATATATTAGTTGAGATTAATTTTATTTCATTGCCAATTAATTTTAAAGAAATGATATTTGAGCTTAAAAAATTGGGTTATATTCCTATTTTAGCTCACCCAGAAAGATATTTATTCTTACTTAGGAATCTTTCTCTAATTGAAGAAATTAAGAATATGGGCTGTTATTTACAATTAAATCTACTTTCTGTAACAGGTTATTACGGAGATGATGTTTGTGCTTTTAGTGATAAATTATTAAAAAACAGTTTAATAGATTTTATTGGAAGTGATATTCATAATATTCACCAAGTGAATTGTTTTAATAAAAAAATTAAGATAAAGGAGGTAAATAAATTAGAAAAAATTATAGATAATAATAAGCTTTTTAACAAAAGCTAGACTATTTATCCTCTGAATAACCATATCCGTAGCCATAGTTATAACCATATTTGTAACCATAACCATAACCATAACCATAAGCATATGATTGCTTAGAGCCAACAGAATTTAAAACTATATTCATATTAGGTAATTTGTTTTCATTCTGACATTCGTTGATAAAATCTGTAAGTTGAATATCAGTAAAAGTTGACCTAACAACATAAACTGTAGCATCAATATGTTTTGATATCGCAAAAGTATCTGAAACTAGAACGCAAGGAGCGGAATCAATTATTATATAATCATAAACCTTCTTTAGTTCATTGATTAAATTTGCAAATTTGGCAGAAGACAATAGCTCGGTTGGATTAGGGGGAATCGAACCGGAAAGTATCATATCTAGATTTTCATGCTTTACAATATACTTTTTATAATCATCATCATTTTTATAAATATAATCAGATAAACCAGAAACTTTATTCTTATCTAGATTTAAAAATTTATGTATTTGAGGATTTCTCAAATCAGCACCAATTAAAAGAACTTTATCTTCAGGTGAGCTAAGCCTAGCTGATAAATTAACGGAAACAATGGTTTTACCCTCACCCTTAACCGATGAGGTTACTAAAATGGTTTTGCAATTATTTTTATTTGTGTCTTTAAATAATATAAAATTTAAATTAGCAATTGTCATTCTAATACTTTCTGAAAGAATATCTCTTGAAACATTTGACTTCTTTAATACTTTTAACAATGATTTATCGTTAATAAAAGGGATCTCGCCTATTATAGGAATATCATTTAAGCGTCCAGAAAGCTGTTCCTTTGTATGAATCTTTGTATCAAGATAAAACCAAATAAATAAGATTGTAAACGGTAAAGCAACTCCGATTACAAATGAAAAAAGATATATAAACTTAGGGTTGGGTGAAATTGGATATATAGATGTATTTGCAGGATCAATCACTTTAATAGAAGGTGAAGTTACTGCAAAATTTATTGAAGCTTCTTCTCTTTTTTGAAGAAGTAGTACAAATATTGCCTCTTTTACAGACTGTTCTCTTTCAATTGATCTCAATATTTTTTCATCTTCAGGTAAAGCTAGTACTTTATCTAAATATTGATCATTTTTAGCTATTAATAAATTCTTATTTAAAGTAAGTTGTGATTCAAAAGCCTTAATCGATTTAATAATATTTTCCTTAATCACCTTAATATTGTTCGAATAAGCATTTAAAACAGGATTATTTTCTCCAGCGCCAAAACTTACTTTATTTTTTTCGATTATTAGTTGATTGAATTGAATAATTAAGTTGTTCAGACTCTCATCTTCAAGACCAATATTCACCGGTAATAATTCAGCTTCCTCATCTTTTAAAGTTTCGGAAAGTAATTCCAGGATTTTAATTTGGGTACTTACTGAGAGTAATTGCTCTTCTAAACCAATTTTTTGATTTATAGATATTTTTGCATTTTCCTCAACCTCGATAAGTTCATTATCGATTTTAAATTTTTGCTTTGTACTTTCAACCAATTCCAAATCTTTTGTAATATCATTTATTCTATTGTTTACAAAATCAATTGTTCTTTTTGAATTAAGTCTGCGATCATTAATACCGTCTTGATCAAATAGTTCAATCAATGTATTTAAAATGTTAGAATTTTTACTAATAGAGTTTCCATTGAGGGTTAGAGAAAGAATATCACTTTCTGAACCAACAGATTTAATGATTAATGATTCTTTATAATAAGATACCGTATTTTTGAAAGGGTAAATTTCTAGTCTATAAGATTTATCAAACAAATTTGAAATTTCATCTCGATTATTAAGACTAAAATAAAATGGTAAATCCATGCCTGAAGAATTATATTCTTCATTAACATATTCAGATTCATTAAAGTTATCTAAAATTCTTAAACCATCTTCATTTATATAAATATCATACTGGTTAATTTCTTGAGTTTGGGTTAAAAAATCTTTATCAACAATTAATGTATGATCTGAGCCTTCAATCCAATTATCAGGATTTATTTCGTGAATCTTATTAAAGCTTAGATTATAATGTTTTAATTGTAAATTGAGCTTTTGGGTTACTTGACCTATAAGACTTGTCGACTTTAATAACTCAATTTCATTTTCAAGATTTATCATTGAACGATTAAAAATTGTCATTGCCGTTGGTAAAGCTAAATCTCTTTCTTGATCTAATATTTTGATTTTGGCATTTGTTTCAAATACATCTGGGGTATATCTGATATAGGTATATGAGCAGGCAAGAAAAATTAATACTGAGAAAACAAAATATGGCCAAAAGTTGAGATACCTAAAAAGTTCCGCCTTTAATTTAGAAGCTTCAAATTCAATTTTTTCATCATTCATCTTTAACTCTGTATTACGATTATAGAAGATAATATAAAAGATAATAAACTAATCAGTGTTCCAGAGTTACCAATTATACCTGCATTCTTGACCTTGGTATTGTTAGGATTAACTATTATAATATCATTGTTTTTTAATAAGTAGTAATCAGAGCTTACAAGATTTCCTGATGTTAAGTCTACATCAATGGTATTTCTTTTATTGTCTAATTCTCTAATTATTTTTATATTTTTTCTATCAGCAGTAATTTCTAGACCACCTGCAAGGCCAATAGCCTGAAAAATGCTAATATGGTTTTCAAAAAAATTATAAGTACCAGGTCTTTTCACATCCCCAATTACCGTTACTCTTGCATTTAGCAATCTTACATGTACCGTGTGATCAGTTAACTGATTTCCTTCTAAAAGTAATTTAAAAATTAAATTTTGAATTTCGTTTGTTGTTTTATCAACAACGTTAACTTTACCTAAAATTGGAAAAGTAATATTTCCATCAATATCAACCAAATAACCCTGAAGTTTTAGCATATCTGGTGAAGATGCAGCAATTCCGGAGGTGGTTACGCTATTATACAATATACTAGTTTCTGCACTCAATGTTCTTACGGAAATCTTTAAAATATCATTTGGCTTGATAAGAATTTCTTCATAACTAACATTTTCGTAATCTGAATTAACAGAATTTTGTAATAAAAGGACTGATTTTTTTGAGGAACATGAATTTATTAAAAAGAAACCAAATAAAAAATAAAGTAAAAAAGTAAATTTTCTCATTCAATTAATTATGTAAGGGATGCGAAAATACAAAAATTTAAATACATTTATAAAAATTATATTTTTTTTGGGTAAGTCAGAATTAGAAAAATCAGATTCAATAAATATACTTGCAAAGATTTTATTTGATAACAACAATGTTTTTGAATTAAAACCAACAACATGGACTGAAGTATTAAAAAAATCAAGTTCACAGTTAGTCCTTCCTTCATTTTACATTTCACTTCTCAAACAAAAAAAAATAAATGCAAATAAAGAACTTTTAAATTATTGTAAGAAAATTTATAAAATTAATTTAAACAGAAACAAGCAACTCTTAATTGAATTAAAAGAAATTTCATCAATATTTAACAAGAATAACATTAATTATATTTTTTTAAAAGGTTCAGCATTAGTTATATCAAAATGCTATATTGATTTAGACAGAATGATTGGTGACATAGATATATTAGTTGATAAAAAGGACTTAAATAAGGCATATAAATTATTAAAAAAAGCGAATTATAATTCTAAAACTAATACAATATTTTCCTACCAAAAACATTATCCTAGATTGGTAAATAAAAGTAAATTATTTGCAGTTGAATTACACAAAAATTTACTTGATAATGATAATAGTCTATTGATTTCGGAGGATATATTAAATTCTAAGCAAAATTTTGATAATATGCCAGTGGCATCTGCTTATTTCCAGGCCCTAAATATTATTTATAATTACCAGATTAATGATTTTGGATATAATACATGTGAAGTCAGCTTAAAGGCATTAGCAGATATAAATGAGCTATATTCTAAATTTAATATTAAAAGTCTACCAAACAATAAGTATGTTAGAGGTTTTCATTTTTTTGTTAATAAGAACAACAAAAAGATCTCAATATTGAGAAACAGTGACTTAAGAGAAAATAAAATTAATGGTTTAAGAATATTATTAAAAAGAAAATATAAACTCTATAATATTATTGATTATAAATTAAGTTATCTGTTTTCTAAATCAAATAAGCGATTTAAACAAATTTTAGAGTTTATGAAAAATAATGAATTTAGATATTACTTAGTAAAATCTATTTTTAACAGAAATAAATAAAATATATAATTAATTAATCCTAATAATATAGTCTTCAACTAATTTATATTTTTGACCGCTTTTTTTGCAAAGACCCAATCCGTTGGAGTCTATTTTAATTTTATCACCATATTCGCTAATCCAACCAATTTGTTTAGCTGGATTTCCAACCATAATTGCATAGTCAGGTACATCTTTAGTTATAACCGCACCAGCACCAACTAAACTAAATTTTCCAATTTTATTTCCGCAGATGATTGTTGCATTAGCTCCAATCGTTGCTCCTTCACAAACATATGTTTTCATAAATTCAGTTCGTCTGTTAACATGGCTTCTAGGATTGATAACATTTGTAAATACCATTGAAGGCCCTAAAAAAACATTGTCTTCACAAATTACACCTGTATATACTGAAACGTTATTTTGAATTTTTACATTATCTCCTAGAACCACTTCAGGTGATATTACAACATTTTGACCTATGTTACAACTTTTCCCAATTTTAGAATTTTTCATAATATGAGTAAAATGCCAAATTTTAGTTCCCTCTCCTATCTCACAGGGTTTATCAACAAAAGAAGATTCATGAATAAAAATATTATTTTCCATAATTTAATTTTATTTGAAAATTAGCTACTTCTAGCCCCTTTAAATATAATATTGTAAAAACAAATAAAAAAATACTTGAAATCTGTTTTTAATGGGTTTTTTTCATATTGATTTAAATATTTCAACTCCGAATCTATTATTTGATCTAGAGTTTTAGGCAGATCAGCATAAAATGGTGGAATTAGTCCAGGCTTGGATTTTATCCTTTTATTTTTTGCTTCATCAGTGTACAAATTAAAATAATGTTCACTTAGGGGTCTTACTCCAACTATTTTCATTTCTCCCCTCAGTACATTTATTATCATAGGAAGTTCATCAATCCAAAATTTTCTTAGCAATCTACCGATATAAGAAACTCTAAAATCGTTTTTAATTTTACCTCCGTCCTTTAGCGCATATTTTTCATACATGTATTCTTGAAGATATTCTGAATAGGGTCGCATTGTTCTAAATTTATAAACATTAAAGATTGAGTTATTAATTCCAATCCTTTTTAATTTAATCAAAAACGAAAAGGAAGGATCTAAATTATAATCTGGATTTTTAATTTTTTCAGCAACCAAAAAAATCATTGAGTTAAACTCAATATAATTCAAAATTTTAAAGCCACAAGAATAAAATCTTCCAAAAACCTCAGCTTTTGAAACTAATCTACCATTTCCAATTGTTGAAATTGAATAGAGACTTTTGGAGATAATTTTGAATTTTTTAAGAAAAAGAAAAAAAGATTTAATAAAATTTATTCTTGATAAACTATTAAATAACAACATAATTAAAAAAATAATATTCCCAATTAAATATGAATATTTTTTAATTAGTATTTTCTTTAATTGACCTTGAGTAGTAAAATTAGCAATTAGTATTCCACCTTTACACAAATTTTTATTTCTTCTCTCTAGAAAATGATTTATATATCTTAAATAATTAAGCTTATTAAAATTAACAATTAAGTCATACTTTTTATCATAATCTGTAAAGTCATACTCACATCTTTTTTTCGACGATTTATTTTTATAGTATTTAGATAAAAATGATATAAATTTTTGATTTTCAAAATATGTTTCAATTATTTTTTTTTGCTTAAAATTTAAATTTTCAAAATCATTTATTTCATTTTTTATTTCTTCAAACATATTATGAATCAGCTTTTATAATTTTGAAACAAATCTACCATTAAATCAGTTAAATCAATTTTTTGTGATAACATTTTGTCTCTATTAATTTTATGTCTTTCTTTTAATTTATTATCCGAAAGCAAAGTTTCAAGTTTTTCGAATAATTTATCCTTTTGATTTGACTTAAATCCATAACCTAAATTATACTTATTTTCTAATTCATCAAGATAACTAATTCTACCAACAAAATCATTAAATCTTATAAATGGGGTTCCAAGAACGCCTGCCTCTGCTGACATTGTTTGGCTATCTGATATTAATAAACTTGCGAAATTTAATACATGAGGCATTTCATTTACTTTTATTTTGATTCTGTATTTCTCTAATATTGGAGATAAGCTTCTTTCTGAACTTATGAATACATTTCCAAATTCTTCAAGTCTAGAAATGATTTTTAAAACATCGTCATTATTTAATCCTTTCACGCCAACATCATGAGTAGCTTTTAGGGAAACTAATCTAATCAGAAAATATTTATCATTTTTATTTTTATTAAACTTAGTTTTGTCAATATCAGGGAAAAATTTATTCGGATGTAAATAACCTAATTCTTTATATCCATCAAATGGAATTTTTTTGTAATTAAAAAAACCCATATTTGAGCACCTCGGAGATAAAATTTTATTACAAAAAATATGTTGAAAAAAAGTTTCAGGAACCGCTGTTACATCATCATCCTGAAACAAAATCGTTGGAGTATTTGAAACAAATCCATTAATTCCTAATAAATCATCAGTAATAAATAAATCATATTTTTTGTTACGTAAGAAGAGCTGAATCTTGATAAATGTCAAAATTATATATATAACTGCACTAATATATGCAGGAACATATTTAATTTTTCTTCCTTTAGGGAAAATATTCTTAAATTTCCAGCCTTCATTTATTAAAAGATCTTCTAGAATGTCCTTACTTGAAATAAGTATATCTACTTTATGACCTTTTGATATTAAAATATTTATAGTATTTCTAAATACATGAAAATAAGCCGGGTGAATAAAAAAAAATAAAAAGTTTTTCATCAATTAACTATATATTTTCTTAAAATAGGACCTAAAACCAGAGTTAATTTAAACGGCAATAAAATCCATATTTTTGATAAAAATTTATATTTATTTATGTTAGTTGTTGGCACAGAGTAATTATCATAAATAGGAACTTCTTTAACATTCCATTGTTTTTTAAATCTCAAAGAACCACTATTTAAATTACTCCTTCCAAATGAGAAAATTTTATTTTTTGATGTTATAGCAAACCTCATCATCTCATAATACAATATCATATTTGTATTTAATGTGTTAAATTCCACAATCGTAGAAGCCCACATTACCTCAAAATAATCATTAAAGGAAAAACATATTGATGTACCAATCGGCTTTTTATTATAATAAACAGTAAAAATTGTAAATCTATCCTTTGGATAATTATTTTTAAATTTTTTGAAGTAGGAAATCCCAGGAACAGGTGTCCCAAGCCTATGTAAACCTTTTGCGTAAATTTTATAAAAATTAGTTAAACAATCTGAATTGTTAATTTTAACAGAAAGACCATTCTTGTAAGCCTTTTTAATTTGGCTACGTAATTTCGATTTGAAGCTATTTATTAATAAATCTTCACTTTCGGGTAAATTTTTATAAATAGTTATTTTATTTAAAACAGAAAATTTAGAAAATCTTAGATGCGTTTTTACTCTAAAATTATAATTTCTTTCAGAGAAAAATATATTGTAAATTTTTTTAACATTACTTTCAACACCATCAAATAAAAAAATTCCCCCATTACTAAGCAATGGCATTGAATAAAATTTATTTTTTTTTGATAGACCAACAAAAACACCAATTTCAATTTTATTCTCTTTAATCAGAAAATACTCGGTATCCATATTAAAAATTTGTGAAAGAATTATTCCAAAATCTGGGCATAGGGATAAAGAAATAGAATTTTTATTTAATTTATCAACTATTGAATTCCATTTATTAATTTGAGATTTTAAACAAATTTTTTCAAAACTAATCATGTGATTAATTTATTTTGCAAACAATAATCTTTTATTGTTGTGAATTTATAATTCCTATTGCTAAAAAAATTAATTTCTTTTTCGTACAATAACAAAGCATCTTTTCCAAGATTTTTGGATTTAAGTTTAGAACGCATATAATCTTGAATAAAATAAGAAAATAAATTTTTGGATCTTCTATTAATCTTTCTTTTTTCATTACTCTCATCAATCATTTCGTTTGGATGAATATCAAAAACTATTGGTTTTTGATTAAAAGAATTTTCGAAATTTAATAATCTTCTTTGCAATGAAGTTATCGTTGGGAATATTCTCATAGTTGTACCCAGATAAGGTAATCCTGTAGCACTCAGCGGAACTTCAACAATTCCATCATTTCCAGACTTGAATATATTATTAATAGAGGTGATATAGGGAAGCCTGGGCGAAAGCAACCAATTAAGCTTCTTCAATGCACCAAACGAAAAAAACATATCAAATCTCTGAGAAGCAACCGAACTATCAATTTTAAATCCAGTTTCCAAGAGTGCTTTGACTGTTTTTTTATTTGTTCTCAATGCTGGAGCTCTGAATGAAATTACCTCATCAGAAATAATGTCTTCAAGAATTTTTTTCGACTGATTTAAATGTTCAATTTGAGATTCTAGACTCATAACATCAAAACCAAACTCTTTTTCATGTCTTAAGCCATGACTGCCAACTTCATGACCATCTTTTAGTACCATCTTAACAATATCAGGTATTAATTTAGCAATATAACCTGTAAAATAAAATGTTGATTTGACATTATACTTTCTATAAATTTCTAAAAGCAAAGGCATTCCTTCTCGGTAAACTTTAAATCCTGTACTGTCTCTTAAATCATTGTGCCAAATTGAAGTAGTTTCAACATCATTTGTCAGTAGACAATATCTAATATTTTTACCCATTTTGTAAAATATTTATAATTTTTTCACTTGATTTTCCGTTACCAAAAGGTTGTTTCCAGTTTTGTGAATTATTTTCCCAATAATTAACGGCTGAAATTATTTTTTCTTCGTTTAGGCCAGTTAATATATTTGAACTGACTTCAATAGTTTCTGGTCTTTCAGTATTTTCTCGCAAAGTTATACAAGGCTTATTTAAAATACATGCCTCCTCTTGAATACCACCTGAATCAGTGAAAATTAAAGATGAATTATTGATTAAGGATAAAAAATCAAAATATCCTAGTGGGTCCATTAATCTAATATTATGAGTATTAATATTCATATCTAAAAAATTCTTTTTTGTCCTTGGGTGAACTGGAAAAACAATTTCATAATTATATTCTTTGGAGATTAAATTAAGAGATTCAATTATTTTTTTCAGGTTTTCTCTGTCATCAACATTTGCTGGTCTATGTAATGTAACAAGTGCGTATCTTTTATTTAAAGAAAGTTTTTTAAAAATATCGATATTTTTAAACTTGTCTAAGTTCATTTTTATCGAATCAACAATAGTATTTCCAACAACAAATATTTTTGAATCACAAATCCCACTTTTTCGTAAATAAGAAGCGGAAACTTCTGTGGGACAAAAACAGAAATCACTTATACTATCGGTGATTATTCTGTTAATTTCTTCTGGCATACTGTAATCAAAACTTCTTAATCCTGCCTCAACATGGCCCAATTTAATTTTACATTTATTAGCAGCCAATGCAGCTGCTAAAACGGTATTGGTATCGCCCTGAACAAGAATATAATCGTAAGAATTATTTATAAATATTTCCCCGCATTTTTCCATAATTTCTGCGATTTGGGTATGGGGGGTTTTTGATTTTACCCCCAAATTGATTTTTGGATATTCGATTCCAAGATCTTTGAAAAAAAGTTTATCCATATTTTCTGAATAGTGTTGTTGCGAATGGATAATGTCATGATTAATATTATTCAATTCGCAATATTTTATAATTGGCGACATTTTAATTATTTCAGGGCGAGTGCCTACGACGATTGCTATTTTCATTTTATGAATTTATTTAAGTGGATCCTTAACTTGTTCCTGTAATCAATTAAATTAAATTTTTTTTCAAATATATCTTTTGAGTTTTTACTAAGTCTAGAATAATTAGTGTCATCTGATAAAGTCAAATTGATATATTTTGATAAATCTTTGATGCTGTTAGATTCAAATAGATATCCGTTTTTATTATGCGTGATTGCTTCTTGCATTCCTGTGTTAGATGTTCCTATGACTGGTTTTCCTAACGACATCCCTTCTATTAATGATATTGCAAGGCCTTCTCTTGATGATGCTAAAATTATTAAATCACTGATATTTAATATTTGATCAACAGAATATTGGTCGGAAATTATAAATACCTTATCTAAAATCTTATCTTTTTTAATTTTATTTTTTAATTTATTTTCATCTTCACCAAAACCATATAAAATTAAAATAATATTATCTATGTCCTTTAGTGAAAGTTTGAATGCATCAATAAGAAATTCTTGTCTTTTTATTTTTCTAAAGTGGGCAACACAGGATATAATTTTTTTTTCTGAAATTTTTAATTCAGATTTTACTCTGTTTATTTCTTCAACACTAATTTTATCGACTTTTTCAATAGCATTTAAAATTACTTCAATTTTGTTTTGATTAACATGAAGTTTTTTAATGAAGTGATTTTTAACTGTTTCAGAAACAGCCCATATTTTGTTTCCATAAAAATCAAAATTTAAAAATAATTTTTTAGAGGTGGCGTGAGCGATAAAAACTACTTTAATTTTAGTTAATTTTTGGATAAAATAGAATAAAGGTGACAAATACCTATGGTGATTGAATATTAACTCCACCTTATTTTTTTTTATAATTGATAAAAATCTAAAAAAAACCTTAAAATAAGAAAATACAGCTGTAATAAAATTCTTGTTTAATCCTAGATCAAAATTTATGTAATCAACTTCTTTATTAATTGTTTTAGAAAGTTTTCCATCACCTGCAAGAACGATAACATTATGACCATCTGAGGCCATGATATTAGCCATGTTTACTAGAACTTTTGCAGCACCTCCTGGAGATAGATCTGTATAACAATGTATTATATTCATTACTAATAAAACTTACTCAAAAAATAGCCAACTCCATTTATGTGATTTCTCAAACTATTATTACTAAAATTTTCAACGATAATTCTTGGAATTGAAAATTTATTTTTATTTTCTAAGAATAAAGGTTTTAGATAAGTTGTAGCCGCTGTATTAAACCCAATCTTTTTAGCTGCATCATGCTCTCTCTGTTTACATTCCCTTATTGTACCGAAAGGATATGCAAAATGTTTTACTTTAATATTTAGCAGTTTCTCTAAAAAATATTTACTTTCTGAAATTTCATTTTCCATCTCATTATTTGTAAGTGAATTTAGGTTAGGGTGATTTATAGTATGTGCTCCAATTGTTATAAGCTTATGACTACTTAAATATTTTACTTGAGTTTTATTTAAACATATATTGATATAATCAATTTCATTTTCAGAAAATTCATCAATAAATGAATTAATTTTATTTGAATTAAGGGATAAAATATATTTTCTTAATTTTTTAAAACAATATAATTTTTGAAAATAATTATTGGTGTTAAAATTAAATACTTTTCCCTCATATGAAAATTCAATTTTTGATTTCTTCTTAATATTATCCCATAATTCATACCACCACATTCTACCATCACCTTTTAAAAACTTAGTTGTAATATATATAGTTGCTGGAATATTATATTTTTCTAGAATAGGCAATGCATTTGTTAAATTATCTAGATATCCGTCGTCAAATGTAATTACAAGCGGGGTTTTGGTTGAAGTAATAGGTTTGTATAGATCATCAAGTGAAATGATATTGTAATTTTTAGAAAGATATCTCATTTGACTTTCAAAATTACTTACAGAGACCACTAAAGGATTTAATGGGCTATGTTCACTAAAAAAAGAATCTGGCATTACCCTATGGTAACATAAAACTATTGCATCGCCCATAGGTTTATTAAAGAATAGTCTTAAAAAAGATAAGTCGTTGAAAAAGTAAATTAATCTAGAAATATAATATTTTAAAAAACTGGAAATCATGGCTTAATATTTAAAATCTTAAATAAAAAATTTGCAAATTTTGACAATTTTTTATCCGATTTAACTTTTATTTTTAAGATCATATATTTATAATATAACCATCCATAAAAGGAAAAATAATTAATTGTTTGATAATATTTTTTTTCAGAATTGCACCAGTTTTTTTTGTAAGTTTCACCACCGATTGTAAAATCAAATTCTTGAAATTTAGACTCAAAACTATATTGGATTAAAAATTCTAAAAGTAATCTTGATGACGAAAACTTTCTCCATTCACCGGATTCAAAAGTGGGCATCAAATAATAAAATTTGTTTTTAAAATTAAATCCAAAGTGTGTTGCAATTATTTTATCATTTAGAATCAATGCAGAAATATGCAGCATAGATTTTAAGCTTTCAGATTGTGCTAAATTGAGGTAAAAGTTGACATTATTTTTTTCATTGAAAATATTTCTAACACCAGTTTCATCATATCGTCTTGATTTTTGATCAATCATTTTTCGAGTGATATTAATCTTGTCTTCAGTTGAATCAGCTACAAAAAACCTTAATTCACCTATTTGTTTTAATTTTCTAGTTTGTCTTCTAGAATCTAGTCTAAACTTAGATTTTAGTCCACTGTAATATTCATTCCAGTCATTTTTTAAATTAATGTGGTAACTTTTTAAATGAAAATATGATTTGCCGGAAAAAATTATCTTATTATTAAAATTATTTATTTTTTCTGGTTGTTTTGAAAAATACAGAATATCAAATCTAGGTAATTTCTTGATAATTTTAAACCATATTTTTTCAAAATCAAAATTATCTAAATTTAGTTTTTTTGATAAAATCGCATAATTATAATCACTATAATTTTGGGCTAAAAAAGTTAATTTTTTTAATTTTAATGAGTTTGTTGTTATCATTAGAGGTAATAAAATTAATGGAGTATTGTCATTTTTTACTACAACTATTTGAAGAGATGTGTTAGTGTTTTTAAATGTATTCCACCAGCAACGTAACCATTGATGGGACTGAAAAATAGAAAAATCACCAGATTGATCTAATTTTTCCCAATCGTCAATTAATTCTCCATTAAATTCATTAAATAACTTAATATTATTCATTTATATTGCTGGTTATTTTTCTAATCTTACTTGTTTCAATATCGATTGGGAAACATATTATACTAGACCATAAATTTATTAATTCAATATCGTTTCGAAGGGATTTTGGTAGAATTGGCCAAGTAACAACATCGATATTTCTTTTCCAACCCCAATCTAACCATTTTTTAAGATCTTCTTTTGTTTTACATCTTCCAACAAAATAAAGTGGAATGGTGTTAAATTTATAATCATTAAAAAAAGGTTCAATACCTTTCTTTGATAAAAAACTTTCCCATTGTGAATAATTCGTAAGTCTTTTATTCATCATACTTTTCCAGTCAAAGTTTTCTATATATTCAATCGTTCTTTTATCTAAGTTTTTATATTCAACCCTTTCTTCCTCAAATGCATTAGGATTTTCATATTCTTTTCTTTTCATAAGATGAAACTTAATTTTATTTTTAATATTGAAAAGCATAGATTTTTTAAATTTAATATCAACTGTTGAGGCATTGAAATTTTGAATTTTTTTTCCTGATTTGTAATTTATTTTTAAAACTGCTCCATAAAGTAGATCTAAAAGTTTTCTAGGAGAAGTTATTGAGATATGACCCATCTGTCCAAGCTCATTTTCTTTTGGTAAAAAAAAGCTATGTGCATTATCTTCAATTATAAATAAATTATTTTTTTTTGCAAATTGAATATATTTTTCAGACTTAATTTTTAAACCAAAATAATTAATCATTAGGATTGCTTTAGAATTGCTTATATCAATTTTATTTAAATTGGCCAATCTTGGATTTAGATTTGAATCTAGTTTATAATAAATTATATTAATTGACATGTCATTAAGAGGTTGAATAACAGCATCGCAAACGTATTCAGGGATTAATAATGAATCATTATTACCAATACCCAGGTAATTTAAACCAGCCATCAGGGCAGCTCTTGAGTAGTTATAATATGTTTTCACTAAAATCCTCTAGTTAAATATTTAAAAAAATATCTGAGTATATATTTCAGAAAGTAGGGATAGTTTAATAAGTTTTTAAAGGAGAAATGTTTTTTTATAAAATATTTATATTCCACAATCCATTTGTCATTTAGAATTTTTGAAGTATTTTCCGGATGTTCTCTAGAAAACTCTATAATTTCCTCTGTAAAAATAAATTTATATTTTTTTGAAAGTCTAAACCAAAGCTCAAAATCTCCAATCAAATTTAAATTGTAATCAAATTTTTCTTTTTTAAAAATATCACTTACTATCATTATTGATCCTATGGATATTAAATTTTTTGATAAAAGCCTATTAGTTATATATCCCGAATATAAATTAATATTAGGCTCAGATAATTTTTTACCATCTTTGTCAATAACTTGATAAGGACCGTAAATAATTTTATATCCTTTATTAAATAATTTTAATTGGTAAATTAATTTATTTTTTACCCAGATATCATCACAATCTAAAAATGATATCAAATCACCTTTAGACATGGAAATTGCTAAATTTCTGGCTTTATATAGACTGGTAAATTCATTTGCACAAAAGTATTTTAATCTTTTATCATCATATGATTTAAATATTTTTGCACTGTTATCTGTTGACTTATTATCCCAAAAAATTAATTCAAAGTTTTTATATGTTTGGTTTAATACAGATTCAATAGCCTCAGACAAATAAGCCTCACTATTGTAACAATTCATTATAACAGAAACTAGTGGTTTTGTCATTTATTTTATCCAAGGAGCATTTCCAGATTCAAAAAGTTTGTTTAAATAATCTCTTTCTCTCACGTTGTCCATACACTGCCAAAAATCATTATGCTTAAATGCCATAAGTTCTCCGTCAGAAGTAATATTTTGTAATGCACCAAATTCTAAATCACAATCAACATCATTATTAAGATAGCTAAGTATTTTTTTGTTAAACACAAAAAAACCTCCATTAATATAGCCAGAATTCATCTGAGATTTTTCGTCAAAAGATAAAACTGAATTTTTATCTATTACCATTTCACCAAATCTTGATGGAGGTCTTACAGCTGTTACGGTTGCAATTTTTTTGTGGGAGTAATGAAAGTCTAAAAGGCTGTCAAGATTCACATTTGACAGACCATCTCCGTATGTTAAACAAAAGTTTTCAGATTTGATATATTCTTCAACTCTCTTAAGCCTACCCCCTTTTAATGTGTTTAAGCCAGTATCAACACAACATATTTCAATATTATTTTCAAAGTTAAAATCATGAAAATTAACATTTGACTCAGGGTTTAAGTCAATTGTAAAATTTGAATTTGTAATTTTAAAATCGTAGAAATATTTTTTTATATAATCTGATTTATAACCAAGACATAATATAAATCTCTTGAAACCAAAATGAGTATAATACTTCATAATATGCCATAAGATTGGTTTTCCACCGATCTCAACCATAGGCTTGGGCCTAATGTAGGTTTCTTCTGCCAATCTTGAGCCCATGCCTCCACACAAAATTACCACATCAATATTTTTATTTTCTTCTTTCATAATTATTTCATTTGTTTTTTTATATTTTCAATATATCCCTTTAAAGATAATTTCCATTCTTTCATAATATCTAGATTAATTTTGTTTAAATTATTATTTAAGGCTGACTCGTTACATGAAACTGGAGCAGCTCTTTTAAAAATCTCTTTTTTTCCGATTTTTACTTGACAATTTAAATCAAAATTTTTAATAATTTCTTGTACATAATAATGTCTAGTAACATTCTTTGCATGGTCGACACAATTAAATGTGCCAGAAATATTTTTTTCTAATAATAGTTTTATTTGTTTCGCGAAATTCAAGGCATAAGTAGGATTACCATATTGGGAATTGTCACTATATATAATTTTTTTATTTTTTGCTTCAAAATATCTTTTAATTACAAAGTTTTTTTTGTGATGAATCGAACCCCCATAAAGCCAGCCAGTTCTTAGAACTAGGAAATTTTTAAGCTTATTTTTAATTAAAATTTCGGATTCATATTTATGTTTGTGATGAATGGTTGTAGGCTGAATATAATCGTTTTCTTTATAATTTTTATTTAAATATTTATTTCCATATACACCAGTGCTTGATATATATATCATCTTACAATTGGTTTTATAACAATATTCTACTAAATTTTGTGTAGATAATACATTTACAACATTAGATATTTGAGGATTTAATTCACAATAATCTAAGTCTGTCAAAGCAGCGGTGTGAATAATTACATCAGGATTTATTTTTTGTAATTTTAATTTTGAATTATTAAAATTTGTTACATCAAACTGTTCTTTTGTAAAAGCATATAAGTCGTATTTCTCTAGTACATTAGTTAAGACAGAGCCAAGTAATCCACTAGCACCAGTTATCAAAACTTTTATTTTTTTTATTTTTTTCAATTGATGAATTTTTGAACAGAGTTAAAATCAACATTATCAAAATAATTTATACGAATATTTTCCCCAATTTTTTGGTAAAGTTTCCTTTTTGTTTCAGAATTTTTATTAAAATGTTTTATTGCTTTAATGACTTCGATTCTGTCTTTACATAATCTAAAAATATTATTGTCAATTTCTGAAGGTATTGGATTGCTATCAAATCCTGAAAAACTCGGTAAATTTATAACAGGTATTCCATACATCAAGGATTCCATTAATGTACTTGATGAATTTCCTAAAACAACCTTATAATCTAATATTATTTCGTCTAGTTTTTTATCTGTAAAATTTAAATTATTAAAGTTTGGGTGTTTTTTAATAAAATCATTTTTGTTAATTGTAGGGTGAAGTTTAAAATGAAGATTGTCATTTTGAATTTTAATTTCATCAAAAATACTAATTAAGAAATCAATAATTAATTTACTGTGATTTATATCAATTGGCAAAACAATCAGATATAAATCACTTTTTTTTATTTTTCTTTTTTCGAAAGAATTATAAAATCTAAATGCAGGCGCAGATGAGACATTTATATTGCTTGAATATTTTTTAATGTGTTTTTTAAGTTTGTTCCCAGTAACCAAAATTTCATCAGCAACTAAATTATTTTGAATTTCAAATTTAGTTGGACATAAATGAAAATTATAAGCATAGGAAAGTATATAACCTTGATAAGATTTAATTTTTGTTTTGGGAGAAAAATCTTTGAAACCTCTGATAAATGCTTTATCAATTGACTGGTTTTCGTTCCAGTCAATAAAAGTCTTTACAAAAATCGAATTATGAACCAATCTGCTAACAAAAAAATAATTTAATAAAGCATCAAATGTTATAAAGTTATATTTATTCAATTTGTGGGTATATAAAATTAGATCGGTAATATCAACACCACTTAAAATTTGTTTTTTTATTTTAATTCTTTGTTTAAGAATAATAATAAATGCTTTTAAATAATCAGAAAACATTAAGAAATCATTTTTAAAAATTAAATTTTCACTTGAATTATTTTGAATATTTTTAAGATCCTTATTTGAATATTTTGCTCTAATTGTTGGACAAAAAAATAGTTTATTTTTATTTTTTTTATCTACAAACTTTAGAATATTATTATAATATCTATCTATATATTTTTTTCTTTCAATTGAATTTTTAAGTAGGAAAGTATCAATCAAAATAATTTTTTTCTCTTTAATTATTTTTTTGTTTCTTTTTGAGTCACTATTTAATAGTAGATTAAAAGAATTTCGGATTATCTTAATTATATTAAAATAAGGTTTTAAGAAAAAATTTAGTTGAGCATCAGCTCTATTTTTGATATAAAATATATTAACATTTTGATTAATTTTCTTTAAGTGTTTATAAAGATTTAAATTATATACAATTACTTTATCAATATTTGGATTTTTATTTAATTCTTCTTTTATAAATATTGATTTAACACAGTTAAGGTATAAATCACTCTGAGAATTATTTCTAGAGGAAATGTTAGTGATTTTATATATGAATTGACTATTTAAGGTCAGTATATTTTCTATAATTTTATTATATGCAACTTGATTTTCTTGAAATATTCTGTCAATCTTAATCTTTTGTGAAGTTGATAAATTAGCTAAATCTAGAACCATTTCTTAAAAAAATTAATAAATTGATTTTTTAGTGTAATAACACCCTCACGGTCCAATGCAAAAATATTAGGAAAAATAAAAACAAAGTAAATAACCATAATTGTATATAATAAACCACTTATGAAAAAAGATAATATATAATTGGAAAAAATTTGGTTTGTTACAAAATCTGTAAACAAACCTATTATTACAAAAAATAAAACACTGTAAATCTGATGTAAAACAAAATATGAATATTTTTCTTTCAAAAATTTAGTATTATAGTATAAGAGTAAATTAGTTTGAATTAATTGGATTAAAACCATTTTTAGAGCTAGACCAACACCGCCCAAATTTAAGCCGTATTCGTTTGAAATAAATAAAAATGATAATGGTATTCCAATGATTAAAATTGAGCCACCAATATTTTTATATAGTGATGTTCTATCTGTTGAATAATAAAGAGAGCTACTTAATTGGCCATAGGTTTGGTGAATCGGGTATAAAGCCATTATAGCTATACAAATATAAGCATCAGAAAATTCTTCGCCTCCTACTATAAATCCAACGACATCAGAATTAATGGCAATAAATACACCAAAATAAGCAGAAATTGAATATAGCATTGGAATATACTTTTTGAATATAGCTCTAATTCTTTTTAGGTTATTTTGCTTAATTTGAACAGAGAATTCTCTAAAAATAAGCGGAGTCATTGCGCTAGTGAAAATAAAACATATTGTTGAAATCTGATAGGCTATTCCATAATACCCCTGCTCGATACTACCAGATGAGATTTGCAAAATCCAACGGTCAAATACACCAGCAATTAAAGCAATGGATGAATAAATAATTAATGGAAGACAATATAAATAAAACTCATTCGAATAAATTTTAAAATCATTAATTGATAAATTAACTCGTGGGAAAACGGAAATACCCGCATTATATAAAATATAAATCCAGCATATAATACTAAATAATAATATCACATAATTATAAATAAAAAAGATGTCCAATGTAAATAGATCAAAGAAATACATTGGAAGTATTATAAATAATCTTAAAAATCTTTGAATTATTCTTACCAGCTCCCCCTTTTTTGTAAGTGCATATGCATCAATTACTTTTAACATTATTTGGGAATACCAATATAAAAATCCAAATATTAAACCCATTATAATATATTTTGGTAATTGATCTGGCCAAATAGTTGACCCCATATTACTATAAATTAGTAGTAATACTAAAAAAGAAAATAGGACAGAAATGAAACCAATAAGTTTCCAATAAAATTTCCTTAACAACGCCTCATTTGGTCTTTTGGAAAGTTTATCATAAAATGCGTTTGAGGAACCAAAATCGATAAAAGATGTAAAATTTTGAAAAAAACCAGAGATAAAACTAAAATCACCATAAAGCTTTGTTCCTAAACCCCTTGGAATTAAACTTTGCGTAATCAATCCAATAGGAATTCCTATTAAATTTGTTAACAATTTATAAGTATATCTAACTTTTAACGAATTTTTATTAGATTTCATTTTTTTCTAAAAAGGAAATGAAAATTTCAGATGTTTTGACTTTTGGATTACTAAGCTCACTCATATAATTATTAATATAATTTGAGTAACTAGACTTTTCTTTAAATTTTTTCAAACTTAAAATATGACTTTTAAATTCATCTAAATTTGAATTTGATATTTCATATGGATTTACGTTTAGTTCATTTGAAATCATTGAAATAACCTTCTTAAATCTTATAGAATAATCATCAGAATATATTATACTCAAAGGTTTTTGGTAAAGAATTGCGTAACTGATTGATGTACTCGAGTGAGCAATGACAAATTTTGAAAATTTTACAAGGTTAGGAGTATTATTCTTTAAAACTTTTCTTCCACAATATTTATCACCAATCAATTCATATTCTGACCTTGGATGCGCTGCAATAACAACATTTAAAGCTGTTTCCCTTTCAATTTTATCAAAATAATTATTTAACAATAAATAATAGGTTTCTGGATTGGCATTTAAAACATTATTGTTTATTAAATTATCTGGGTGGAAGGGTACATATTCATCTAAAAAAAGTATATAATCTTTCTTAATTTGTGAATTTTTATTTGATCTTTCTTCTTCAAGGAAAGAATCATAATCATAGCTGTTACATTTAATTAATTTAGTTTTCAAAGTAGGTTTAAATCTGTAGTAAGATTTCACTTTTTTTCCAGCATACATTATGAAATACGGATTACATCTAATTGAGGGTGATTTATTTAACAAAAAATTTTTTAATGCGCTTAATATTTTTAATGGATTTACTAATACAGATGTAATTTTATTTAATAAAGTCGAGTTAGAAACTAATGAAAATGGAATAATTCCTGCAAATACAAATCCGTATCTCAAGTTTCTACTATCCAAGTTCTCAAATAAAAATCTTGTTTTAAAATTTGGATATATTTGAGATATAATAATTGAATTTTTAGGAATTTTATTTAAACTACTAATCAGAGTTGCATTATCTTTTATAATCATAGTTTTTTCAAACATTAAATCTGCAGAATTCTTATATTCTAAATAATTAATATTGAAAAGGCGCGTAAAGTCTAAAATATTGCAATCAAATCCGTTTTTTATATAGCTATCTAACCCAAATCTTTTATAATCCCTAAAAGTTAGTGGCGTTTCTAAAAAGAAAAATATTTTATTCATTATTTAATCTTAAAAATGAATGAAAATAAACTATCAATGACACTATTGATAAGGTAATCCATAAATAATAAAATTGTGGATTACCAAACATTGAAATCATCATACCAATAATTATTGAAATTGCACACGAATTAATTGATTTTTTAGGTCCTGCTCCTGCAAAACTTTTAATATTTTTACGTGCTTTTGAAATAAGCAAGAGTAGAAAACTTAATAAAGGTATAAATGTTACTAAGCCATATTGCCACAGCCAATTAGTGTATTCAATATGATCAGAACTATTATAAAAACGTGCCGTCTGAACACCACCTGAGCCAAAAAACCAACCAAAAAATGTTTCTGGAACACCCAATAGAGATCTTATGATTCTGTATTGAAAACTATCTCTTGATTGCAAAAGTCCTGAGGAATACCATTCATTAATATTTACATAAAACTCAGTAAATCGAAATGTTATGTCTCCAAATGGATTATTAAAAATTAAATAAATTATGAATGGACTAAGAATAATTATGAACTTTAAAGAATGTTTACTTAACAAAATACTTGAAAAGTATAAATACACAAGCAATTGAATTATGAATCTTATTGTAACAGTTCTGGATACTGTTAATAAAATTGAATAAACTAAAATTAAAATCAAAATAGAATAAATGAACTTATTGTTTGAATTAAAAAAGAAATGAAGACAAAAAGTAAAAAGAACACAACATATAGATCCAAATGTATTTTCATCTAAAGTTTCGAAGGCATATCTTGTGTAAGAATAATTTGATGAAATAAATTCTGATGATTCCAAATAAGTTTCAAATCCAAATAATTGAATTAATCCTGAAGAAATTCCAAGCAACCAGAATATAATTAAAATTATTCCTGAAAAGGTGAAAAATTTGATGAATTTTGATAATTCATTTTTTGAGTTAATATTTAATATCAGAACAAAGAAAAGTCCTAATCCTTCTAGAATGGACTTGTATTTTAATGCAGTATAATTTTGATTTTGAGAAAACAAATCTGAAAAAGAACCCAGTTTAACTGAATTAGCAAATATTGAAATGATTATTCCAGAAATGATAAAATAAAAAACCGTAGATAATTTTTTTGAAAATAAGAAGGAAGTAAGTTTATTTCTAAATAGCCCTATTAAAATTGAAATAGCTATAAAAATATTGAAAAAGTCACCAAAGGGTACTAATCTCCACACATATAAAATAATAATTGAAGTTGCTAAATAAAAAGAAAAGGGATTATTTAATCTTTTTTCCAATTGTATTTAATTTGATTTAGATCCAAATTTTCTGATTCATGGGAATCGTGCTTGACTGACGCAAAATTTGATAAAAGATTTATTTTTTCAATTCCCTTAAATGCCATCCAGAGTCCAGGCATAACGGTTAATCTTTTGTAATTATTTTTTGACAAAGTAACCTCAAAAAAATCATTTGAAATTGGATTGTATATAACAAACTTAATTTTTCCGATGGGTACAACTATATTTAGAATCATCTCATTGTGTTTTTTCCATCCCTTAACCTCGTTAAAGTGGATAAAAGAAAAATAACATTCGCCAAAACCAGAATAACCAATGTCATTTTTTTTGATAAAATGAAAAATATCTCCCCTAATATTAGAAATTTTTTTCTCTTCGGTTAAAATTATTCCGTCCATTTAATCTTATTATTTTTAGCCATATCCGTGTATAAATTTATTTGTGAGTCAGTGAAATCGAGTAAATCTTCCTTACCCCTGTAAAAGTTGTAGTACCATTGACTTGTTAGCTTTACAGTTTCAGTGTAACTTAAAGTTGCTTTCCATTTTAAATAAAACATAGCTTTATCACAATTCAATTTTAATAAACTTGACTCAAAAAAATTTGATTCTTTGGTCACATTACACACTTTTTCGCCATCTTTAAAATCCCAGTAAATTGATAAATCATTTATCAACTTTAACACATTAATATTTTCACTTTGATGAGGGCCAAAATTAAAAGCGAAGCCATTTAGGTCAGTGCCAGCGTATAAATTAGCACCTAAATCTAAATAACCACTAAGGGGTTCAAGAACGTGTTGCCATGGTCTCGTTGCCTTAGGGCTTCTTATTTCAGGAACTTCGTTTTTACTCCAAGCAAGCATGCAATCGACAATTATTCTATCTTTTGCCCAATCTCCTCCACCGATAACATTTCCAGCTCTTCCAATTCCAATTTTTATATTTTTATGCTGATTTTTTATAAATGAATTAAAATATGATTTTATGATTAATTCTGCGGATCCTTTACTACCACTATATATATCTTTCCCTCCCATTTTATCATCTTCCTTGTATCCCCAAACTTGTTCAATATTGTCATATGCTTTGTCACTTGTGATTAATATTGCTGTGCAATCATTCTTCAAAATTCTTAGAGATTCTAGAACATTTGTAGTTCCGATAACATTGGTTGAAATAGTTTCAATTGGATCAAGGTATGAAAATGATACTATTGGTTGAGCCGCAAGATGAAATATAAAATCTGGCTTTTCCAATTTGAAAATCTTTTGTAAAGTATCTAAATCTCTTATATCACAATCATAATTCTTTATTTTGTCAACGAGATTTAATTCTTGATATATAGAAGGTGTTGTAGGTATTGAATTGGAAATACCTACAATTTTTGCATCAAGTTTTAACAACCAGCAAGTAAGCCAACTTCCCTTAAAACCGGTATGACCAGTAATTATAATTTTTTTGTTTTTGTATATATTATTAAACATTAATCAAATCTTTATATTTATAGTAAAATTCTGTTGCTTTTATAAAATCTTCCTCAGTGTCAATGTCAATTTGAGAAAAAATATGATCATAAACTAGCGGATAAACATCTTCTGAAATGATAATATTTTTCAAAATATATTCAGTTTTCGTAATGTATATTAGACCGTTTTCAAAAAATATACTGTCAATATCTTGAGATCTTTCTCCAAAAACGTAGTTGATTGGGCTAAATTTATTCAATTTTATTTTACCTATCTTTTTCT
>MDSW01051092.1_pt1 | contig 27866 bp, 30 predicted proteins | sample 811171 | NCBI WGS metagenome assembly MDSW01 (sample SAMN05326641, study PRJNA326480) | marine metagenome | isolation source: seawater | place: Atlantic Ocean: North West | collected 2012 | reverse complement strand
GAATAACGTTAATAATATCTTTGATATAAAAATTACATTAATATTATAAATAATTACTATTATTCATATATTTATTTATATAAATTAATAATTTACTTTAAATATATTTATCCATTATCAATATAAATGGCGGAATATAAGTAAAAACTAGATTCTTTTATTATTTTGAGTATTTTGAATAAGCTTTACACATCTTCTTTATTTAAAGATCTTCTTATTATACCTGTTTTCCAATAAATAATTCACTATATATAGCGTTTTGTTACACGTGAAATTCTATATCTACCTTAAAGTTTAATACCTATTATTAAATAATAGTTATAAAATATTGATAAATAGTACTATATTAATTATCTTGACTATATGTTACGATAACTGTAATTATCGTAATATATAATATATGGTTAAAATAACAATTAATGACAATGTCACAAAACTTAAAGAAAAATCTAAATCTAAGAATACTCAAGATAAATACGAAGGCGATTGGCTTAAATTTACTAACTATTGCAAAAGTAAATATAATTGCAATCCTCTTGAAGTTGATGATCTAGATTCAGCTTATGCCTTAACTGCCAATTATATGGATTGGCTTCATGAAGACCCTGAGGCTAAAATATTTAAAGGATCAAGCAATATTCCAGGAAGAGAAAAGATTAATAACAACCCCTACTCTTCATCCGCTTATAAAGCTTCAACTATTCAAAGAATTTTGGCATCAATAACTTATAAATATAGATTAAATAATTTTCAGTTTGATCGTAAAAATCCTAACATAGCAGAAACTATTAGTGCCATTGTTCGAAATGAAAAAAATCTAAAATCAGGTCAAGCTAAGGAATTATTGAAGGCAGACATTGAGAAAATAATAGATACTATACCAAGTAATTTAGAAGATTTTAGAAATGTTAGAGATAAAGCATTGATTTTAATTGGTTTTTATAGTTTTTGTAGAAGATCTGAACTTTTAGGTATGAAATTTGAACACTTAAATTTCGCAAGTGATGGAATACAAGTATTGATTCCTTTTTCAAAAACTGATCAAACTGGTGAAGGTAGAATGATATATCTTCCTGTTACAAATGATGCTTATTGCCCAGTTAAAGCATTAAATAATTGGTTAGAGATTGCTAGAATTGATAACGGTCCCCTATTCTATAAAATTAACAAATCTAACACTATTGAGAAATATACAATGAATCAAAAAAACCAAAAGGTTAGTCTTAATGATGCGAGTTTTGTTTTAATATTAAAGAAAAGAGCTGGTGCAGCTGGGTTAGAAGATTGTGATAAAATATCTGGACATAGCCTACGTATAGGGTCAATAACACAAGCTAGAATGAATGGTGTCCCAACACATGAAATCATGTCTCAATCAGGTCATAAAACTACACAAATGATTGATAGATATACAAAATTATCAAATATAAAAGAAACTAGTGCTGCTAAAAAAATATAACAAAATTTTAATTTAAAAAAATTAAAGAATTCTCATAAAATCAAACAAAAGCTGGCATAAAGCCAGCTTTTAAAAAATAAAAACTTAATTTATTTAATCTAGTCTAATGATAATAAATTCTATCTGAAAGACCAGAAATTAAGATTACATTTATAACAATAAACACAATAGCAATAATAGTATCAGAATTTTTATTAATAACTTTATAATTACTATCAATTATTTTCATTCTAGATCCAAGGTCATACAATAATTGGAAAGAAGATATCATAAGTCCAGAGACAAAATAGATCCAAGCTCCATTGATTGAAGTAAATAATAAAATAATACCTATTATAACATAAGATAAAACGAATGACCCTACTACTCTTATCATAACAATTGAGTCTTCTCCAGTTTCGTAATCATTAATTAATTGTTTTGGGTTTAAATACGTTAAGTAAGCGTAATAAATTAAACCAAGTAAATTAATTATAAATATAATTAAATAAAAAACACTTCCAAAGTTTTCAACCATAAATATCCTCCTAAATTAATTATAAATTTTTTTTCGTATATATATACAAAAATTTACTCAAATTTATCAGTATAGTACAAGGGTACACAAATCACTAATAGAATATAAATCCCAAAATAGAGGACAATCATTGGTAATATTGCTATAATACCTATTTCAGAAATTGGCCCAATTACAGAAGCATAAATTAAGAATAATATATTAGAAATTAAAAACCAATAACCACCTGCTTTTTTTAATTTATACAAAAGATATATTCCATAAATTACACCTAATTGAGAAATAAAAAAAAATATCATATCAGTCGTTGATGGGCTAAATACAAAATCTACTCCTGGAAAAGATGATCCACCACTTAAATAACCATTAACAGAACGGTATATTGTGTCAATTGTATCTCCAACAAGAAATATTAGCATAATCCAATATACAATCTTAAATGATTTATCTTTTAAACTTTTTCCCATAAATTTCCTTTTGTTTTAAATTTTTTTATAGATTATATTATATGCATGTCAAATCTGATGAATAGAAAAAGTGTAAATAAAGTTAATAATTTTTTTAAAAAAATTAATGAAAAAATTGATCTAATTATCTTAGCAGAAACTGCTAGAACAGCAAAGGATGCTGCAAATTCATTAAACAAAGAAGTCGGAGCAATTGTAAAAACCTTACTTTTTAAAAATGAAGAAAGCAATGAGTATTATTTATGTTTAATATCTGGAGATAAATATTTATCTTTAGATAAATTATCTAAAATAATTGGAAAAAAAATAACTAAAGCTGATGCAGATGAATGTAAAAAAATTACCGGTTATTCTATAGGTGGTATATCACCTGTCGCTTTAGACACCCCTCCTACTAATATCTTTATAGATGAAAATCTTAATAGATTTGAAGAAATTTTTGCAGCTGCTGGTCATCCATATGTAGTATTTGGTATAGATTTTAAGAAATTATGTAAAATTACCAAAGGTGAAGTAAATTCTATAGTAGAATAATTAATTTATGTTAAAAATATATTATGCATAATTTCACTCCTATAAGTTCATTAATAGGCGGATTAATTATAGGCTCATCAGTAGTCTTATTTTTTTATACTTCAGGAAGACTTGCAGGGATAAGTGGAATATTTGCAAATTCATTAACTAATAATAATAAAAGATTTTCAAATATTTTGTTTTTATCTGGTTTAGTTATAGGACCATTAAGTTATTATTATTTTACTAATATTCCTATTGAATTTGAAATTACTAGCTCTTATACATTAATTGTAATCGCAGGTTTTTTAGTTGGGTTTGGAACAAAAATTGCTTCAGGCTGCACTTCTGGTCATGGCATTTGTGGCATTAGTAGATTTTCGATAAGATCTATAGTGGCTACTTTAACTTTTATTTTTTCAGCATTTATTACTGTATTTATTCTTCAAAATTTTGGATTTTATATATGAGTGAAAAATTACTGTCTTTGATAAGTGGTATTGTTTTTGGAATTGGATTAGTAATATCTGGAATGACCAATCCTGAAAAAGTAATTGGTTTTTTAAGTATTACACAAAATTGGGATGCCTCATTAATATTTGTTATGGGTGGGGCAATTATTGTTACTGCTCCTTTTTTGATGATTTTAAAAAATAAAAAAACTTCTTTATTGGGTTTAAAAATTGAATTACCTAAAAAAAATAATATTGAGACAAAATTGATTATTGGATCAATCTTTTTTGGAATTGGATGGGGATTAGTAGGTTTGTGTCCTGGTCCAGCTATTGCTTCAATAGCATTATTTAAACCTATTACTCTAATTTTTTTGATATCTATGACCGTAGGTGTGTTATTTGATAAATTTTTATCACAATAATTATTAATAAAAAAAATTTGATATATGAATAATGATAAAGAAATTCTAAAAGATCAGTATAATAATTTTATATATCCTAAACCTGTTGAAAATATTGAAGAAGAAGTCATTAAAATTAGAAAAATACCTTATTCTGATCCAAATTTTAGTTGGCATATATTATGGCCAGAAAAAAAACATCAATCTTCTAATTTAAAAATTTTAATAGCTGGATGTGGTAGTGATCAAGCAGCAATAATTGCAAAATGTAATCCAAATCATAAAGTTATTGGAATTGATATTTCGCCTAAAAGTATAGAACATCAAAATAAATTAAAAAAAAATCACAAAATAAACAACCTTGAACTAATATGCGATGATTTTAGAGATGTAAAATTTGATTACAAATTTGATTATATAATATCGACGGGAGTTATACATCACTTACAAGATCCCCTATCAGCATTAAAATATTTTTATGAGAATTTAAATGATGATGGTGTAATTAATTTAATGATTTATGGAAATTTAAATTCTTTCTCTCTTAATAAAGTAAAAGAAATATACAATGAATTGCATTTAAATCACTCTGCTGATTCTATAAATATAGCAAAAAGTACTATTCAAAATCTCAATAAATATCATCCAGGAAAAATTTTTGCTCAAAGAATTAATGATTTTAATTATGATGCAGGTGTTATCGATTTTCTCCTTCATAAACAGGAGATGTTTTTTGATATTGATAAATTAATTAATATGTTTCAAAATAGTAATTTCAAAATTAAAAACTTCTATGATGGAAATATTTGTTCATTAACTAAATTTTTTTTAAATAATGATGAAACAATTAAAAAAATAAGAAATTTTGATAAAAATACTCAATTGAAATATGGTCAAATACTTAATTGGAATGATAGAAAAATTGAGTTAGTTTTGTGTAAAAATTCTGATAATCAAAAATCACTTTTTTATGATAACGTAGATATTATGAATTGCTACATTTATCCAAGCAAAAATATTAAATATAAAATAAATTCTGATAATATTAATGTTGAGGAGTTGCAGTCTGAAATAAAGTATATTTATAAATTCTCAAAAGAAATTGATTTAAATTGGAAAGAAATTTTTAGTGGCAAAACTTTATTAAAAAATAGTTTTAAAAATAATGATTCTGATATTGAAGAATTTATCAAAAATTTTTTTGAATTATTATTTGAAAATAGACAAATTGATATATCATTAAAGCCTGTTGCTAATTATTTAGAATATTTAGGCAAATAGTTTAAATATATTTATTTAAATTGAAATAAACTATTTCATTAAAAGTTCCCAATCTCATTCGAGGTCCCCAGCAACCAGAGCCTGATGAAACATATAGATTTGAAAAATTAGAATTGTATAAACCATATTTATATTTGAATTGTAAACGAACAAAAAAGTTAAATGGGAATATTTGTCCATTATGAGTATGACCACATAACATTAAGTCTATATTTTGTTTAACATTATCCCAAATAGATGGTTTATGTACCAATGATAAATTATATTTCGATTTATTTATAAGTTTATTAATATTGGATATTTTATTATTATTATCAATATTGTCATCAATTCCAATAATGTTCAAATCATCAATAATGTTACTCGTATTATTCAAAACTTTAATATTAAATTTTTGCAAATTATTTATTTTATTTTGATAATCAGAAATATAAAATTCATGATTCCCAGTAACAAAATAAATGGGTTTTTTTATTTTTTTTAAAACTGTAAGTTTATTTAAATCAAAATTACTAGAATCTAATAAATCACCTCCGATTAAAATAAAATCATATTTATATTTATCTATCTTTTTTAATATTTTATTTAAATGGTTAATAGAATTTGTGCCTAAATGAATATCAGTAATTAAAAAAAAATTATAATTTTTTGAAATTTTATTTGATTGAATATTTATTTTTTTAAGTTTAATAAAATTAGCCATTAATAAACTAATTATTGTTAATAAAATAATTATTAGTAAAGAAAATATTCCAACAAAATAATTAGTTAATAAATTAAAATAAGAAATAATATATGCAATATTTAATACCCAAAAACTAATAAATCCTATTCCCATTCCTTCATAAATAAATATTTTAAGAGGGAAAAAAGTAATTTTACTTCGAAAGTATAAAATTACTAATGCTCCTATCAGGAGAGTATAATATAGAGAAGAATTTCTTGATGCATTTTCATTAAAGATTAGTTGATTAAGTATTTCGTAAGGATAAACATAAATAAAATATGAAACAATAAATATTACTAGATAAAAAGTTGAATCTTGATAAATTTTTTTCATTAAATTATTCTAAAAAAAAACATTATTGTCAGTAAAACTAAAACAATACCAATCCAAATAGATATATTTTGCAAAAAATTTTTTACATTGGAGTTAGTTCTTAAAAAAGAAGGAGCGATTAATAATAAAACTCCTAATAAATAAATAATTGAAATAAATTTGTCCGTAAAAACTCCTATTATTTATCTTTTATTAATTCACTCATTAATTGTTCCCCCCTACCATGATCAATAGCTTCTTGATAAAAAGATTTGGTTAAAGATGATAGTTTTTCTGCATTTGGCAAATCTGATAATAAAGAATTAATATAAGTTAAATCTTTCACTACGTTATTAACTGAAAAAACATATCCTTTATAATCACCATTTATTGCTTTATCTGCAATACGTTTTAGAGCACCTGAATTACCACTACCTAGTTTAGCTACATCGTATAATTTTTGTAAATCTATATTCATATGATTGGCAGCTTTGATTGTTTCAATAACAAAAGTAGCAGTGCCTAAAGATAAAAAATTGCTTAATAATTTTGTTTTTGCTCCCATGCCAACTTCTCCAAAATGGATAGCATCTTTACAAAAAGCCATTAAAACATGTTTAATGGATTGAAAATCTTCAAATTTTGATCCTACTATAGCCCCTAGTACTCCTTCTTCTGCCTGAACAGGTCCTCCCATAACGGGTGATTCAATATATTTAACATTGATTTCTTCTAATAGATTATTCATTTCAATTGAACCAGTTTCATTGTGAGTAGTTATATCAATTACAATTTTTTGAGATTCTAAATAAGGTATAATTTTTTTAATAACATCTATTGCTATAGGAGTGTTAGTGACACACATTATAATAATATTACTAAAATTTAAGAGCTCTTTATATGATTCAGCTTCTATAGCTCCCTCAGAAACTAATTTGTCTATTGGTTTTCTATTTTTGTTGGCAATTACAGATAATTTAAAATTCTTTTTTAATAAATTATGAGCAATTCCATATCCCATATATCCTGCTCCAATAAAACCAATAGTTTGACTTTTCATCTAAATTTTTTTCTCCTTTAAATTATCTGATCTATAAATTACAAAAAAAACTAAAATAAGTAAAGGTATACAAATAATATTAATTGTTTGCCAATTATATAAATTTAACAAAAAACCTGCAGATAGAGCTCCAGTTGCCTGAGTAGTAAAAACAATAAAATCGTTTAGTCCTTGGCTTTTAAATTTTTCATGAGGTTCATAGGATAATATTAATAAACTAGTACCTGAAATAAATAGAAAATTCCATCCAATGCCTAAAAAAATCAAAGCAAATAAATAATTGTAAAAATTTTGATCTATAAAATTTAAAAAAATACATAATAGTAAAATTATAATACCAAAATACATAATCTTACTATGACCATAACGTTTTATTAGATTCCCAGTAAAAAGTGATGGCATAAACATTCCTAAAATATGCATTTGAATAACAAAACTTGTCTTATCTATACTAATACCATCTATAATATGCATGCTAATTGGGGTTGCAGTCATTAAAAATGACATTGTAACATACCCTATTCCTGCACTTACAACAGCTTGTGTAAATTTAGGTTGAGATAATAAAGTAAAAAAACTTCGAGGTTTTTTAATAATATTTTTATTATCTATTTTTTGATCTTTGTATTCATTTATATAAAAAATTAAGAAAAAAAATGGAATGATAGTTAGTATAGATAAAAATAAATATGAGCCTGTATATAAATTAGATGAAATCAGGTCTTTTGTATAAGTTGCAACATTAGGACCTATTAAAGCGCCTATCATACTTCCAAAAAGAATAATTGAAATAGCTGTTGGAATAAATTTTTTAGAAACATTTTCAGCTGCAGCAAAACGATATTGTGCAGTAAATGCAAAACCGATACCAATAAACAAATTAGATAAACAATAGTAATAAAAATAATTATTTGTAACAGAAAAAGCTGCTAATAAACCAGAGGTAGAAGTTATAATAGCTCCTGTCATAAATCCTATTTTTCTTCCAACTTTACTCATTAAATAAGATGCAAATAATGATCCTAATGATGTTCCAACTATCATTAAAGCTGTAGGTAAAGTAACTAAAGATTTATTAGTAGTCATAGTTGTTCCAATAATACCACTTAAAAAAACTGTTATTGGCGCTGCAGTAAAAGAAAAAATCTGAGATACAAATAGTAAAAACAAATTTTTATTAAACATAAAACCTATTATAAAAAATTTTTAAAGAAGTATAATCTTATACTCTTCAAATATTATTTATACCACCTATTAAATGATATATTTGATTTAAATGATATGATTGAGATGTTTGAACTGCTAAAGAGGATCTTTCACCTATTGCACAATAAAAAATAATATTTTTACTTTTTAATGAGTTATTATTTTTTTTTAAATAACTTTGAAGATCAGAATAAGGAATATTAATTGAGTTCTTTATAGAAGCTTTTCTCTCGATTTCAATTGGTTCTCTTAGATCAATTAATATTGAATTTTCTTTAATTGACAAAGACAATAATTTTTCAAAAGTTATTCCATTTAATTTTTTTTGTTTTTTAATACCCAATCCCATTTTTTTGTTAGCAGGTACTGCAATATCCATCATTTTAGGATTTGATAAATTTAAATTTTCCATTATTGATGCATATTCCTGAGACGATGAAACTTGTAAACGAGGATTAAACCTTTTTTCTTCACCAATAGTGCTTACGTTTTCTCCTTTATAATCATGTGCTGGATATATAAATGTTTCTTCTGGTAATTTTAATAAACGATCAAAAATTGAATGATATTGGTCGTAAGAATTACCATTTTGAAAATCAGTTCTTCCAGTTCCTTTTATTAATAAAGTATCTCCTGTGAAGACTCTATCATTCATTAAAAAACTATAAGAATCATCTGTATGCCCAGGTGTATATAAAGCTTTAATTTTAATATTTTCGATAGATATATTTTCATTATCTTTTACGTGCATGGAGACTACGTCAGCTGGTGCTTGTTCACCCATAATAGTAATGCACTTAGTTCTATCACGTAATTCAGCCAATCCGGATATATGGTCAGCATGAATGTGAGTATCTATAACTTTAACAAGTTTTAAATCTAATTGAGTTAATAGCTGAATATATTGATCAGTTTTCTCTAAAACGGGATCTATTATTAAAGCTTCTCTCCCTGTTCCACTTGAAATTATGTAAGTATATGTAGAAGAAATACTATCAAATAATTGCCTAAAAATCATAATTATACTATTTAAGCACTAGATTATTTAAATACTAAAATAAGTAAAGGAGAAACTAAAATTATGACACTTCGTATTAATGACGTTGCCCCAGATTTTACTGCTAAAACTACCCAAGGTGAAATTAATTTTCATGAATGGATTGGTGATGGTTGGGCTGTACTTTTTAGTCACCCAAAACACAAAACTCCAGTTTGCTCAACAGAGTTAGGAGAAGTTGAAAAACTATCTGATGAGTTTAAAAAAAGAAATGTTAAAACTATAGGTTTAAGTGTTGATACTGTTGACGAAACTTCATCGTGGTTAGAAGATATAAATGATATTGCAGGTGCTAAACCGAATTTTCCTATTATTGCTGATACTAACATGGAAGTATCAAAAATGTATAATATGCTACCTACTTCAGAAGATGGAACATCAGACGGGAGAACAGCTTTAGATAATGAAACTGTAAGAACGGTATTTATTGTAGGTCCAGATAAAAAAATTAAACTTTATTTAACCTATCCAATGACTACTGGTAGAAATTTTAATGAAATATTAAGAGTTATAGACTCAATGCTTTTAACTTCTTCTCATCCAGTTGCGACTCCTGTTAATTGGAATAAAGGTGAAAAAGTTATAATTAAACCTTCAGTTAAAGATGAAGAAGCAAAAAAGTTATTTCCAGATGGATGGGAAACAATTAAACCATATTTGAGAAAAGTTCCTGATCCTTCAAAATAATTTAATATTTTGCAGCTCTAAATTTAAATAGAGCTGCTAAATAATATGTTCTAAAGAAACATTATAATTTTTTTTGATTTCCCTTTGTGAAAAACTTGTTTGCATATTAATGCAACCAGTTTCATTTATAAGAATTTGTTGAAATTTATCATATTCATCCATTGAAGGGACGAGTATTTTTAAAATATAGTCACTAGATCCAGCCACTCTATGAGTTTCAACAATTTGATTGTATTGATTAATTATTTTAGTAAATTTAATTAACCATTCTTGCGTATGATTAGGAATAGAAATAGATAAAAACGCAATTAAAGGCAAATTAATTTTTTTATTATCAAGAATAGCTACTTTTGATAATATAACCCCCTCTTCTTCAAGTTTTTTAATTCTATTCCAACAAGGAGTTTTAGAAATGCCAATTTTTTTTGAAATTTCTGTTAATGGTTTTGTAACATCCTTTTGAAGAATTTTTAAAATCTGAATATCAATTTTATCTAATTTAATCATTTTACAAAATATCATATATAAAGAATATTTTTCTTTATTTCACTATATATTTAGAAAATAAGGAAAATATTGCATTTTTTTGTATATATTTTAGGAAAATTTTCTTATGAAGAGGTAACAGAATTTGATTTTCAGATTGTACTCTGCGTTTTGAAAGTACTAAAGAGAAAGGCATTAGAATGACTACAACATCACTTCATCCAGAAACTATAGCGTTACATGGAGGGCAATATAGAGCTGATTCTTCAACTAATTCAGTAGCAGTTCCTATATATCAAACCACATCTTATCAATTTAACAATCACGAACATGCTAGTAATTTATTTTCGTTAAAAGAATTAGGTAACATTTACACACGTATAATGAATCCAACTACAGCTGTTTTAGAAGAAAGAATTGCTCAATTAGAAGGAGGCTTAGCAGCTCTAGCAGTTTCATCAGGTCAAGCAGCTTCTGCATTTGCTGTACAAAATTTATGCAAATCTGGTGATAATATTGTTTCATCTACAGATTTATATGGAGGCACATGGAATCAATTTGCAAACACATTTAAACAATTAGGTATAGAAGTAAGGTTTGCTGATCCTATAGATCCAATGAATTTTGCAAAATTAACTGATAGAAATACAAGAGGTTATTATGCTGAAACTCTTCCCAATCCTAAATTAAACGTTTTTCCAATAGAAGAAGTTGCAGAAATTGGTCGTAAAAATGGAATACCTTTAATTGTTGACAATACTGCGACGCCAATAACTTGTAAGCCATTAAATCATGGGGCGGCAATCGTAGTTTATTCTCTTACTAAATGGATAGGAGGTCATGGATCTTCAATAGGAGGAATGATTGTTGATGGAGGCAATTTTGACTGGACAAAGTTTCCTGAGAGGCAACCTCTATATAATACACCAGACCCAAGTTACTGGGGATGGGTTTTAGGGAAAGTAGTACCAGAAGTTTTAGGAGCGAACATTGCATTTGCGGTTAGAGCTAGATTTGTTCTACTAAGAGATTTAGGGGCAGCATTATCACCTTCTAATTCTTTTAATTTTATACAAGGATTAGAAACATTGCCATTGCGTATACAAAAACATCAAGAAAATGCCTATAGTGTAGCTAAGTTTCTAAAAAAGCAACAAAATGTCACAAAAGTAATATATCCAGGTTTCCAAGATGGGCAGAATAAAAGTAGAGCAGAAAAATACTTAAAAGATGGTTTTGGTCCTCTTGTTGGTTTTGAGCTAAAAGGTGGTAAAGAGGCTGGTAGTAAATTTATAGATAATCTTAAACTTATTTACCACGTTGCTAATATAGGAGATGCTAGGACTTTAGCTATACACCCAGCATCAACTACTCATTCTCAATTATCTCCTGAAGATCAAATGAAAACTGGTGTTACTCCAGGATATGTACGATTATCAATTGGAATTGAGAATATTGAAGATATCGTAAAAGATATAGAACAAGCATTAATTTCTACTAATTAAATGATTAAATTCATGGCAATAATCTTTCCTCATAATTAACTAATAATTGTCATGTTTTTAAAATAAGGCAGTAATCTTTTACTGCCTTATTAAATTTATTTGTTTTTAAATATTTTTTTTTAAGTAATAGTTAAAATTAATATTTATTATATGTCATCTAGTCACGATTATAAAAAAGATAACAGAAATCAAAAAATCAAAATTTACATAAATGGTAAATTTTATAAAAGAAATAAAGCCAAAATATCAGTTTTTGATTCATCTGTCATGTTAGGTGACGGTTGTTGGGACTCATTAAGATATCATAATAAAAAATTTATTTTTTTAAATGAACATATCAAAAGATTATATAAAGACGCTAAATTAATAAATCTTAAAATACATTTAACACAAAATGAATTGATAGAAGCTTTACATAAAACAATAAGAATCAATAAAATGATATCTGATGTTCATCTTAGAATCATTGTTTCAAGAGGCATTAAATCAACACCTTATCAATCTCCAGATGTAACTATATCTAAACCTACTATAATAATAATTCCTGAATACAAAAAACCTGATTCTAAGATATATAAAAAAGGATTAAAATTAGTAACAGTTAATATAATTCGTGGTCCAAAAAATGTTCAAGATCCTCAAATAAATTCACTCAGCAAATTAAATTGTATACTTGCATGTATTGAAGCTTCAAAAAAAAATGGAGAAGAGGCATTAATGTTTGATATAAACGGTAATATAGCAACAAATAATAGCACTCATTTTTTTTATATTAAAAATAATACTATATTCACATCAACAGGCAAATATTGTGTCACTGGCATTACTAGACAAAAAATTATTGATATATGTAAAAAAAATAAGATTAAAATAAAACAAAAAAATTTTAAATTAAAAGAAGTTTTAAAAGCTGATGAAGCTTTTGCAACCGGTACATTTGCAGGAGTGGTTCCCATCAGACAAATAAACAATAAAAAACTTTTAATTAAAAAAGATAATTTAACATTTAAAATTTTGAATTTATATAATCAATTAGTTAATCAATAATGATTATTTTTATGTGGTCAGGTCCGCGAAACTTAAGCACAGCGTTAATGCGTTCCTTTGAAAATCGAAAAGATACTAAAGTTATAGATGAGCCTTTTTATTCTTATTATTTAAAGAAAACAGCTCTTAGACATCCTATGTACAAAGAAATTATTAATACTTATTCGTCAAATTTTAATGAAGTAATTGATGAAATAACCAAATTGCCAACAAATATTGAAATATATTATCAAAAACATATGACTCATCATTTACTAGATGAGATTAACCTTGATTGGTTAAGTATTGGAAAAAATTGTTTCTTAATTAGACATCCTGCGAAAGTTATAAATTCATATATCAAAAAAAATCACTTAAAGGATATAAGAGATATAGGCTTTAGAAAACAGTATGAAATATTTAATTTTATAAAAGATAATTATGATTCATATCCAATTACTATAGATTCAGATGATATCTTAAAAAATCCAAAAGAAAAAATAAAAAAATTGTGCGTAAAACTAAATATTAAATTTACTGAAAGAATGATCAACTGGCCAAAAGGAAAAAGAGAAAGTGATGGAATTTGGAGTATTGTTTGGTATGAACAAGTAAATAATTCATCTACATTTCAAAACTATACAGATAAAAATTTAGAAATACCTAAAAAATATAACAGTATTTACGAAGAATCTTTAGAAATTTATAATCAAATGAAAAAATACTCACTTTAATGATGATTTCTGAAAATATTATACGTGCTGCAGAAATTTTATTTAAACATAAATTAAACAAAACTGGTTTAATAAATTTGGATACTAAGTTTCAGCCATTAAACATTGATGATGCATATAAGATTCAAGAAGAACTTAAAATTTTATATTTAAGTTTAAAAAATAATGAAACTCTTGGAAAAAAAATAGGTGTGACAAATAAAGAGGCTGCAAAACAAGTTGGTATAGATGAGCCATTTTATGGTAATTTATTTACAAAGTTTTCTGAAATTAATACTAATAATTTAAATTCGAAAAACTTTCACAAGCCCTATATAGAACCAGAAATTGGCTTTAGAATAAAAAAAGATATCAATGTTAATCAATTTCCATTTAAAAAAGAAGATATTAATGAATTAATTGATGGAGTTGTTTGTGCAATTGAAATAGTTGATTTTAGATTTAATCAACCTATAGATAAAATTGGACCTTATAATTTAATTGCTACTAATGGTGCTTCAGACTATTGGTTAAGACATGAAAAAATTTACCCATTAAATAAAGTTGATCTTAATAATCATGAAGTTAATGTTTCAATAAATTCAAATATAATTGAAAAAGGTAATTCAAAAAATGTATTAAAAAATCCTATAAATGCAGCTCTTTGGTTAATAAATACTCTAGCTTCTAAAGGTGAGCCAATGTTAAAAGGTCAATTCATATCTACAGGCTCATGCACTAAAGCTATATTGTTAAAAAAAAATTATAAAGTAAAAGCTGATTTTGGATCTTTGGGCTGTATTGAATTTGAATATAACTGATTATATGAATTATATGTTAGAAATAGAAAATGTTACAAAAGTATACAATAATCATTTTACTGCATTAGATAATCTAAACCTTTCTATTAAAGAAGGTGAAATTTTTGCACTTTTGGGACCAAATGGTGCAGGAAAATCTACTTTGATAAATACTATATGTGGCATTTTAAATTTTAATTCTGGCAACATAAAAGTAGACAAAATGGATATTATTAAGGAATATAGAAAAACTAGATCTTTAATAGGAATAGTTCCGCAAGAATTAAATCTTGAAGCATTCGAAACAGTCTGGAATAATGTTAATTATTCAAGGGGATTATATGGTAAAGCGCCTAACTACGAATACATTGAAACTATACTAAAAGATCTTTCACTTTGGGACAAAAAAAATAGCAAATTAAGAGAATTGTCAGGAGGAATGAAAAGAAGAGTTTTAATAGCTAAAGCCCTATCACATGAACCAAAAGTATTATTTTTAGATGAACCAACTGCCAGTGTAGATGTTGAATTACGAAAAGATATGTGGGAAGTAATTAAGAAACTTAAACAAAAAGGAGTAACAATAATCTTAACAACTCATTATATAGAAGAAGCGGAAGAAATTGCAGATAGAGTTGGAATAATTAATAATGGAAAAATTATATTGGTTGATGAAAAAAATAACTTAATACAAAAATTAGGTCAAAAAATTTTGAATATAGAAGTAACTTCAAAAATATCCAAAATTCCCAAAAGTCTAGAAGACTATAATTTGCAAATTAATGATGAAGGTAAAAAAATAACTTATATATATGATACAAAAGCTAATCGTACAGGCATTACAAGATTGCTTACGGAACTTAAAAAAAATAATATTCAATTAAAAGATATTACTACAGAGCAAAGTTCATTAGAATCAATATTTTTAAATTTATTAAGGAAATCATAAAATGAATTGGTATGGACTTAAAGCTATATACTTACATGAGATGGATCGAATGAGAAGAACCTTATTTCAAAGTTTAGTTTCTCCAATTATTTCTACTTCTTTATATTTTGTTGTATTTGGCTCAGCTATAGGTTCCCGTATTACTGAAATAGATGGGGTCAGCTATGGATCGTTTATAGTGCCAGGCATGATTATGCTTACAATTCTAACACAGAGTATTAGTAATGCATCTTTTGGAATTTTTTTTCCTAAATTTACCAATACTGTATACGAACTATTAGCAGCACCCCTTTCTAGTTTTGAAATAATACTAGGTTTTGTAGGAGCAGCTGCAACTAAATCATTAATTATAGGTTGTATTATTATTGCCACTGCAGGCATATTTGTAGATTTGCAAATACAACATCCCTTTATTATGATTTTCTTTTTAATTTTAACTTCAGTAACATTTGCATTATTTGGCTTCATGATAGGTATCTGGGCTGATAATTTTGAAAAACTACAGTTAATACCAATACTTATAATAACACCATTAGTTTTTTTAGGTGGATCATTTTACAGCATAAATATGTTACCAGAATTTTGGCAAAAAATATCTTTATTAAATCCTGTTTTATATCTTGTTAGTGGTTTTAGATGGAGCTTCTATGAAATAGCTGATGTAAGTATTATTACTAGTTTAGTTACAATATTATTTTTTTTATTTTCTTGTTTAGCTATTATTAGTTATAGTTTTGCTAAAGGATACAAGATAAAAAATTAATAATGTTAGAAAAAAATATAATTAATGAATATCTTAATAATGGTGTCGTATTATTAAAAAATATAATTGATTCAAATTGGATTAAAGAATTACAGAATGGAGTAGAATATAATTTTAAAAATCCAAGTAAATATAAATGTGTATATGAAATTGATAATAATTCAGAGATTTTTTATGATGATTATTGTAATTGGCAAAGAATAAATGAATATAAAAATTTTATTTTTAATTCAAATATAAGTTTCATAGCAAAAGATTTAATGCAATCAAAAAAGGTAAATCTTTTTCATGAACATGTATTAATAAAAGAAGCAAAATCGCAAAAGAAAACCCCTTGGCATCAAGACCAATCTTATTACTGTGTTAATGGTAAAGATAACTGTAGTATTTGGATACCTTTGGATAATGTTTCAAAAGATTCTTCTCCAGAATTTATCTCATGTTCACATATGTGGAACAAACAATTTTTACCAACAAAATTTTTTGGCAATAGTTATGAAAAAAAAGATGAAGAATTTGAAAGTATTCCTGACATAGAAAAAAATAGAAAAAATTATAAAATATCTTCATGGGAACTTAATTTAGGTGATGCAGTAGCATTTAATTTTGCAACTATTCATGGTGCTCCAGAAAATAAATCTTTAAATAGAAGAAGAGCATTTTCAGTTAGGTTTACTGGAGATGATGCAACTTATATTAAAAGAAAAGGGGAAATGTCTCCTCCTTTTCCTGAATTAAATTTGAAAAATGGTGAATGTCTTGATTGTGATACTTTTCCCTTATTAATTTCTTCTTAAGTAATAAATATAAGGTAAAGCTGTTACATACATGATTAAACTATAAGTAGCAGCAGGAATTAAATATATTCCTCCTTCGAAAAAAACATTAGCAACTACCAATGCTAAAGTGCCATTTTGTAAGCCACATTCTATTGTAATAGCACGTTGTTTTGAAACATCTTCGATTAAAAATTTACTTAAAAAATAAGCAATTAACATCATAACAACATTTAAGATTAATGTTATTAAACCTGCCTGAGCAAAATATTTAATAACATTTTCTCTTTCAGCTAAAATTGCTCCTAACAAAACTAGAAAAAATAAAATTGCAGATATATTTTTAGCAATTTTTTTAAAGGAATTTAAAACTTTACTAAATAACATTCCTAATATTACTGGAACAGTAACTATTAAAAACATTTTCAAAGAGATATCTAAGAGAGAAACATCAGATAAATAATTACTACCAAGAATTGATAAAGATAAAGATAATACTAAAGGAATAGTTATAACAGATAAAATACTAATAATTGCTGTTAGGGAAATAGATAAAGCCACATCTCCTTTAGCAAAAGAAGTTAGAATATTAGATGTTGCGCCTCCAGGAGCAGCAGCAATTATCATAACACCAATAGCAATTTCTGGTGCAATAGGCCATAATATAACCAAAATAAGAGCAACTATCGGCAAAATTAAAATTTGTGAAAAAAAGCCAAGAATGAATTCTTTTGGTTTTAATAATATTCTTGTGAAATCTCCTGTAGTTAAACCTAATCCTAAGGAAAACATAATAAATGCTAACGCTATTGGAAGTACAACATCTGTAATTATGTTCATATTTTTTTTTAACATTTGTTTCATTAAAAAAAAATAAAATAATCAACTATTTAGTAATTCTAATGGTATAATTAAATAAATGAATTTAGATATAAATAACGTAACTAAAGATAAAATAGCTGCTTGGGCAGTTCATGGTTTTACTGGTTCAGGGGCAGTTCTTGGTTTTTTAGCTATAATATCAATTTTAAATAGTGATGCTGTTGGAGCTTTTTTATGGCTAGGTTTAGCTTTATTAATTGATGGCATAGATGGTACTTTAGCTAGAAAAGTTGACGTAAATAAACAAACGCCAAATATTGATGGAACTATACTTGATAGCGTTATTGATTACTTAAACTATGTAATTATTCCAAGCTTAATGATTTATTGGTTTCAAATGGTACCATCTGGATTTGAAATAATATTACCAGCAGGTATTTTTTTAGTTTCACTATACACTTTTTCAAATTTACAAATGAAAACTGAAGATTATTACTTTAGAGGATTTCCAGCTGTTTGGAATATTGTTGTTTTGTATTTTTTTATTTTAGGAACAAACTTATACATAAATGTTGTAGTTATCATTATCTGTTTAATATTAACTTTTATTCCAATAAAATTTATTCATCCACTTAGAGTCAAAGAATTAAGAAATATAACAATTTTTGTGACTGTAATATGGTCAGCAACTACATTAAAATTAGTTACTACTCCAACTTCAAAAATATTTATGATAGATAGTACTATAATTTTTATAATGTGGGTTTGCACTTCATTATATTTTGCTTTTATTTGTTGGGGGCGTTCAATAAATAAAGATAAAGAAATTTAGTAAATAATTATGAATGAATATCTTGAGTCAATAATCAACAGAGATCCTGCTGCTAGGAATAAATTAAATGTTATTTTAAATTATCCAGGAGTTAAAGCTGTTTTTTTCCATTTAATTGCTAATATATTATGGAAATTGAATTTAAAAATAATTTCTAGAATGATTTCACAACTTAGCAGATTTTTAACCGGTATAGAAATACATCCTGCTGTTAAAATTGGGAAAAATTTTTTTATTGATCATGGAATTGCTGTTGTAATTGGAGAAACATCAGAAATAGGAAATAATGTAACAATCTATCACGGAGTAACACTAGGAGGAATTTCACCAGCTGAAAAATCCCTTGAACAAGTTAATATTAAAAGACATCCTACTATTTGTGATAATGTAATTATAGGTTCTGGAGCTCATATTTTAGGTCCAATTAATGTTGGAAAAGGAGCGAGAATAGGAGCTAATACTGTTATACTTAAAAATGTTCCTGAATATGCTACAATGGTTGGTAATCCAGCTAAAAATATTAGTACAAAGAAAGATACTTCATTTAAACCTTATGGTGTGACACAAAATGAAAAAAAATAATATTATTGATCTAATAGGTAATACTCCCTTAATTAGATTAAAATATCCCTCTGAAATTACAGGTTGTGAAATTTTTGGTAAGGCAGAGTTTTTAAATCCAGGTGGATCTATAAAAGATAGAGCTGCGTTAGCAATAATAAATGATGCGGAAAAGAATAATAGATTAAAAAATAATGGTTACATAGTTGAAGGGACAGCAGGTAATACAGGAATTGGGTTAACTTTAATAGCTAATGCAAAAGGATACAATTCAATAATTGTTATGCCTGAGACCCAAACTAAAGAAAAAATTGATCTTTTAAAATCTATGGGTGCTGATCTAAGATTGGTACCTGCAAAACCATATAAAGATCCAGATAATTATGTAAGATATTCTGAAAGATTAGCTAATGAAATGTATGAAAAAACAAATGGAAATACAATATGGGCTAATCAATTTGATAATACCGCTAATTTAATTGGACATTATAATACAACAGGTAAAGAAATATGGGAACAAACAGAAGGAAAGATAGATGCTTTTATATGTTCATCAGGAACGGGTGGGACTATTGCAGGAGTTAGTAAAGCTCTTAAAGAAAAAAATAATAAAATTAAAATATATCTTTCAGATCCAAAAGGCTCTGCTTTGTATAATTATATAAAAAATAATGAATTAATTATGGAAGGTAGCTCAATCACAGAAGGTATTGGTTCTTCAAGAGTTACTAATAATTTTAAAGAAGCTAAAATTGATAATGCCTATTCTATCGGTGATCACGAAGCTATACCATTAATTTTTTATTTGATAAAAAATGAAGGATTAAGTTTAGGAACAAGTTCAGGAATAAATATAGCTGGTGCAATAAAATTGGCTAGAGAAATAGGTCCAGGTAAAACAATAGTAACTATTCTTTGCGATTTAGCTGACAGATATAAAAGTAAATTATTTAATAAAAAACTTCTTATAGAAAAAAAAATACCTGTGCCAGAATGGTTTTAAAGAAACTTTTTTAAATTAGGTGGTGAATAATTTGGACCTTTCATAACTTTACCATATTCATTATAAATTGGTTTGCCATCCTCCGAAAGCTTACTCATATTACTTCTGTGAACTTCTTCAAAACACTTATCTAAATTTATTCCAAAAGCCACACCTGCACCATACGTGACAACTAATATATCTGTTAATGCATCTGCAACTTCAACAATATTATTATCATCAATAGCTTCTTTAAGTTCATTAAACTCTTCATCAATAAGTTTTTTTCTTAATTCAACAATCTTTTTATCTGGAAATTCTGAGTTATTTTTCACTTCCTGACCAAATGTGTTCATAAATTCTTTTACTTTTTCAAAGTTCGTCATTTTATTTACCCTTGTTTAATTATTTATAAAAAATATCGTTATAGGTAACAACAATAAAGAGAAAAGATATTATTGTTATCCCCACTGCAAAATAAACTCTCGTAACAAATTCAGGCATTGAATTTGAAAATATTCTTCTTATTATAAAATACATAATATGACCTCCATCTAAAAGTGGTATAGGTAAAAGATTAAATAAACCTACAAATAAAGATATTATTATAAATAAGAATAAAACTCCTTTTATTTGATCTAGCATCATTTGGTCAGCATTTTTAACAATACCTATTGGGCCAGCTAATTGATCCCCTAGTGTATTATTTTCATAGGATTTTTTAATAAAATTAAATGAAGCAACATAGTAAGTTGGTATAAAAACTAAAGAATTATTAATTGAATCAATAAGATTGTATTTATCTATAATAGGACTTTTTGGTGAAGATATTCCAATTACAAATTTTTGCAATTCTTCATTAAAAATTAATTTAAAACTTTTATTTAAAATTATATTATCTCTTTCTATAATGATAGAAATAGAATCATTATTACCTATAGCTTTTGGAATATCAGAAAATTCATAAATTTTATTATCATTTATTTCTATTATTTTATCTCCTTCTCTTAAATCATTAATAGATGCGGGAGAATTATCCAAAACTGAACCAATAATAGGTAAAAAATTAATTATGCCAAAAAAGAAAAAAATAGAAAATAAAGCTAACCACGCACTTATAATATTAAAAAAACTACCTGCTAATAAAACACATATTTTTTGAAATAATGAAAGGGATTGGAATGAACCTTCATCATAGTTAGAATTATTTGAAAAAATTGTATCTAAACCTTTGATTTTGACATAACCACCAAGGGGTATTGGTGAAATTTTCCATGTAGTTCCATATTTATCTTTATATTTAAATAGTGGCTTACCAAATCCAATAGAAAAATCGCTAACTTCAGCTTTAAAATATCTAGCAACAATGTAGTGTCCAAATTCGTGAATTGATACTAAAACAATAAAAACAATAATAAGATTAATGTAAATCATATTAAAAATGATAATTAATAAACTATGTATAAAATAAGTGAAATAGTAAACTTAAAAAATCATCCAATTGTTGAATCTAATGAATATCTTAAAAAGTGTAATAAAAAACTTATAAAAAATTCTATACTACAATTAAACAACTTTTTAACAAAAAAGGGTTTAATAAATATTCAAAAAGAAGCTCTTAATCTCAAAGAAAAGGCCTTTTATTGTTCGCAAAAACACACAATATTATTAAATAAAAAAAATTCAAAGATTTCTGAGAAAGATCCATGTAATATAGAAGTTATAAGTGATAAAGGATGTGTCCCTCATGATTTAATACCAAATAATTCTTTTTTAAATATCATTTATAAATCAAGTGAATTCAAAAATTTTTTAATCAAAGTTTTAGGAATAAAAAAAATTTACCCATATAAAGATAAACTTTCATCAATTAATTATAATTACTATGAAAAAAAACAACAACTTGGATGGCATTTTGATAATGCATCATTTGCAATAACTCTTATGATACAATCTCCTACTTTAGGCGGTACTTTTCAATATACTAATAAAGGTCGTGATTATGAAAATAATTATATTGATAAAAAATTTATTTCTAAAATTATAAATGAAAAAATTAAAGTAAAAGAATTAAAAGTTAAACCAGGAACTTTAATATTATTTTATGGTAGAAATTATTTACATAGAGTTACTCCAGTAAAATCAAAAAAACCTAGAATACTAGTGACATTAAACTATAATTTAGAAAAAGGGATTGAACTGTCAAAAAATGCTCGTAAAACTTTCTTTGGAAGAATTTAATTTTTTTAATTTATCAAGCTGAATTTTCTAACTCTTCATATTCTTCAATTGGGGGGCATGCACAAAATAAGTTTCTATCTCCATAAACATTATCAACTCTACCTACTGGAGACCAATATTTATTATTATATAAATAAGAATGAGGATAAGCTGCTTCTTCCCTACTATATTTATGTTTCCATGAGTCAGATGTTAATTCTGTTACTGTATGTGGAGAATTCTTAATTGGATTATCAATTTTATCAAATACACCTTTTTTAATTTTTTGAATTTCTTCATAAATAGATTTCATAGCAGTGCAAAATCTATCTAATTCTTCTTTTGATTCACTCTCTGTTGGCTCTATCATTAATGTACCAGGAACAGGAAAAGACATAGTTGGCGCATGAAATCCATAATCAATTAAACGTTTTGCTATATCTTCTTCTGTAATATTTAAATCTTCTTTAAAAGGTCTTAAATCTATGATGCATTCATGCGCAACCATATTATTCTTTCCTTTATATAATATTGGAAAATAAGGCTCTAAAATTGTTTTAATGTAATTTGCATTTAATATTGCAACTTGCGTGGCTTGTTTTAGCCCAGTATCACCCATCATAGAAATATAAGAATATGAAATCGGTAAAATAGATGCACTACCCCAAGGAGCTGCTGAAACTGCTTCTTGATTTTGTAAACCAATTTCATTCCCTAGTAGAGGATGTCCAGGTAAAAAAGGTATTAAATGCTTTTTTACTCCAATTGGACCCATACCCGGTCCGCCACCGCCATGTGGTATACAAAAAGTTTTATGAAGGTTCATATGAGATACATCAGGACCAAAATTACCTGGTTTAGCTATTCCTACTAAAGCATTTAAATTTGCACCATCCATATAAACTTGTCCACCCGCGTCATGTATCATTTGGCATATATCAACAATTTTTTCTTCAAAAACTCCATGTGTAGAAGGATAAGTAATCATTAAAGCAGCTAAATTATTACCTGCAGATTGAATTTTTTCTTTCAAATGAATTACATCAACATTCCCGAATTCATCACATTTTACTATTGAAACTTCCATTCCACACATTTGAGCACTTGCTGGATTAGTTCCATGTGCACTGCTTGGTATCAAACAAATATTTCTATTATCTTCATTATTATTTTTATGAAATTTTTTTATAGCTAAAAGCCCAGCAAGTTCACCCTGAGCTCCAGCATTGGGTTGTAAAGATATCCCATCAAAACCAGTAATATCTTTTAACATAGCAATTAACTCTATCATTAATTGATTATATCCCTCTCTTTGATGAGGCTCAATAAAGGGGTGAGCATTAGCAAATCCATTAAATGTAATAGGAAGCATTTCAGAAGCAGCATTAAGTTTCATAGTGCAAGATCCTAAAGGAATCATAGATCTATTTAATGCTATATCTTTTTCCTCTAATCTTTTTAAATATCTCATCATGTCTGTTTCGGAGTGATAAATATTAAAAATTGGATGAGTTAATATTTTATCTATTCTTGATAAATTATCATCAAAAATCTCATCTATAATGATTTCCTTTTCTAATTTTTCGTGATTAAGGTTAATATTATTTTCATTAAAAAAATTAATTAGATTATCTACATCTTCTAAAGTTGTTGTTTCATCAAAAGAAATAGAAAACTTATTTTTATCAACTAATCTGAAATTTATACCCTTCTCTACAGACTTATTAAACCAATATTTAGCAGATTTAAGTTTAGAGGTTATTAATAAAGTATCAAAATATTTTTTAGATAAAATTGTAAAACCTAGTTTCTCTAATCCTTTTTTTAATAATTGAGTGTGATAGTGAATTGTATTAGCTATATGTTTCAATCTAAGTGGTCCGTGATACATTGCATATGCTGCTGAAATAATAGCTAATAATGCTTGCGCTGTACAAATATTACTAGTAGCTTTCTCTCTTCTTATATGTTGTTCTCTTGTTTGAAGAGCCATTCGATAAGCTCTTTTACTATTACTATCAACTGATACACCAATAATTCTTCCAGGCATCAATCTTTTATAAATATTTTTAGTTGCAAAAAAAGCAGCATGGGGACCTCCTAAACCCATAGGAACTCCAAATCTTTGAGTACTACCTACTACAATATCAGCTCCTAATTCACCAGGTGATCTCATAAGTATCAAGCTCATTATATCTGCAGCAACAATAGAAATAATCCCTTTTGATTTATTTAAATCTATTAACTCTTTGATATTTGATATTTCTCCATAAGTATCAGGGTTTTGTATTAAACAAGCAAAAGTGTCATCTGATGATAATTTTGAACTTTTAATAGTAATTCCTAGGGGCTCAGCTCTAGTTTTCAAAACAGATAGATTCTGAGGGTGGCATGAATTTTGTATTAAAAATTCTTTTTTATTTTTGCCTGAATGCTTAAATGCCAACATCATAGCCTCCGCAACTGCTGTACTTTCATCAAGTAAAGATGCATTAGCAATTTCCATACCTGTTAAATCTATTATCATTTGTTGAAAATTCATTAACATTTCAAGTCTACCTTGAGATACTTCTGGCTGATATGGCGTATAAGCAGTATACCAACCTGGATTTTCCAAAATATTTCTTAATATAACACTAGGAGTAATTGTTCCATGGTAACCAAGACCAATATATGTTTTATAGAAATTATTTTTTATTGATAAAAGTTGCATATTTATTTTATTAAATTCTTCACTCATTCCAGGTTTTAAATTCAATGAAGAATCAGATAAAATATTTAATGGAACAGTTTTTTGAATCAAATCATCTAATGATTTGCAGTTAATAGTTTTAAGCATTAGCTTAATATCTTCGTTGCGGGGACCTATATGTCTACTAGCAAAACTATTTGTCTCAATCATATTTTACTCTTGTTTTAAAAAATTTTCATAATCTGATAAAGTCATTAACTCATCAACATTTGAGGTATCATTTATTTTTAATTTGAAAATCCATCCTTTATTTTCTGGATCTTGATTAACTATTGCTGCATTATCTTTAAGATTTTCATTAACCTCTATGATTTCACCCTCTAAAGGGGTATAAATATCTGAAGCAGCTTTTACTGATTCAATAACGCTAACCTCCCCTCCTGCATTAACTTTTTTACCAATTTCAGGCAATTCAATATAAACAATATCCCCTAAGCTTTCTTGAGCATGATTAGTTATGCCAATAGTTGCTATTTCTCCATTTATATCTATCCATTCATGATCTTTAGAATATTTTTTTTCACTCATAATTTTACCCTCTCTTATAATTGTTACTAATAAATGGTAATTTTTCAATCTCTAATTCTTCTAACTTATCCCTTATTAAGCAATATATTTTATTATTTGTTAATTTTGATTGCTCTAAGTACCCTATAGCTATTGAAGTATTTAGGATTGGAGAAAAACCACCACTAGAGATATAACCTACTTCATTTTTATTTATATCAACAATTTTCATTTGATTTCGAAGCATAATTTTCGATTTAGGTTTAAAGCCTATTTTGATAAAATTTACACCAGAATTTATTTGATTTAACAATATAGAATTACCATTTAATTTTTTGTCGATAAGCCTCTCTTTATGAATAGACCAAGTTAAATTTGCATCAACAGGAGTTATATTCTCATTTAATTCATTCCCATATAAACTTAAACCAGCTTCTAAACGTAATGAATCTCTTGAGCCTAATCCACATAATTTAATATTTTCATCATCAAAAATATCTTTAATAAATTCTTTAATTACTAAATTTGGTACTGATATTTCAAATCCATCTTCTCCAGTATAACCAGATCTACATAATATTATTTCATTTTCTAAATAAGTAAAAATTTTCGATTGCATAAAAATAAGATCATTTAAATCTTGAATAAATTTTAAAGCTTCTTGAGATTTTGGACCTTGAATTGCTAATAAAGAATTATCTTTTAATAAAATAAAATTTGATAAATTGTTTGTAAATAATTCTTCATCTTCTTTTTTTCTGCTAGCATTATAAACAATATAAAAATGCTCAATACCTTGATATTTAATTTTATTTATAATTAAATCATCTATTATTCCACCATCTTTATTTAAAAGAAATGAATAATACGATTTATTAATTTCCAAATTCTCTAGATTAATAGGAATATATTTTAGTAAAAATTCAATATTGTTTTTAGAAGAAGGAATTAAAATTTGACCCATATGAGATACATCAAATAATCCAACAGAATTTCTTACATGTAAGTGTTCTTTTATAATTCCATCATTATAAAAAATAGGCATATGAAATCCAGCAAATGCTGCAAACTTTGCTTTTCTTTCATTATGAAATTCATGTAAAAAAATTTTTTTTAAATTATTAGACAAAGTCTTTTTATCCTCACTTTGCCCCTCTGTCATGGTACCTGAGAGTTTTGCTAATGCTTGCCCCTTCGGTAGAGTATATATACTCTTTTCCAGAGTTAATTTTGCGGTCCATTTGCCTGAGAGTTTCCGGGTCGTTGCTCCTTCGGCGCTAATGTCTTAGTCTCTCCCGCTATAGCTATAATATAGTTTTTTTTAGGATTAACAATTAATTTAAAGGAATTTGGTTATTCTTTTTAGAAATTTGGTATTTTTTTGAAAGTTTTTTGTATTCTGCGTTTATTTTAACTATTTTTTTTTCTAATTTTTTTTGTTCCAATTTAGACAATTTATTAATTTCAGATATTATAGAATAAGATTTCCAATATTTATTTGATTTATTATAATTGCCCTGATTAATATTAAATATCTCTTTTAAAATTTTTAGATCATGTGGAATTTTAAATTCATTCTTTGTTTTATTATATGGAAAAAAGTAATAAAAATTATCAAACCCAGCCCAAGTTATAGCTGACAAACATAGTGAGCATGGCTCATGAGTTGAAATAAATACACATTTTTTTGGATGTATTTTTATTTTTTTATTATAAAAATTAAAAATGGTTGAAATTTCACCATGAAATAAAGGGTTTTTAGTTTCTTTATTAGTTCCTATTGCAAGAACTGATAAATTTGATTTTTTAAGAATTGCAGCTCCAAATACTTTGTTTCCTTTAATAATACTTTTTTTTGTTATTGGTATTATTCTATTTAAGAATACATCAAGAATTAAATCATAATTTAGTTTCATAAATAAATAGATAAGTTTAAAGCAAAAAAAAAGACCCAGCAAGCTAGGTCCTTTTCTTATATCGTGCATTTCCTCCCGATACAAATTATTCAGAGTTTCCACTAAATAATCTAT
>MDSW01014748.1_pt1 | contig 27867 bp, 30 predicted proteins | sample 811171 | NCBI WGS metagenome assembly MDSW01 (sample SAMN05326641, study PRJNA326480) | marine metagenome | isolation source: seawater | place: Atlantic Ocean: North West | collected 2012 | reverse complement strand
TTAATTGATAAAAATCTTTTTTTTATACGACTAAAAACTTTACAGAAAATTATATTATCTTTTTCTGTAGAGAAATCGAAATTATTTATTATATTATATTCATGATCAACTTTTAATGTTGGTTTTTTAAAAATTTTTGCCATTTCATATCCTCCTCCCCCAGTTGAAAGAAAAAGTTCACAATTTTTTACAATCGAAAAAATTTCTTTGTACGATAAATTTTTTCTTATATTTAAATAATTATCTTGAGGAATATTTGTATCGCTCTTGAACAAACTTAAATCAATTATATTTAGGTTTTTGTTAATTATTGAATAAATTCCCTCTTTAAAATCTTCAATACCATACCAAATCACATCATTTTTTTTTTTTAAAAAATTATGTTTTAAATTATATGATTTTTCTCTTACATACATACAAACGTATTTTTTTTTGGTTATTGTATTTTCGAAAAAAATTTCTTTATCAATATCAAAGCTTTTTCTATTAAAATAGATTTTTTGAAAATCACCTTCTTTTAGTAAAACTTTGAATTTTTTTAAATAATTATAATTTTTTTGATTATAGTTGCCATCGATATAATTCTGAGCGTGAAAAAATTTTCTATATCTATTTTTAGCTTTTTCAAAATTCATAGATAAAATTAAACAAATAAATTTTATTACCAGAGAAAAAAATTTATATTTGATACATAATGTTTTTATAAAAAATAAAATTTGTTCTTTAAAAATATTTTTATTTTTATATAAAATATTCAAAGTATTATATTTCAAATTATAAATAAAATTTAAATCATCAATATTCCTAATTAATAATCCACCATTTTTTTTTGGATTTATATTTAAATCAATTAAATTAATATTTATTTTATATTGATCAGCAAAAGGGATAAATTTTGATAATGTATCTAATGTTCCTCCAAAAGAGTATTTTTTCAATAAAATATTAAAATTTTTTTCACCCATATAATTAATAATAATTTTGCAAATACATGCTTTTTAAGTTGAATAAATAATCTTTATAAAATACATATTTCATAATTAATATATTCCAATATGAAAGTAATTGTAACTGGCGGTGCAGGATTTATAGGTAGCCATCTAGCCGAAAAACTTACCAAAATTAAGAAAATTAAAAAAATAGTTATTATTGATCATCTTCGAGACGGTAGCTTAAAAAATTTAAACAAAATATTAAGTAATAAAAAAATTGTAATATTAAGGAGGGATATTAGAAATTTAAAAAGTATACAAAAAGTGTTCAAAAACGTTTATTGTGTTTTCCATTTAGCCGCAATAGCAGACATAGTCCCATCAATTGTAAATCCTAAAGACTATGTCGATACGAACTTTGGTGGAACTATAAATGTTTTAGAAGCGATGAGGCTTAATAAGGTAAAGAAAATTATTTATGCCGCTTCTTCATCTTGTTATGGCCTAACCCCATCAAAAAGTGTAAATGAAGAATATAAAATTTCCACATTATATCCTTATTCCTTCTCAAAGAATGCTGGAGAGCAAGCCGTTTTACATTGGTCAAAAGTGTATGGTATAAATTATATTTCTCTAAGATTATTTAATGTTTATGGACCCAGATCTAGAACTACTGGTGCTTATGGTGCAGTGATGGGCGTTTTTTTAAAGCAAAAACTATCTAATAAACCCTTAACTATTGTAGGTAATGGTAAACAAAAAAGAGACTTTGTAAATGTAGATGATGTAGTTGAAGTTTTTATAAAATCTTGTTTCTCAAAAGTGAAGAATCAAATTTTTAATGTAGGTACAGGAAAACCTAAGTCTATAAATTATTTAGCAAATTTAATTGGAGGAAGAAAAATTTTTATTCCAAAAAGACCAGGGGAGCCATTTAATTCAAAAGCCAATGTCAATAAAATTAAAAGGCTTTTGAGATGGAAACCAAAAATCAAATTTGAACGTGGAATAGATGAACTTTTAAAAAACATTAATTATTGGAAGTCAGCACCTTTATGGAATAAAAAAAATATTAAAAAAGCAACCGAAATTTGGTTTAAAAATTTGAAGTAGATGACATGATTAAAAAAAATATTTCATTTAAAAACCCAAATAAATATATAATTAAAAACAAAAAATTTATAAGAGATTTCAAAAAATTGTATTCTAAAATAAAGGATCCATGGAACCAAAGAAAAAACTTTCATATTGATCAGACAACAATGATTTTAGAAGGTTATTTAAATTACTTGAACAAAAAACTTAAAAATATAAAAATTCTAGATGTAGGAGCTGGATCAGGAATTTTAAAAAGTAAATTTAGTAAAAAGTTCAAGTATATAGGAACCGATATACATAAAAAAAAATTCAAAAATGTAATTTTTGACGATATTACCATCTATAATAAAAATTTTTTAAAAAAGTTTAATGTTATTATTTGCTTAAAAACCATCTATTATGTATCTGATAATATTAAATTAGTGCTTTCGAATTTCCATAAATATTTAAAAAAGGGCGGAATACTAATTATATCTTATAATTTAAAAAAAAATTCTTTTTCAAATAAATACTTAAATGATTTAAAATTAAGAAAACTTTTAAAGAATAAATTTCAAGAGATTTCCTCTATTGAAATAAATAGAGAAAATTATGAACAGGCTAAACAAGAAAAAAATTCAATATTTATTTTTAAAAAAAATGATTAAAAATGTATTAATAACTGGTGGAGCTGGATATGTAGGATCAGCACTTGCAGATAAACTTATTGAAAAAAATTATCAAGTCACAGTCTTTGATCTTTTTATTTATGGTGAAAAAGTATTTAAATATCAAAACAAAATTAAACAAATTAAAGGTGATATTCGAAACATAGAGCTACTAAAAAAAACCATCCCATCACATGATGCTGTGATTCACCTTGCATGTATTTCCAATGATCCAAGTTTTGAATTAGATCCAGTACTTGGAAAATCAATTAATCTCGATGCTTTTGAGCCTATAGTTAAGATTTCTAAAGATAATGGTGTAAAAAGATTTATTTATGCGTCATCGTCTAGTGTATATGGAATTAAAAAGGATCAGAATGTTCATGAAGAAATGAAATTAGAACCTTTAACAGATTACTCAGCTTTTAAAGCAAATTGTGAAGATATCTGCATGAAATATAACTCAAAAAATTTTGATGTTTTAATTATCCGCCCAGCAACTGTTTGTGGATATTCTTTAAGACAAAGATTTGATTTAGTTGTTAATATTTTAACAAATTTAGCGTTAAATAATAAACCTATTACTGTTTTTGGTGGCACACAACTTAGACCAAATATTCATATTAAAGATATGCTAGATATTTATTTATTAGGTTTAAGTAAGGAAAGTTCATTAATAAATGGAAAAATTTTTAATGCAGGATATGATAACCAAAAAGTGATCGAGCTCGCGAATATTGTCAGAGAAAATGTAGGAAAAAAGACTGAAATCATTCAAACTGAGACTAATGATAATAGATCATATCACATAAGCTCTGAAAAAATAAAAAAAGAGCTTGGTTTTGTAAATAGATATAATATTGCAGATGCTGTAAAAGATATTAAAAAAGCTTATATCTCAAATTTTTTTAATGATTCATTAAATAATGATATTTATTTTAATGTGAAAATGATGAAGAGAATTAATTTAAAATGAAAAATAATTTTTTTAAAAATTACTTTAGTAAAATAACAGGTATTTTAAGTAAATTAAATACTAAGGATATTGAAAAATTAGATAAATTCATTTCAGAAATAAAAAAAAAAAAATCAAAAATATTAGTTTTTGGAAATGGTGCAAATGTATCTCTTGCTTCACATTTCGCAACAGATATGACAAAAAATGGAAAAATAACTACTAGTTCTTTTGGAGATGGCAATTTAATAACTTGCTTTTCTAATGATTACGGTTTTGAAAATTGGATACAAAATTCTATTAAATATTATTCATCTAAAAAAGACCTAGTAATTTTATTAAGTGCAAGTGGTACATCTAAAAATATTATAAAGGCCGCAAAGTACTGTTATAAAAATAAAATTAAATGTGCTTCAATTTATGGCTTTAACAAAAAAAATATTTTATCAAAGTATTGTAGAACAAATATTTGGATTGACTCTAAATCTTACAATCTAATTGAAATTACACAAGCTGCCATACTCTTAGCTATAGTTGATAAAAAAATTGGATCATTGAATTACAAATCAAATTTATAAAATTCATATGAACATAAAAAATTTAAAGAATAAAAGCCTTAAACTAAGAAGAGAAACCTTTTTAACATTTATTAAAAAAGGAGAAGCTCATTTAGGAGGAAGCTTTTCAATGATTGAGATATTAGTTTTTTTGCATGAAAAAGTATTAAAAAAAAAGGATAAATTTATCCTAAGTAAATCTCATGCTTCTTTTCCATTTTCAATTCTTTTAAGATCAAAAGGTTTAAATACAAAAATTACTACACACCTTGAATTAGATAGTAAAAATGGAATTTACTGTACTACTGGAAGTCTTGGTCATGGTTTACCTATAGCTGCAGGAATGGCTTTTGCTAAAAAAATTAAAAAAGAAAAAGGAGATATTTACGTCATGATTAGTGATGGCGAGTGTCAAGAGGGGACTACTTGGGAAACTCTTTTAATATCAGCAAAACATAAATTAAATAATCTAATTGTATTAATTGATTATAATAAAATACAAGCGCTTTCCAAAATTAAAGATGCTTTGCCCCTAGAAAGCCTTAATAAAAAATTTAAGTCTTTTAATTGGAATACAGTAAATGTAAAAAACGGGCATAACTTCAATGACATTCGAAACGGTTTCAAGAAATTAAGTAAAACAAAGCCAAATGCGATAATATTCAATACCATCAAAGGTAAAGGAATTAAAAAATTTGAAAATGATCCTGTATGGCACGCTAGAAAATTAGAGGGAAAGGAAATTTTAACTGGAAAAGAAAGTTTAGGCTTAAAGTAATAGACATGAGAAGAATATTTGGAAAAGTTATAAATGATTTAGCAAAAAAAGATAAAAAAATTATTTTGGTAGTTGGGGATATTGGATATGGTATTTTTGATGATTTTAGAAAAAATCACCCAAAAAGATTCTATAATCTTGGAATTTGTGAACAAAGTATAATTGGTTTTGCTTCTGGGATGGCTTTAGAAGGACTCAAGCCCTGGGTATATACGATAACACCATTTTTAATTGAAAGACCTTTTGAACAAATTAAATTAGATATAAACCAGCAAAAAAGCAATGTTAAACTAGTCGGGTTTGCTGACTATCCTACACTAGGTCCAAGTCACAGTGAACTAGATGCTAAAAAAACAATGAGTGTATTTAAAAATATTAAATCATATTTCCCTAAAGATAGTAATGATACAAAAAGGTATGTTTACGAATGCTACAAAAAAAAAGGTCCAACATTTATTAGTCTAAAAACTGATAAAAAAATCAATAAAAAATTTTAAATGCCTTTAAAAAAAATCAAATTAATAACACCAAATCATAAAAGCTTTAAGAGAAATTACATTCAAAGAATGGTGAATGATAAAGTTGCTTCTATGAAAGTAGCAAAAAAATACGGATATGATTATTGGGATGGTAAAAGAAAATATGGGTATGGCGGCTATAAATATAATGGATCCTGGATCGATGTAGCAAAAAAAATAATTAAAAGATACAAACTTAATAAAAATTCAAAAATAATTGATATTGGATGTGGTAAGGGACATTTAATATACGAATTGTCTAAGTTTTTAGGTCCAAAAAATATTTATGGCTTAGATATATCAAAACATGCAATAAAAACTTCACCTAATGAAATCAAAAAAAGAATAAGACACTTTGATGCTAGAAAAAATTTAAATTACCCATTTAAAAATTTTGATTTAGCAATATCAATAAACCTAATACATAATTTTAAAATCAATGAAGTTAAAAACTTTATTAAGAATATCGTTTCTATTTCTAAAAATTCATTTATATCTACAGAGAGTTATCGAAATGACCAAGAACTTTTTAATCTTCAGTGTTGGGCACTAACATGTCAAAGTTTCTTTTCAGAAAAGGAGTGGGAATGGATTTTTAAAGATGCTGGGTATTACAGAGACTATGAACTAATATACTTCGAATGACAGGTTATAACAAAAAAATAAACTTCTTTTCCCACATAACATTTGTACACAAAAAAAATAAAGTAATTTCGAAAAACAATTTTTTAAGAAATAAAAAAACAATTACTTTTGAAAATATTGTAAATCCTATAGAAAAAAAATCATTATATAATAAATTTAGTTCTAGACATAATATAAACTTACATTTCAAAGATAAAAATTATTTTATTGAAACAATAGGATATAAGAATGTAACTCTCAAAAAAAAAAATTCTTTAGATTATTTCGAGAGTAGAAATTCAATTAGTATTAAATCTTGTAGCTTAAATTTTAAACAGGATATTAAGTATCTCAGCAAAATTATAAAAATAAAAAAAAAAAATAATTATTTTTTTTTCAAAAATAAAGCTGGAAAATTTATTAAGTTTTCTGAAAGTAAATATAAATTAAAACAAAAAATTTACTTAGACTCAACAGGATCAAATATTATGAGTTTTTTTGTGGGCAATATCGGTTTAGCAAGAAAAATATTAAATTGTGATAAAATAAAATTAACTAAAATTTTTAAAGTAAAATTATTAAAACAAAATAAAATATTTTTTGCTAGATTTCCATCTGGAATGTTATTCGAGTTTTTGAATTACTAATATGAAAAAAAAAATTATTCAGAAATGGTTTGAGAAAAAACTTAAACGCAATCTTAAAAAGAGTGATTTGAACATAAATATTTTTGATTCAAAAATTATTGATTCCTTCGAAGGTGTTGAGCTAATCATATTTTTAGAAAAAAAATTAAAAATAAAAGTAAATACTTCATTTATACAAAATAAGAAAAAACAAACTATTAAAGAGCTTTTGAAACTTGAGAAATAATAAAAAATATCATTACACACCACTTGAAATTAAAAACAAACTAAAAAAAATAGGTGTTAAAAAAGGGGACTTAATATTTGTACACTCAAATATCGCATTTTTTGGTAAGCTCAAATCGAAAAAAAATTTGTGTGAGGTTTTTTTAAAATCAATTTTTGAGGTTATTGGAAATCAAGGCACACTTGTTGTCCCAACTTTTACATATTCTATTAACAGTAAATTTAACAAAATAAATACACCATCAGTATGCGGAGTATTTTCAAATTATTTAATGTCTTTGAAAGCTGGAAGTAGATCAGCAGATCCAATTTTTTCAGTTTATTCCATTGGCAAATATTCAAAGTATTTAACAGAAATTAAAAATATTTCGAATTACGAATGTTTTGGAAAAAATTCTTTCTTTGAAAAGTTTTACAAGTTAAATGGTAAAATTGTTAATTTTAATGATACGTGTGCAGCAACACATATTCATTATTTTGAAAAACTTGCTGGAGCACGTTATAGATTTGATAAAAAATTTAAAGTTAAAATAGATATAAAAGGGGTTGTCTACAGTAAAAAAATAATTTTTTATTGTTTAAGAAATTTTAAAAAGGAAGAGGCAAGGTTCGATAAATTTCACGATTACGCTATAAAATATAAATTGGCAAGACAACAAAAGCTTGGTTTAGGTATTATTACCTACATGGAAATTGAAAAATTGAAAAAATTAGTTTTTAAAAAAGTAAATTTAAAAAACTTTTTTATTAAAAAAGTTTAGTTTTTAATTTTCCCTCAAATTTGCTTATGCCCATTTCTTTTATCCTCTTTTTTAGGAAGTTATAGTCAATATTATTTTTTTTTTTGATTTTATTAATTTTATCAATTGCATTAATTATTTTATTTAAATTTTCAGTGCCTATTGAAATTCTTAAGTATTTTTCGGTAGAAACTCCATAAGATATACCAGGAACGACACTAATATTATATTTTAATAAAAGGTACATAGAAAAGTCAAATATTGGATTTTTAAAATTATCAATTTTAATAAAGATATAAAACGTCGAAATACCAGAAACGTGATTAATTTTTTTTATTTTTAAATAATTTATTATTTTTTTTCTCTTTTTTAATAAATCAGCTATCTGTTTTTTTGAAATATTTTCAAATTTTTCAAAGTTTATAGACAAATATTGACTTAATATAGTTGGTGCACATGTAATCAGATGTTGATTTAAAATGGTAAGTTTTTTAATAAATTTTTCATTTGTTATTACATATCCTATCCTCCATCCTGAGATGCCAAAGTTTTTTGATAAAGAATTAACAATTAATGAATTTTCAAGATTTTTATCAATTCTTGCTAACGAAAAAAATTTATTTTTATTTGTAAATTCAGAGTATGCCTCGTCACAAATAACTGCAAAATTATTTTTTTTTGCAAGATTGTAGATTATTTCAATTTCTTTTTTAGAATAAATCGTTCCTGCAGGGTTATTTGGATTACAAATAATCATTAATTTTGTTTTTGACGAAACATACTTTTTATAATTTGAAACTTTTTCATGTATGGGAATTCCAATAATTTTTCCTTTAGATATTCTAATTTGCTCTTTGTAACTTAACCAAGATGGTTCAACAATTATAACTTCGTCGTTAGGATTAGTTAGAAGATTAATACACATAAAAATTATGATTTTAGAGCCTGCTGAGACAAGTAAATTTTTATCGAAATTTATAGAACTTTTATAATTAGAATTATAATATTTAGATATCTTTTTTCTCAAACTTGGCAAACCCTGCGAGTCAGAGTAGTGATAAGACTTATCAACATCTATATTTTCCATATTTAAAGCTGGTAAATCAAAGAATGCTTCTCCAAGTGAAAGTGTTACAACATCTCTATTTGATCTTTTCAAATCGTATACGATTTGGTTTATATAAATAGATAGAGCTTCATCAACTTCATTCACATGCTTAGATATTCTCATAACTTGAATGTCTTCACCTTTCCACTCCGGGTTTTGGGGAATTCAGATTTGATAATAATCTCTTTAGGAAATAAATTTCTATTGAGATTTGAAATTGCCCAATTGTTAATTTTGTTTAATGCTCTTAATTTATTCTGTTTTTTTTTTAATTTTATAAATACATTGTAGTCTTCAAAGTTTGATTTATCTAATATTGAAACTGCTTTAGCATCATCAATTAATTTATTACTTTGAAAAAATTCTTCAATTAAATTCAAATTTACTAAATTTCCTCTTTTTTTAATAATTTCGTTTTTTCTACCATTAATAAAAAGGAATTTTTTGTTTTTAACTATACCTACATCCCCAGTATAAAAATAGGATTTGTTATAAGTGGTAAGTTTTCCATCCAGTTTTAAATATCCGTCAAAGATATATTTTGATTTTAATATAATTTCTTTATTATTTTTTTTGTCAACATTTACAAGTTTGATTTTTACATTTTTTAAGATACTCCCCACAAACCCTTTTTTATAAGTATTTTTTGATCTTTTTTTTCCAAGGATACAAATGTGGTCTCTGATAGTCCATAATTTTCTAAAATATTGGTTCCAAAACGTTTATTAAAATTTCTTTTAATTTTTTTGTCCAAATATGCAGTTCCACAAAAAGCGTAATTCAGTTTACATTTTAACTTTTCAATAGATTGATTTTTATTTAATTCAATAAGAGATTTAATAAGTGGCGGCGTAAACCATATTGCAGTGATATTATAATTTTTAATGTGTTTCCAAAAATTAAAAATATCAAAAGAACTAAAAAAATTAAAAAAGATTATATTACTTGATCCCATAATGGGTATTAAAAAAGAATTAAAAATGCCCCCAAGATAAGAGGTCTGAAAAATATTTAAAAAAGTTTGACTTTTTAGTTTATAAAATTTTACAAAATAAGTGCTTGATTCAATGAGTTTCTTAAAATCAATTTGTATTAGCTTATTATTTCCAGTTGTCCCACTTGTAAAAAGAATTAATTTACCATTATTTTTAAGTTTTATTTTATTTGATTTAAAAGAATTTAACCAAGTAAATTCCGAGTTACATTCTATTGGAAAATTAAAATTTTTCTTTGACAACTTATTATTTCTATCAATAAAAAGTTTCTTAATTTTTAATTTTTTTATTAATTCGTTCAGTTTATTCTCCGGAGTATTACAATCTATAGGTAAGAATTTTAATCCATATAAACCACTTGCAGCAAATAAAACAATATTCTCAATGGAGTTTGGTATATAGCTAGCTATAGTATCACCATTTTTTAAATTATTTGCTCTAAAAAAATTTATTTGTTTAAAGATAATTTCCAAAAGATCTTTATAGTAAATTTTTTTTGAATTTTCTTTATTATAAATATAATTTTTATTGTTAAATTTTGCTAAAAAAGTATTCATTAAATTCTATAAACATTATTTTTAAGTATTATTCTTTTATCGACAAAAACTGTAGGTTTTTTTAAAATCATATCTACATGAAAATCTATTTTATTTTTTCCTCCAACAGTATAATTTGATCCAAATCCAAAGTGAACACATCCATATGCCCCCTCATCACAAAGCATATGACCTGTTATTTCAGCTTTTTTATTAAAACCAAATCCTATTTCAGCTAATATCTTTCTTTTTTTACTGTAATTATTAAATAGGTTTTTAAATTTTTTTTTTAAAGTTTCACTTTTTGTATCAAATTTTTCTATGTATCCATTTTTAATTTTTAAGTTTATTTTTGAACTTAATTTTCCAATACTAGTAGTTGATATCGATCCATCAATAATCACGTCGCCGTTAGATTTGTGTTCTACAGGCGAAATATTTGTCTCTACATCAGGAGGCGATCCTAAAAGTATATTTTTATTTACATAACCTGGGCAAAAATTTGATTTCCTTTTGTAAATGTTTGCTAATAATCTGATACCATCTGTGGATACCACTTCTAAAGTTTTTCCATCATTAAGTATTTTTTTTAATTTTTTTGCTTTTTTTGCGTAATTTTTAAAGGGTGCAATGAGTGATTTTAATTGAAGTCTTTTAGATGCAAAATTAACTAAACTTAAAAATCTCACTCCTTTTTTTTCTGATTTTAACCTCTCTTTACTATGAGCAAATGAATTTTCAGTGAGACATAAAATAAGGTCGCTATTGACCATTTTTTTTTCTATATTTTTTCCAAGGTTCTTTCCATGAACATTAAAATTCTTGGTTTTTATAAAATCAAAATTTAAATTTTGGCTATCAAGAAAATTTTTGAATTTAACAAAAATTTTTTCTGAGGGTTGATCATAAATTAATAGGAGATTTTCGCTTTTTTTAAAGTTTCCGCAGTAGAACAATATATGTTTTATCAACTTTAAATTCATAAACTATATTTTTTTTATTAATCCTTGTCTATCTAGTTTATTAATAATTTTTTTAATTACATTTTCTGAAAAACCTATACTTTTTGAGATATCTAGAATTGAATTTTTTCCATCACAAAAATCAAAAACATTTAAAACAAGGTCTTGATTTTTTATTTTTTTAAAAGAACTAGATATATTTGTAAACAGTCCTCTTTTTGACAAAAAAGGCTCTCCTTTTATTTTTGAACAATAAACCTCTTGTTCATTAATAAAGTTAAGAAATTTTTTTAAAATAACAAAAGAATGATTATAATTTGAAATATTAAAAAAATCTAAATTATCAGAAGAACTATGGTATTCTTTGTATTCTCCAAATTTTTTTTTTGTTATACAAACGAATGGAAGATTTACATTTGGAGAACTAAACTGTCTTTCATCTGATCCTCTTACAGTCCAATTTCTTATTTTGTGATTAATTTTACCAACTTTTAAAAAATTTACTAAAAATTTGAATGATAAATTTTCTTTGTATTTTGAAATAATATTAAATTCCTTTCCATTTGAAAGACATGTTAATACATAGCCAGCGACAAAATTTTTTTTAAGTTTATTTAAGTTTTTATCAATATATAACATGGATCCTATCGTTTCGGATATAAATAGAATACAGAAAGAATAATTGAGTTGATTTTTTTTACTTTCTGATTTCAAGTGTCTTACTAAATTTGAAAGCATCAAAATACCTGATAGATTATCATTTGCTAAATTGGGATGACATATGTAAGTGGTAAGGTAAATTGTTTTTTTTGATTTACCTTTTATAAAAATTTCCCCATATGGCATAGGTTTATTTTTATTTATAGCTTTTATTCTTACAAAATATTTTTTTTTCTTAAATTTTTTTAAATCATTATATTTAATACAAAAACCCCACCTTTTTTTATAGTAAGAAGTAATATAGGGAATAGAGTTTGGTTTTTCTTTTTGAAAATAGAGATTTTTAAATAATTTTTCTTTTGAGATAGTTTTTTTGATATTTTCTGAGTTTTGAACAATATGAAGCAAGTTTTTTTTACAATCAATTAATTTTTTATTATTATCTATATCTGAAATATATCCATCAATAAGACTCCATCTTCGAGGAACCACCCAATCAAATACTTTTCTTTTTTTAAAGTATTTAATATTTAAACCAGTGATTTTTTTTTTTAATAATTTTAATGTTTGGATATTTCCATCAGAGTTTATACCTCTTGGTAAACTAAATATTTTTTTTGTATAGCTATCAATTTTTTTCATTTGATTTTTTAATTATATTGCTTATTAAATTCAAATTTTTATTTTCATTAAAACAGCATTTTTCTAATATTTTATAATAATTTTTATAAATATTTTTATAATTTAACTTTTTATCCAAGATAGTTTTTCCTGGTTTATAAACATTTATTTTTCTAATAAATATATTTTTTTTAAGAAGTTTTTTCACTTGAGAATTTAAATTTCTTACATTCATATCTAAATAAAGAACTGGACTTTTTAAAATTATACTTTCGAAAAATTTTTGTGAAATTCTATCGACAATTATATATTTAAATTCTGATTGGCATTTTTTTTTTAGGTCATAGATTATTTTTTGTTTTAAACTAAATAATGGCTCTTCTTTTAGATATCTTCTTTCTTTAGGATGCCTTTTAATCAAAAGATTTTTATTTTGAATTAATAATTTTTTTTGAAAATTTAAGTAATCTAAATCATTTATATCTCGAAATGGTCCGTTTCTTCTAGAGCCATGTAAAGCCTCTGAAAAATACAAAATAACTTCATTTACTATATTTATATTTACTTTTTTTTCTGTTGGCGCATGGGGTATAGAATAATTGATAACCTTTGGGTGAAAATAATCACTAACCAGATACTTTTTTTTAAATTTAAATTCACCAAAATCAACATAATTATTACAAAAAGCAAACTCACCTGCTTCGTTCCATGGATTATCATAAATTAGTGGTGTGTGATTTGCATGATTAAAAGATATTACTTTTTTTTTTAGTTTTAAATAGTTTGCTGACATAACTCTATTTTCAATAGTCATATTAGAACCAACTAATAAGACTTTTGAGTTTGATTTAAATTCTTCTTTTTTAGAAAAAAAAATCTCAAGGTAATTTAAAAAGTTATCTGTAAAAAATTTATTTTTAATTTTGTATTGAAATTTAAATGTATTTAAAAATTTAATAAGATATTCTTTTTGCTCCAAATAATTTTTAATATATATTTTTTGAAAATGTTGTTTTGAAAAACTAAAAATAGAATTTTTTATAATTTTTTTATATATATGATTTTTGGGGCTTACATTGAATATTTCAAAATCATTGTTTTTTTTTATTAATGATAAAATATCATATTTTAATTTGTATAAGTTGTTGTTAGATTTCATAGTAAATTTCTCAATTTTTATATTTTTAATTAAATAATTTTGATTCACATGGGGGAAATCTATTTGATTTATATACTTTGGTTGTTTGTCGTAAATTGATATAATTGTAGATGACAAATATCTTTGAATTTCAATCATCATAATGGAAATTAAGTTTATTTTTCCATAATGTTTAGATATTTTTAAATTAATTTTATCTAAAGATTTGAAAATTTTTAAATTTATTTTATTAATTTTATCAATATTGTAGACCATTTTATTTCCTGAAAATGGAGTATATGTAACGTGGTATTGAAAAAAAAATCCTAGTAAATGAGCTAAAGTATCCACCTCGGTTAAATCTGTTAAAAAAAATTTTAATTTCACTTAGATAAAAATATAAGAACGGAAAATAATAAAAGTATTTTGCAATACTATTTTTATTAATTTTTACAGGAGAAAAACTATAACTTGTATTCTTGTATTGTTTTTCTAATTCATTTGCAACTGCGTTTACTGGTGAAATTTTATAAGGAAATTTGTAATATTTTTCTAATTTTTTACTCATAATTAAATTTTTTTTAAATTTTGCTGTCTTTACAATTTTAATCAACTCCTTCATATTTTTGGGTTTATAAGAGTATGTTTCTTTATAATCTTTTACTGAAAAGGCATCGTATGCAGAATAATCTAAAATATGTTTTGGTATCATATTTACTAGAGAAATATGAGGTTTTTTAAAAACATATGAGTCGATATTTATTGCGCTAAAAGTTGATATTATTAAATCTTGATTATTAATCCATTCTGAAATTTCGCTTTGTGTATCAATTGATATATTTTTTTTATTTTTAAAAATTTTTTTCCAATTAAAATCAAAATCCATTGGATGAAGTCTTATATTAATTTTATAATTTTTAGGTAAATTTTTTAAAATTTCAAAAATAATTGTATTATAATATAATCCTAATGTAATTTCATTTATTCTCCATGGATTTTTGAAATATTTAATTTCTTCACTTATATGATAATAATTAACTAGAAAATTTTTATTTTTATAATACATAAATGGGTTTATTAAAGTAAGTGCTATTCCTATATTTTTATCTTTATTAAAATGTTTATGTTTAGTATTATTCCAGTAATCATAATGAATAAATCCAGAAGGATATAAATATGGCTTTATATAATTTTTTTTACTTAAAAATTTAGAGGTGTACTCACTATGAGTAAAAATCAGATCAGTTTTATTATGATTACTTTTCCCTGAATAATTTTCAAATTTATTCAAAAAAATCATTTCTATGAATTTATCAACAAATATAGCACTTTCACTTGGTAAGACGACCAACTTCACTTTTTTATGTAAGTTTTTAACTGCATTAAATAAGTAGGTATTACAATGTGGAATAGTAATTATCTTTGGTTTGTATAAATTGTAGGCTTTTACGGTCAGATGCTTGTTTATTATTTTTACTCTAATACCTTTATTTTCTAAATTTAGTTTCAATTTTTTTAAGCTAGCTAATTCTCTTCTTTTATGATCACAAGTAAGTAAAATCATATGTTTTTTAACTCACCATTTTCTAGTTTTAAAACTTTATCGAATAACTTATGTTTATTGAATTTATGAGAAACAAATACTAAAGCATTATTAGATTCAGTTATTTTGGTTAGTATTTTCCCTTCTTCTTTTTCATCTAATGCATTTGTAGCTTCATCTAAAATTAATAAGTTTGGTTTCCTAGCCAGTGCAGCAGATAATATAATTTTTTGTTTTTGACCACCCGAAAGTTTCATTCCTTTGTCACCCAAATAAGTATTAGTAATGGAGACAGTATCATCTAAGAAATCATTACAACCAAGTAGATTTAAGAATTTTATGATTTCTTCTTCTTTGATATTTTGTTTATAAAATTCAAAATATTCTTTCACAGTTGCGTCTAATATTGAAAGACTTTGAGGAACGTAGGAAATTTTATTTCTAAAATTTTCGAAATCAATATCTCTATAACTAATGTCATTTATACTTCTAATTCCAGATTTAATATTTGAGACATTGGTCAATAAATCTAAGAAGGTTGATTTTCCACTTCCAGTATCCCCAATAATAGCAACTTTTTCGTTTTGTTTAATTTCAATATCTAGATCATTAAATATTAATTTATCATCATAACTAAAACTTACTTTCGAAAATCTGATTTTTTCAAATTTTTCAATCTTCAATTTACCATTTTCGATCTTATGAGCTACATAGTCATTTCTAGTAGAATGTAAGTTTTTAAAAGCACCTATTTGACTGTTTATAGTATTAAAAGAATATAAAATTACATTTATTGGACCAAGAGCTCTTGTTAAACTCCATAATATTCCACCTAATAATGAGATATTTTCAATTTTTCCAAAATAATAGTAAATTGGTATTAATAAGGCTATTATTCCAATAGGCTGCATCATTTTTCGAGAGATTGATCCCAACAATGTCAATTTAATTTTGTTTTCAGAAAAATTTTTAAATGATTTTAAAAATAGGGAATTTGCACTTCCGACTAATCCATGTATAGCAATAAATTTAGAATATAATAAATTATTTGATAAAGTTTTAAATAAATGATCATTCACTTTTGTAGCAACAATACCTAATTTGTAACTGTAAAAACTTATCAATAAAAATGGAGCAAGAAATACAGTCATCAAAAATAAAAATAAAATAGTAAATTTAAAGTTTAAATACAGAGGTATCGCCAAGAAAATAATTAATTGTAAAAGCGCATTAATTGATAAAAAAAATGAGGATATTACATCAGAGGATCTCTCTAACTCTTTAGTATAAATATTTAAAATTTTTGAAGATGAAACTTTAATAAAAAAGATTTGATTCATTCTAAAGATAATTTTGTTGAGATCAAATCCTGAGAGCTTCATGTACTTAAATTGTAACTTGACCGACAAATACTCATATATGATGTCGAATAAAGATTTAAGAATAAGTACAAATATGAATAAAAACGAAAAAGTAATAAAATTTGGTTTAATACCAACGCTCTCAAATAATTTAAAAATTTTAATAGTAAAATCATTTTTAGATGCCATGTCAGTCCCGAGCATAGTATCTAAAAAGGGAATTGAAAAATATACAACTAGATAACTGAAAATTAGAGTTATAATACTCAAAAATAACAAATTAAAAATATCAATTTTACTGAGAAAAAAATTTGTATTATATAGATACTTGTAGTTTTTAAATATATTTCTAAATTTTGATATCATTACAAATGTATAATCTTAAAAATCTACTAAAATTTTATTTGGCATTAATAATAAATTATTTTGCATAATTTGATTAAATTATATAAATCTTAAAAATGTACAAAAGCAAACTTTCAAGTTGTTTAAACCATAAACATCTTGATAACAAGATATTGGTTAGTAAAAAAAATTATATCTGGAGAATGTGTAGATTATGTGGCTTAATTTACATTGAAGTTAAAAACAAAAATGACAAATATTATCAAAATAAAAGCAAAATATTCGATAATTTCAATGAAGGAAACTCCTATGAATTTTTGTCAATTTTAAAAAAATTAACTAAATTAAATTTAAGATTGAATAGAAAAAAATGGCTTGATTTTGGGTGTGGTGCTGGGCAAGAATTAAAAATTGCAAAACAACATGGATTAGATACTTTTGGTGTTGAACCAAATAAAAAGCTATTTTCAAAATGCAAAAATAAAAAACTTAAAGTAGTCAATAATATAAAAAAAATTAAAGGAAGTTATAATTTTATATTCACAAGAAATGCTTTAAAATATTCCGAAAATTTTCCATTAATATTTTCAAAACTTTCAGGTTACTTAAAAAATAATGGAATATTAATAATCAGAGACAAATATTTTGATTACATGCCCATAAAAAAATCAATGAATGATAAAAAAGAGTCTCTAGTTTCCTCAACTTTTCTTTACAAAAATACAATTTTAAATTACTTAAAATTTTATAATTATGAAATTTTTCTTAAAAAATTTTATTTTGATGGAAGTTTTTTTATAATAGCAAAAAAACATAAAAAAAAATTTTTTAATGAAAAAAATATTCAAGTTTTAGATCTTAAAGATGGAAAAATTTTTGAAGCTCAAATTTTAATAAGAAAATTTATAAATATGTTAATAATTAATTTGAAAAGAATTTTAAATTAATCAAATTTTATCTAAAATAATTCCCCATCTTTTGATAAAGATCTTTGTTTATTGTTTCAAATTTCATTCTTATTTTCGACCTTGCTAGCTGCTTTTCCGGAGCACAATCCAAGAATATTGTTTTTCTCAATATATTAAAATCTGTAAATTCATTAGCAGGTTTTTGTCTATGATATCCATTTGTATCAAACATAAAAACAGCCCCAGACTTTGCATAAACTTGTTTAATTTTAAATTTTTTGCTAATAGTTTTCTCTTTTAAGAATGCAGGATTTCTTCCTAAAATTTTTAAAAAAAAATGGTTGATAATGCTTTTGTCCCAATTTTTAAAAAAACCAAAAAAATTAAAAAATTTTATAATATACTGATCTAGTATACCCACTTTATGGCTTTGAACGGCATATTCTAGGCAGTTCTGATTTTCATCAATATCATGAAGGACTATAATCAACTTTAATTGTTTTCCAATTTGATCATGATGATAGCAGCATAAACTTTCATCTTTATTAAAATTTCTTTGATCATTAGCATCTGCCTTAATTGGTTTTGATATTGTTGGATAAATATTAAGTATTTTAAAGTTTTTACCAAGATATTTTTCTAATAAATGATTTAAAGATTTATTATTAACAATATCCAAAATTCCTGGGCAATAATTGAGTATTTTTTCATTAGCAATATTTTTTTCAGGTCCAGAGATACCCTCTAATCCCAAATCTCTTATATATTTAGTGTGTTCCTCAAAACCTTTTTTAATTTTGTTAAGATTATCTTCACTTACAAAATTTTCTAATATTAGGTATCCATTTTTTTCTAAAAATTCAGAATTATTTTCCATAAGACTTTTTTATTACATTTTGAATATTTTTATTCCAATTTTTCTTGAAAAACAAGGATTTGTCATCAACCAATAAATCATAAGATGGTTTGCCAAATTTAATAAAATGATATTTTACCTTCCATTTTTTTAATTGAAACAAAGTAATTTTTTTCGCTAATTTGGTTGCTTTTTTTTCATCATTAGATGATCTTCCCATGTAACGTGCTGTATATAAAATAATTTTGTACCCAGCATCATAAAGTTGATTTATTTTTTTTATATTTTTTTTGATGGGTTTAGAATATTTGTAATCTTTTTCTTTGGTTAAACATACTACACCATCTATATCAAAACAAATTTTTTGAATTTTCATAAAATTTTTTATACAAAATTAAATAATTTTAATTAAATTATATTTTGTAATTACCAAACTTACTCAAATAATTAAATGAATATTTTTTTTCTAGTTCTTTCCAGGCTTTTTTTTGCCATAGATTATTTGAAGACATACTTTTCATATGCTTTCTATAATAATATAGATTTCTTGTAATATTTTTTATTTTTGGAGAATTATTTAAGTATCTCAAATATAAATCATACTCTTCCCATTTAAAATTTTTATAACCACCAATTTTTAAAACTTTTTTTGTTTTAAGAGCGACTCCACATGAAATCATTTTAAAAATATTCATTTCTTTATTTTTGATAATTTTCTTTTTTGACTTCTTAAATTCAACTCTATCACAAAATATCAAGTCAAAATCTTTATGAATTTCTTTCTCGAAATATTTTAAAAATTTATTCGAAACAAAGTCGTCGCTATCTACTCTAATAAAGTACTTAGTCCTTGTTTTTTTTATAGCCTTATTACAAGATTTTACTAATCCAATATTTTTGGAATTTTTAATTAATAAAGAGTTTTCTTTAGATAAAATTTTTTCTGCAATTTTAATTGAATTATCTTTTGAATGATCATCAACAAAAATTAAATCAAATTTAGATTTAAATTCTCTTTGCTTAAGAATTGAATTGAGGCACTTAGCAAGGTATTTTTCATGATTATAGCAGCAAATAATAATAGTTATAAACTTCTTATTTTTCAAAGAATTCATAGGCCTTATTAAGAAAATTTATATCCAAAGATTTCATATATTCTATACATGCATCAATTGTATCTTCAAAAGAATATTGAAGTTTCATATTAAGTTTATTTAAGAGTTCATTATGAGATTTAGCAACAATTTTTGTATCAAGAGCTTCACCAACTCTCATCGGTAAATGTTTTATTTTTGATTTACTTTTAATCTTTTTTAAAATAAATTCCGCAACATCATTACAGCTTACTGCGTGACCTGATCCCACATCATAAATTTTATCAATTTTACCTAATCCGTTTCTAGTTGAATTAATAGCTATATCTGCAATATCTCTAACATCAATAATATCTACTGTTTGCTTGCCTGTTCCATAAATTTCAATATCCTTACCTAAAATTGCTTGGCAAATTGCGATTGGTATAAATTTTCTTACTGGATACAAATGCTGTCTTGGGCCAGATGCATTCATCCATCTTAAAATGGTTACATCCATGTCATAAACATTCTTATACATTCTTACAAAATTTTCAGCTGTAATTTTTGAAATAGTATAAGTATTTTCCCAATGATTTTTAAAAAAAGGCTTTGTTGGATGGAAGACTCTTTTTACATTAAAATCTAAACAAGATTGGATAACGTTAAAAGCTCCTTTAATATTTGTATCTATAGCTCTTTCTGTTTGAAAAACTAATTCATGAGTTCCAAGCACTCCCGCACAATCATAAACTTCTTCACAGTTCTTAATATGTTTGTCAATTGAGGTTTTATAACATATATCACCGTCAATATACTTAACATTTTTAGGGTGGCTGATATCTGGTTTCGCTATATCAAATATTAATATTTCGTTTGTTTTATCTTTTGAAAGTTTTTCTATAATATGACTTCCAATAAAACCTGATCCTCCAGTTACTAAAATTTTCAAAATTAATCTCCTTTATAAAAAAGTGGAACACACCAATGATTTTTATTCACCCAATCAGTATTTGGCAATTCCTCCTTATCTCTAAACAATTTATGGCAACCTTTCTCATAAACCTTACCGACACTTTTTTCAATTTTTTCGAAAACAATGAATTTATACCTACCTGATATCATTCCATTTGGAAGTATTAGGTTGTTTGTATACTTTGACATATGTTTTTCAACATAATTATTTTTCCACTCTACAATATCTTTCAATCTTTCCACTTGGATACATCCTAAGGCAGCCGAAAATTCACTCATTCTAAGATTTCTTCCAGGTACAATGTTTTTTGGTTTTCCATAATTTTTAAATGACTTAGCAAATTCAATTAAGTTAAGATTTTTAGAAACTAATAAACCACCTTCTCCAGTTGAAATAGTTTTTGTAGCATATAATGAGTAAATACCTGCATCCCCCCAACTACCTGGTTTTTTCCCTTTAAAAGAAGCTCCATGAGCATGAGCACAATCTTCAATGAGTAATATATTATTATCTTTACAAAATTTCGAAATTTTTTCGATATCGAAACTTATATGACCACCAATATGTACAACCCAAACAGCTTTTGGTTTGTATTTTTTTACTTTTAAAACTAGATCTTTATATGAAATGCATAAATCTTCTTTATTGCAATCTACAAATTTTACAATACTGCCATTTAGCTTAGATATCATTGGGGTTGCTTGAAAAGTATTTGACGGACAGAGTATTTTTTTATTTTCTAAATTATAAAATTTTAATACTGCTTCAGCCGCACCTGCCCAGCTTGAGAAAGATACAGTACTCAGCTCATTATGCACTGACCATTTTTCCTCAAATTCTTTGGTAAATTTACCCTCCGACCAAATATTATTTTGTATTATTTCATCCCAGTACTTAAACAATTTCTTCTTATCATTTTGATCAAATCCAATTTTAAATTTCATAGAAGATTAATATTTATATATTTAATTTAAAAATGGTATAAATTAAATTCTGTTAAATGTCTAAAAAAGTTGTACTTATTGCAGAAATTGGTGAAAACCATATTGGTAAAATTCATTTTTCAAAAAAAATGATTTTACAGGCTAAAAGTGCAGGTGCAGATTTCGTAAAATTCCAATCTTATAATTTGGACTGTTTAAAAAAAAAAGATCCAGAATACAAATGGTTCAAAAGAGTTTCACTTAGTAACCAAGACCATATTGATCTAAAAAAATTTAGTGAAAAAAATAGAATTAAATTTTTTAGTTCTCCATTCAGTTTAGAAAGAGCTAAATTTTTATGTGAAAAGCTTAAGCTTAAAAATATAAAAATCGCATCTGGTAAAATGACGGATTTGAATTTATTAAAATATTTGAATAGAAACTGTAAAACAATTTTCCTTTCGACTGGTGCATCAACAATAAAGGAAATAAAAAAATCTGTTAAAGTTTTATCAAATGTCGATGTAAAAATTCTTCATTGTGTTAGTGAGTATCCATTAAGTCCTAAAAATGCCAATTTAAGAGCTATAGAACTGTTAAAAGAGAAATTTATTGGTCATGAAATTGGATATTCAGATCACACAATTGGAAATCAAGCATGCTACACTGCAATGAGTTTAGGCGCTACAATTATAGAGAAGCATTTTACTTTAAATAAAAAACTTAATGGTACGGATCATATTTTATCGGCAACAAAAAAAGAGTTTAAAGAACTAAGAGATTTTAGTAATAATATTCAATTACTGTTGGGTAAAAAACAAAAAACACCAACAAAAAAAGAGAAAAAAATTAAGTATTTTTTGAGAAATAGATTTAAAGACTAATAATAAATGAAAGATAATTATATTAAAAAACCTTTTTTGATTGCTGAGATTGGTATTAACCACAATGGATCTGTTAGACTTGCTAAAAAACTTATTGATTTAGCAAAAAAATACAAATTTGATTGTGTAAAGTTCCAAAAAAGAGATTTAGAAATTTGTATCCCAGATAGTGAAAAAAATAAAATTAGAAATACTCCGTGGGGAGATATGACATATTTGAACTATAAAAAGAAGATTGAGTTAAAACATAATGATATTTTACAAATTAACAATTATGCAAAAAAAAATAAGATTGATCTATTTGCATCATGCTTTGATGTAAATAGTTTAAAAGATATTAAAAAATATAAGTTCAAATATAACAAAATTCCCTCAGCTTTGATAACAAATTTAGAATTTGTTAAACAGGTAGCTTTACAAAAAAAACATACCTTCATCTCCACAGGCATGTGTCAAATGATAAATATTAAAAAATGTGTAAAAATCTTCAAAAAGTTAAAATGTCCTTTTACTATTTTACATTGTGTATCTTTGTACCCATGTCCTGAGGATAAACTTAATTTAAATATGATTAAAGTTTTAAAACAAAAATTTAAATGTCAAGTCGGATATAGTGGCCATGAGTCAAATATTACACCAAGTATTTATGCATATTTTTTAGGTGCCGAAGTAATAGAAAGACACATCACTTTAGATAGATCTATGTGGGGTACTGATCAAGCTGCTTCGTTATCTGAGGAAGGAATGGAAATGTTGTCATCAATTCTACTTAAGGATAAATCTTTTCTTGGAAATGGTAAAAAAAAATTCTTAACAGATGAAAAAACTATGCTTAAAAAATTTAAGTACTGGTAAAATATGAAATTTATTAATTTAGATAAGTCTAAAATTGATCCATATAAATTAAGAAAAAAATCATTTTTTAAAGGCATATTTGAGGACAGAAGAAAAAATTTTAAAAATTTAAAGTTTTTAATTAATAAAAAAAGTCAAAAATGTCCTATTTGTTCGTCTATTAAAATTAAAAACGGTTTTCTTAAAATAAATAAATTTTACAGATTAAACAAATGTGAAAATTGTGAATTAATATTTCCAAATACGAAATTTCTTAATTATAAAAACTATGTAGAAGCTGTTTATAAAAATTATTCCGATCAAAATCATCGAAAAATGCTTTATAAAACACAAAAATATAGGACATCAACATTTATTAAAGAACGTTATGATTATTGTGTAAAAAGAATTTTTAAAGAAAGAAAAAATATAAATGTGTTAGAATATGGATGTGGCACTGGAATGTTTTTAAGCGAACTATCCAAAAAAAAAATTAAATGCCAAGGGCTAGAAGTAGATCCTTATCAAATTGAGGTAGCAAAAAATAACGGTCTTAATGTTAAAAATATTAAACTTCAAAGCTTAAAAAATAATAGTTTTGATTTATGTGTTATGTTTGATGTTTTAGAACATCTTACTAAACCAATATCAGAATTTAAAATTTTAAGAAAAAAAGTTAAAAGAGGAGGACATGTAATTTGTTATTCACCAAATATATATTCTCTAGCATTCGAACTAATGGGCGAAAATCAAAATCAGGTGTATCCTTTTGAACATTTATATTTTTTTGGGAAGAAAACTCTTGAAATCTTTGCACGTAAGTCAGGTTTTAAAATAGTAAATTATGAAACTTTCGGCTTAGATTTGACTGACTATTTTCTCTTTAGAGAGTTTAAGGACAAAAAGAACTATGTACAAAAACTTAAAGATTTTATAAATATTGTTCAACCTATTATTGATAATTCAAATTTAGGCAATCATTTTAGAGTAACATTTAAAAAAATATGATTCAAAAGTTAGTCACAGAATATGATAAAAATGGAGTAATAGTTATCAAAAAACTATTTACATTAAAAGAGGTCAATCATCTCAAAAGTAAAATAAATTCTTATATTAAAAAAAATAGTAATAAACTTAGAGGCAAAGAAATCAATTATATTAAAAAAAGGATCAATTCAATCCATAAATTTAAAGATCCCTTTTTTAAAAAATTCTCGTCTCAAAAAAAAATATTTAATATAGGTAAAAATCTTCTAAAGGATAGTCCAAAATTTAGAAAGTGTGAGTATTTTGCAAAACCAAAAAAAATCGGATTAGCAAGTCCACTTCATCAGGATAATTATTATTGGAATTTAAAAAAAGGAAAAGGTCTTACCATGTGGATTGCAATAGATAAATCTTACAAAAATAATGGTACAGTAAAATATTTGATAAAGTCTCACAAGAAAGGTTTGGTTGAACATGAAGCCTCATTTGCACCAGGCAGCTCTCAAAAAGTAAAGAATGTAAGTAAATACATTAAAATATTTAAAACTAAAAAATTTAATCTTAATATAGGAGATTGTTTGGTTCATCACTCGGAAATTATTCATGGAAGTGATAGAAATAAATCAAAATACTCTAGAAGAGGTTTTACTATTCAACTTGTCTCAAAAAAAGAAACTGTAAATCAGACAGCTCTTAAAAAGTATAATATTTCCTTGAGAAAACAGATAGCTCAGAGAACAAAATCTACAGTTCATTAGTCAGCTAATTTTTTAATATAACTTCCAATCTCTTTGTAAGTACTAACTTTTTGCTTAATTAAAATTGGTATTGCAATGTAACTTTCAATTTTTTTTCTTGATGATTGAATTGATTTAATTTGTTCTCTTTTAATTGCATGTTTCCAATAATGTGCAAAATGCCATTTTATAGCATCTGGTACATTTTTAGTTCCAATTTTTTTTTTCTTTAAAAATGAAATAATTTTTGATCTTAAATTATTATTTTTTACCTTAAACATCATTGTGTCATATGAGGGCGTGGTTCCTTTAAATAAGGTTCTAATTTTATAGTTATCTTTTAAATTTTTATAAAGAACATCATATCTTGTTTTGTTTTCTCTTAAAATTTTTTTAAGTTTTTTTATTTGAGCTAAACCTACAGCACCCTGCATTTCTGTCATTCTATAGTTAAAACCAAAAATTTTTACTGTATCCATACCTCTTGGATACTTTGGGTTAAGTTCGTGACCATGGTCATGATATTCTTTGCAAAACTTGAATAATTTTTTATTTTTTGTTAAAAGTGCGCCACCTTCTCCAGTAGTGATATTTTTACCAAAGTCAAAACTAAAAACTCCAATATCTCCCAATGTCCCTAAATATTTTTTGTTAAATTTTGCACCAACCGACTCGCAGTTATCTTCAAGTATTGGAATATTTTTCTCTCTACAAATCTTAGAAATTTTTGACATATCTGCAGAAAATCCAAGCATATGAACTGGGATTACAGCTTTAGTTTTTGAGTTAATTTTCTTCTTAAGATCATCAGGACACATATTTAAGGAATCGTCTATTTTTGTAATTACAGGTTTTGCACCTAAATCTAATATTGCCTCGATTGTTGCGATAAAATTAAATGATTGAGTGATAACTTCATCACCATATTTAACACCAAGAGCTTTTAGCCCAACTTTTATTGCAGCTGTTCCAGATGATACACATTGTACGTATTTAATTTTAAAAAATTTAGATAATTCTTTTTCAAAACTTCTTATTCTAAAAATATTTTTCCTTCTTTTATCAAAAGCATGAGCAAATAATACTCCATTGCTTTTTGTAAAGATTTTCTTAAGTTCATTTAACTCTTCTTTTCCAACAATCTCGTTTCCTGGCATATTAGTTTCTAATTTTTTTATTAATTAATAACTTCGCGTTTTCATAATCAAAAGCTGTATTAATATCTATAAAATTGATTTTATCAACTTCATAGGCATAAGTTTTATTATTATAAACTCTTTTAGATTTTAAGAAAAAATTTCTTGTAAAATAATACATTGAACCGGTGATAAAATAATACTTTTTAAAGTTTTGTCTATTAGTTACATATTTACTAGTTAATAATTTCCAATTTAAACCCTTTTTTGTAATACATTCATATGGTGGTTCAATCATTTCACTTACGTGTATTAAGGAATCTATTTTTCTTAATTTTATAAAATTAATTGTTTTTTTAATCTCATTTATTGAAACAAGAGGCGTAGTAACATGAAAAAAAAGCACCTTTTCAATTCCACATTCTTTACCTTTTTTTTTTAAAAAATCTAAAACTACTTCATTAATACTCGAGTTATCCCTAGATATTTTTTTTGGCCTATTATAGCTTAGATCAATCTTTTTATTTTTAATTATTTTTTTTTTGTAACTTGTTGAGTCAGTTAATATAAATATTCTTCTGATGTCATTTATTTTTAAAAGTTTTTTTACAGTAAAGTTAACTAATAGTTCTCCCTTAAATTTAATTAAATTCTTATCTTTTATACCTTTAGATCCTGATCTAAGAGGGATTATTGCATCAAACATTTATTTTATTAGTATATATATTTAGATTTTTGTTAAAATTAATACTATAACTTTATATTTATTACATTAAATATTTAACAATTTATTAAATTAAAAAATGTCAAAATTAATTGCTGAAATAGGTCTTAACCATCTAGGAGATAAATCTACTCTAAAAAAAATGTATAAAAGACTAATTTTTAACGAAATATATGGAGTAACAGTACAAATACTAGAAGATAATTACTACGATGGAAGTACAAAATTCAGAAGAGAACTTAAAATTGATACTTACAAAGAGATGGCTATGTTTCTTAAAAAGAAAAAAATTAAATTTGGAATTGCTACTAATAATATTCAAACTATAAATAAATTTAAAAGTGTAAGAGTTGATTTTTGGAAAATTATAAGCCCTAAATTTTTTGATGATAAATTGATTAGTGCAGCTATTAAAACTAAAAAAGATGTATATTTGTCATGTGGTATAGCTTCAATAAGTGATATAACAAGGAAATTCAGAAAGTATAAAAAAATTAAATTTATTCACACTTCTTTTTCAGATAAAATCAAAGATGCAAATTTAAACGCGATTGAAAATATTAAAAAAAAAATAAAAAGAAATATTTCATTTGGTCTTCACGCAAGAATGGTACCTTTAATTATTTCTGCAATTACCTTAAAAGTGGAAAGTATATTTTTTTATGTAAAATTTGATGATCACAAAAAATATCCTGATCACTTTCACGCAATAAACATCGAAAATCTAAAGAATTATTTAGAAGACTGGAAAAAAATTAGTATTTCCATGGGCGATGGGATAAAAAGAAGAGAAAAATTGCCAAAGTGGGTATTTGAATGAAAGCAGTTATTTTAGGTGG
>MDSW01001008.1_pt1 | contig 27867 bp, 10 predicted proteins | sample 811171 | NCBI WGS metagenome assembly MDSW01 (sample SAMN05326641, study PRJNA326480) | marine metagenome | isolation source: seawater | place: Atlantic Ocean: North West | collected 2012 | reverse complement strand
TAAGAAAAATTAAAAAATATTTCCCTAAGGTCATTGTTTTCAAGAAGCTTGTAATACTGATAATAAAGACCCGCTTCCTGCGAAACATTTACACTATCAATATCAATTTTATAGGTATATGAAAATGGAAGTAAGCTGAGCGTATCTTGCCTTTCAATAGCTTGAGTCTCACCATATCCCCATCTAACAATAAGCGTATCACCAAGCTCAAAACCATTATTAGTAATCGCATTTGATACATCTGTTTTAAATGTTAAATTTTCAATCAAAGTAGTAAACTCAGGACAATCTTCATTTGCACCAAAGCATGTTTCATTTAATATATATCCTGTAACTTCTGATACTGCAACAGACCTATCAGCCACCTCAACGCCGCCCCAATCATTACCATTTACAAACTTATAAGAATATGAAACACCAGGTTCTAATAAAAGTGTAATCGAATAAACATCTTCTTCAATCTCAACCAAGCTTAACGTAGAAGGATCATAGGGATCATTGGGCAAGCCTGACTCAACATCAAATCCAAAATTTGTAAATTCTGGATTGGTCCCAAGAAGACCCACTCCATTTTCTGATACTATTTCTTGCTGCATATCAACATTAAAAATAACCTGCACCAGGCTATTATCAACATCCTGACAGGAATCACTGTATTTATCAAAGCAGGCAACATCAAGAACCAAATCTTCAGTACCTGTGTGTAAATATCTATCAATTAAGTCAGCAAGCTCATACTCAAAACCATTAATAAACTTATAAGCATAAATAGTATTTTCTTCAAGCTCTAAGGTAATAGAATACACACCATCAAAATCAATATCTTCCATAGTTAATTGTTCTGGTGTCCAAGGAGATATAACGCTATCTTGGTAGGTCCCAAACGTTGAAAGTGTTAACGTATCTGCACCTGCCAAATGTATCCCGCTATCAGAAACAAACTGCTCTTGCATATCTACCTGAAAGGTGACAGATAAAGGCAATGCAAATGATAATAATAAAATAAATATAGTTTTCTTCATCATTAAAAATTAAATATAAACTCAAAATAAGGCATATAACCAAAAATACCTACATCATGATACGTATAATTTAAATCAACATCCATACCCATAATATAAAAATTACTTCCAAGTCCAAAAGTAAGACCTTCTTCAGAATCATCTTTTCCGATATGGCGATGCCCAACTCTCATAAATAATTTATCATAATACCCAAGCTCAAGTCCTACATTAAAATGTTCTACATCATCACTAGGAATAACCCAATCAAGCGCGCTTATAAGAGTTAAATTTGAAGATAACTTTGTATCTTTTGATACCCCCACTCTATAAAACAATGGGAGTGGATACTCGCCTGTAGATAAAATACATGGGATGTTATCATTCGTACCATCACTATCTTCATCTAAATCACAGTTAAAATATAAATCACTACCTTCCAAATTCATTTCAATTCCAATATTTGAAATGCTAACTCCTAATCTAAAATCATTATCAATATTTTTATATAAAAGACCAAAATCAAATGCAATTGTTGAAGCACCTTCATTATAAATAGTTTGCCTTATATATTTACCACCACCGCCAAAAGAAAATTTATCAGTAAGGTTCATCGCATAATATAATCCAACAGACATATCAGATGCTGACCAGTAATTACCTGTTCCATCTTGATCATAAAGCGTTGTTATTTCTTCTTGGCCATAATCTAAATAAAAGAAATTTGCAGCAACTGTTGTTCTATAATCTAGCTTATAAACACCAGATCCATATAACCAGTTAGTATCAAGCAACCAATTAGCATTGGTGATTTGAAATTTATTTTTTTGTGAATGAGCAATTGAGCCTGGATTCCAATAAGCAGAGCTTGGGTCATTATACATTGAAGTAAATGCGCCCCCCATAGCCATTGCTCTAGACCCAACTCCAATTCCTAAAAATGGAGCAGCGGTTGTCCCTACTTTAGACTGAGTAGCAAACGATAAACTAATTAGAATAATATATACTATTTTTTTTATCATCTATTTTATAATTGCTATCTTCCCTTTTTTCATTCCAATACTTGATTCAACCACATACAAGTAAACACCATAAGCAATATCCATATTTTCTTTAGTACGCAAGTTCCATGATACTGAACCATCAAAGATATTTCCATCATGATTCAAGGTAACAATATGCTGACCTCTAATATTATAAATTTTTATGGTAGCATTATTTGGAACATTCTGAAATTCTACTTTTCGCTCTCCTCTACCACTGCTCACACCAGGTGGCAACGAAGACTCTGCTACAGTAGCTGCAATATATGGATTTGGAACAACTCTAATATTTGATAATTCTGATGAACCAACATTCTCATCTATATCAGGAGTTGTTGTTGATAATGTAAACTCATCTCCATATCTAAATGGTTTTGATATATTAATAAACAGCGTATCATCTTGACCAAAAACCAAGGTTGGCTGCGATTCTTGTTGACTTGGGAAATAGCTAAACTCAATATTCCATGTATACATATTATCATTATTAGGATAATCTTCAAACAAGTAGATTCTATCTAAATGGTCTATTTCATTATTGGTTTGTGATCCTAAAAACTGATAATCAAGTTCTAAATCATTTGTCCTATCAAACACTTTGAAATTTGTTGAGGTTCCTATTAAATCTTGATTAAAATTTGAATCATCGCTAAATACAATCATGTAATCATTAGGTGAAGCGTATGCTGTGTATCCAGGGAAACTAAGTGTATCCACTGCGACATCTAGCGTATTTAAATTATCAGAAGATTCCATTCCATCTAAAACCCAATCACAATTTTGGTAGGCTACATCCCAATCATTTTGAAAGTTTAGCATAATACCATCAAATACCTCAGCATCTTGAACCTCTTCAATCCATAAAGTGTTTCCATCGTACTCATCTAAATCTGTCGCATCCCATTGCGCTCCTTGTATATAAGGACTTTTATAAATTGGATAATAATAAAAGCTTGCCTCAAAAACTCCGGGCAACACATCTTCATCTAATTTTATTTCACCTTTTTCAAAATTTATATCATAGTTATCGCTAGAAATTTCAAAACCATATTCATTGTTAAGAGTAAATGTATCTGATATAATATTTTCTTTATTCAGATTATAAAATGTAGTGTCATAAGATTGAAGTTCAAATTGAAGTGTAATTAATTCATTATCATATACGCTGTAAAAAGTTGTTGATGGAATCAACTCACTTTGATCATTATCATCTACCAATTGATCTAAATCATTATCAATCTCATCGTTTGACGTATCCCAAAATTCAATTAAATAATCATGACCAGTTACTTGAGTTTCATCTATGATTGTATAGCTTATGGACCCTGTCCCAAATCCAGACGAATGAGTAACATCAATATCGCCTACATCAAAACCTAATGCTGATGCAGTTGGTGTAACATAGCCTGTATTTTTATCTGTTATAATTTCACCAGATGGCAATACAGTAATATACTTTGTGTTTTCAGATGGATAAGAATATTCTGGATTACCTGAATCATAGGCTGCTATTGCATAATAATATGTTCTTCCATTTATGACATCTGTATCTGTATAACTATGAACAAGGCCTGTACTATCTCCTAGGTTAAAAGAGAGTCCACCAGATTGTTGGAACAATTCATAATTTGGATAAAAAAGAGAATCAATATCATCTGCTAAATCAAATTGAATAAGCGGACTATAATCTTCTATAATGCCATAAGCATTTGTTATATTTCTAACATCATTAAAATTTGGATCGGAGGCTTTGTATATTTTATAACCTTGAAAATCATACTCTAGCAAAACAGGGTCCATGGTCGTTTCAGCAACCCTATCCCAATATAGATTGACCTTTGAATCTCCTGCTACAACAGTCAACTCTGGCTTTGATGGAGGCGGTGGAAACTGATAATCATTGTCATAAATTTCTTGAACAATTTCCTTATTACGATCTAAATCAGTTTTATCTTCACCATATACAAGAGCAATTGAAAAACGCTCTGTTTGTCCTGGTCTTAATGGAAAATAACCTGACCCAAAAATAAAATCTCCGTCTTCACCTGAGGTTGGTTCACCATCAACAATTGATTCTGGTACATCAAAAAAACCAGGAGATAATTTATTCCATAACTCCTCATCATCACTCATGGGGTAATCCCCAGATGGAACAAAATAATCAAAACTAGTTAGCCCAATTTGATCAGACTCATCTGGATCTGTTTGATCAAAATTTGGTTCGCCACTATCAGGCACTCCATTGCCTTCAGTCCCATCAACATCAAAGGTTCCTGCAAGACCATCACTTCCAACATCATGAACATTTGCAATCCAATCATTATCATTATCAATTCCATCGGCTCTACTTTCATCAATAAGATCAGATAAATCTTCATCAATATATCCATTGTTATTTTCATAACTAAAGTAATTAATAAATGCTCTTGGATTTATGATATCAAATAATGTTTGTTCAATCCCTGTTGATTGATCATAGAAAACTCTTTTTTGTCTATAATGCAAATAATAGTTTTCATCAATAAGTCCATCTAAATCATCATCAATTCCATTAAATGCATTTTCATTAATTTCATCTCCAGCTATTTCATTCCCTTCTACAAGAGATGATACACCTGCAATAATTGTTATCTCTCTGCCTTGTGAAGTTAGGACAGTTGTTTCCTCTGTTATTTCAACTTTCGTTCTCCTATAATCATCATCTATTGTTATAACATAATCACCTATATTAATAACTTCCTCTTCAAAATCACTTTCACTAAATAATGAAGCAACCCCCTCAAAATCACCATCATTATCAATCCCATCATAAGGATTACCTGGGCTTTCTAAAAATGCATAGCCAACCATACCAACATCACCCACCCAGTTAGGATTATTAGTAATAGTATTATCAAAATCTCCCGTATATGTCAAATCAGAATTAACATCAAAGAAAGACCAATCATCCTGAGCCTCACTTTCAACATTTCCTATATACGTACCTACAAGCTCTCCTAAAACAACCTTCTTATATTCAGTTTGACTTTTGTTGGTTATTTCATATAAAAAGAAAATGCAATCCTGAGCTAATATCTGCTGCCACTGCATTCCTCTTACTTTAACTTCTAATCCCAATCCATTTAATGACATATTATCTGGATCGGGCTTAAAGTCAACACCCCACTCATTATTACTAGCATAATTAAACTCTTGATCATTATTATCATCCATGACATAGAAACTTTCCTGCTGAATATACTGTGTGTCTTTTCCAAAATACCCACACCACTCACCGCTCCAATCGCACTCATCATTAGGCCAAGTATTAGGCCAAGTATTTGAATTGGTACTCATTGCTACATATAATTGAGATGGATTTAAATAACCAGAAACCGGCTCAAACCCCCAGCGTAATCCTGAATTTGATTGATCTGGGCCAGATTGTGAAGGCCTATCAACAGGACATGTTACTACCGAATGAAAAGTAATTGGATTTCCTGACTGATTATTAGATGTAACCTCAGCTCCAACAAGCAAACTAACATCACCAATATATCCGTTATTATCATTCAACCACGCTCCACGTGGCCCCTTATCTCCAGGTTGTCCTACAACACCATAATTACTAAAAACCGTACGAACTAAATTTCCATTATGTATGCCATATCTTCTATAAATATCACCTGAATCATTTTGAGTAAAAATGAAAGCAACTAATAAAAATGATAAATATTTTTTACTAAAATTCAATTCTAAATCCTATTTCTATTCTTCTAGGTGAAGAGTAAAATGTTTCATTATTAAAATAATCTTCTATAGTATTAATAAGCTCATCTGTATTTTGATCTAAAGCCTCTTGTTCATATATTGTTCTATCCGCAACACCTGAATCATTATAAACGTTTACATGATTTAGATGGTCAAACAAATTAAATACATTTACATAAATTTTTGTCCCATTTAATTTTGGAAAACTCATGTACGTTCTTAAATCTACATTTGATGTCATTGGCTTTGTTTTTGAGTTTGTAATTAATGTAGAAAAATTATCACTAATAAAAGGTGTATAAGGTTGACCTGAACCTATCTTACCTATTAAACCAAGACCCCAATTTTTAGAATCATAGTATAAGGTAGCATTTATAGTATGTCTTTGATCCCAATTAAGAGGAATAATATATATTTCTGCAAATTGATTTGATAAAGATGAGTTGTATGCATCAAATGGATCTGAGGCTGTACCTTTTGCTTGTTGAAAAGTATAATCAAATGTTGTAGAAAATCCATTTAAAAATTGTTTTTTATAGGATAATACGAGTCCTTTTATAAATGCAAAATCTGAATTTTCATATCTATTATATGTTGCCCCATTATAAGTAAAGATAACATCACTCCTTGTTCCTGTTAAATCTCTTATATCCCTAAAATACATGGTCATATCAAGCGCACTGAAACTATCTATTTTATATTGAATTCCAATTTCATAACTCACTGTTTTTTCAGGTTCTAAATCAGCATTTCCAATAACCCCAATATTACCAGTGCCACCACGGTCAAGATCTATATCTGCATTATAATATAATAATTCAAATCTAGGAATTTGGAAAAAATGCCCATAAGAAAAATGAAAAACACCCTGGTCAGATATAGGGAACGACGCCCCTAATCTTGGACTAACCATAGACTTTTGTTTCGTTGGTAAATACCAATACTCTAATCTATCTTCGTATGATTGCAAAGATTCATTATCACCACAATACCCATCAAAATTACTACAATCATAAATATGCTCAGGTTTTATAGGATCATATATAAATGGATCCGTAGGATCAGACAAGGTCAAACCTTTAGGATCAAAAAAATCATACCTTAATCCTACATTGATTATCATTTCATCTAATTCAATTTTATCTTGGATATAGTAACTCATCTCTTCAGGATTAAAATCATAAATACTTGTATTGATTGAAGATATATCATCTATTGTTGCACTAACAAAAGGGCTATCATAAACAGGATTAAATCCATTTTGAACATAATATTGAAGGTTAATATTTTCATAATATATAGAGTGGTTTTTATACTCTAATCCCATTTTAATTTGATGATAATTATTGATCTGATTAACATAATCAAACTTCATAGTTTCTGAATTTGTTTCCCTTTTAAAAACATTTTGATTTGAGCCACCAACTGAAAAACTATACGCTGGTGTATTTTGATTATTAAGTTCATCATGAACCTGCATAGATGCATCTTCAAATGTTTTATGATTATAATTTTTATTATATTTAATAAACCCTAAAGTGAAATAAGAATTTTTGTTTAATGTTTTATTAATTTGGAACATATCAGTATACCCTAAACGATATCTATTTAAATTACCATCTGGGTTTAATTTATAATACCTATCATAATCTTGATATTCAACATCATCTGTAAAATGAGAATATTTCAATTTCAATGTCTGAGTTGGCTTCCAAATAAAATTAAATTGATAATAATTTTTTAAATTCCATTCCATTGGAACAAAATTCCGATCTCCCATTGATTCTGGATTAGTATGTGCATCTTGAAGTAGATTTAAATATTCTTCTAAATTATCTCCACAATTATCTGGACCATTGCAAATAATTCCGTTTGCATAAACATCATCATCATAATTGCTTCCAAGTACATGCCAGTATTTATCCCCCGTATCTTGATTTTCTAACTCATAACCATATGAATAAGGATTATAGATTCTTTGCCCTTCATTAACACCTTGATAATAAATTTTCCTACCACTTAAATAATAAAATAATTTATCCTTAACAAGACTACCATGAATATTGAAATTAACATTATTTGTAGATAGTAAATCAACATGATCTAAATTTAAAAATAAATCAGAATGCCCTGAAACAAAGTCACCAAAGTAACTATCAATACTCCCTCCAAATTTATTTGAACCTTCATTCGTTGTAATATTAACAATACCACTCATTGCCTGTCCATATTCAGCATTAAAAGCTCCTGATATTAATTGCATTTCTCTTATTACGTCTTTATTAATATCTATTACAGTAGAACCATCAAATCCATCTGTCATAGGCATCCCATCAACCCAATAAGCAACTTCACTAGAACGCCCACCCCTTAAATGGCCATCAACAAAGCCAGCCTGCAGATTAAGAATATCTGAAACTTCATTAACAGGTAATTTGGATATTGTTTTATTAGTTACAATAGCAGTTGTTGATGTTAAATTTTTATTAATTAATTTAGGAGAAGCATTTACAACAACACTTTCTAATTGAAGAGAAGACTCATTTAAAGCAATATTAACCGTTGATGTTAAATCAATATTTACCTCTAAATCTTTTAATAAATAATTATCATAGCCAATCATATTAACTTGAAAATCATAAAATCCTGAGGGGATATTGATTAAAACAAAATATCCATCAATGTCAGATGAAGTTCCATAGCTTGTATCTTTTAGAAAAACATTACACCCAATTAATGGTTCTTTGGTTGTTGAATCAATAATTTGACCTCTGATTTTACCAGTAGTCCCTGCGATTAAAGGAAAAAATAAAATTAAATATATAAAAATATTTTTTATCATTTTATTAATTGGGCTCAAGTTTATTATTGAGAAAGTATAATATTAACCAATGCTATTATATCTATAATATTAATTATCCCATCGCTATTTAAATCCCCTGCACATGCTTGAAAATCATCTGGAGAAGTATCACTTAAAACAATATTCACCAAAGAAATAACATCAACTATATTGATAGCTGTATCGCTATTTAAATCACCTTGGCTACATTGTATTGACGATGGTACAAAAACATATGAAGTTAATGGATCTAAATTAAATCCTCCATACCAATTTGAATCAATACTAATCTGGGTATCATCAAGAACATTTGTCCAATCTCCAGAATTTGGAAATTCTAAATCTAAAAATTTTTCAGTTGTATCAAAATTTACTGCTATTACAACTTTTTCATTTTGATCGGCTCTCCAATAAACAAAACACTTATCATTGTTATTCAAATATTTTATTTCAAGTGGAGGTTCTTTTAATACCGATTTATTTTTTCTCAAATCAATCATTGTTTTATAATGATTATTTAAATCCTGTACTAAATCAATCTCTAGATTATCCCACTGTATAGGCTGCTGTATTGGGAAGCCACCTGAATCTCTTGTTGGAGCAGACTGACCTAACTCTTGACCACTATAAATCATAGGGACACCGTGACTTGTAAGTAAAATTGTCGCTGACAACTTAGATCGATTATAAGCCTCTTCAAACGTCTGGTTTTGAAATTCAGTTGCCTGATAAATAAGTCTAGTCTCATCATGGCTTTCTGTATAGTTAATTGGTCCTGTAACAAATGAGTAGCCTTGAGAGTATGCATTGATATGATTTGCTACATTATTTAAATCTAAATAAATATCTAAAACATTATCAAACATATTATGATGATAACTATAATCCCATCCAGAATCAAAATCTGTTGTATTTATTTGATATGAATTATCAGCCTCAGCTATCAATATTAGCGATGGATCATAACTATCTAAAACATTTGCATAATAAGAAGCTCCATTAAAATCTCCATCCCAACCTATCCCATCAACATAGTCAAATCTGTATCCATCTATATGATACTCCTCAACCCAATGCATAAGAGCATCTTCAACATACTTCCATCCTCTATACTCTCTACCATTTAATTCATGCCAATGTTCAATTTTAAAACCCCACAATGATTCTTCATCCCCAAAATAAGGACATGAATTAAAATCATGATCTTCCCATTCATAATTATCTAAAGGTTGATATAATTGGAATAAAGGTGATGATCCCCATAGATGATTAAAAACAACATCCAGTAAAATAGATATATCATTTTGATGAGCAATATCTACAAGGTTTTTAAATTCATCTGGAGTTCCATAAGTCGTTTCTGGAGCCATAGCAAATGAAGGATTATAACCCCATGAATAACCACCTTCAAATTCATTTATAGGCATAAATTCAATAGCATTAATTCCCAAATCATTGAAGTAGCCTGAATTTATTTTTTCAATAACATCTGAATAATCTCCAATCACAGTTTCATCACCAGAAAAATCTCCAATATGCATTTCATAAATAACCAAATCTTTAGTTTCAGGTCTTACAAAATCATCATCATTCCATTGATAAGGATTATCCCCAATATTAAATTTAGTTTTAGCATGCTGAAAGTTAGAACTTTCATATCCACTAAATGGATCTTTCCACTCAACATCCTCAGACCAGGGATCTGCGATATATTTTATACCCTCTAAATTATACTGATAATAATAATCTCCATTATCTAAATTTGTTTGATACCACCATAATGTATCCCCGGATAAATTCATAATTTCACCATTTGGAAATTCTTCATTCCATGAACCTTTTATTGATACGTATTCTTTTCCAGGTGCATAAAGAGCAATAATAACATCATTTCCGTTTATATTTACACCATCTTTAATATTATCTGGTGCCGCTAATTCATTCAATTCATACTGAAGATAAAAATCTACAAATGAAAATGAAACTCTACTGTTCTTAATAGCCTTTGCAATGATTTCAATATCACCAAATACTCCACTTTCTGGTTGCCATAAATAATCAAAAGAACTGTTATTTAAAGAACTTAGGAGATTTCCATTTATCCATAATTCAATTAAATCAGCATCACTATCACATGAAATATTAACATCACCAGTAATTATCTCATTATTGTTTGGTGATAAAAAAGATATAACAGGATCTAATACAGTTGGATTGTAATCTAAATAAATATCATAATAAATAACTTGCCCATTTTCACCTAAATCATAGGTCCCATCATCCCATAAAATTTTAAATTTTAAAGACGAAACGACTTGAGAACCACTTTGAAAAGGATCAAAAGTTAATGATAAAGTATTTGATGAAACAGAGCTTAAGGGACTTATAACAACACCATTTTCAACATAAGAACCCTCTGGCCAATAATCTGATATTGGTTGCTCATGCCCATTGCCTGAATCAACTGTCCAAACTAAAGAGCCTCCTTGATCAATATTGTTTAAAACGATATCAAAGCTTTCATTTGGAGTAGGATTAAAAGGAGACCAGTAATAATTTAAACTTATGTGCCAATCTATGCCTATCCCACCATTGTTATCCCAATTATCATTCAAATCAGTAAATACAAAGTCAATTGTTTCAGCATCATCAGGTATTTGATGTGTGTATTTCCACCAACCAACTCCATTTACAGGGGAATAAGACATCGCATAATCATCTACATCTTGCCAACCATCATTACCTAAATGAACATAAACCGGAAAGGTTGCATTAGGCAAACTGCCTTCAATGGTATTATAATAAATTGTTATTTCTCCACCTGGGACAGGAATTTCTGGCTCCCAAAAGACATAATTAGATAGACCAATATTTAGTAGCAGCAAACATATAATATATAATCTAGTTTTCATATCGGGCAGTAATATACAAATATTATATCAAATTTTAATTACTCTAATGTTTTAAAAATTAACCTCTTTTCCATAATCTATAACACTTTTGTTTGTTAAGACTGGGAAAACTGGTACAACCATAGGGTATGGGACACCCTTTTTATAAGCATACAAATCAATATCAGTTAATTCTATTTCATTTAACAAATTAAAATTAATTTTTATTTTTTCAGAATAAGACACCTGTAATGAATCGATATATTGATTTAAATAATTATCAATAATAGACTCTGGATTTTCATTAAATTGGTCTAAAGGAAAATTATTACTTTTTAAAAGAGCCTCTAAATGCAACCTTGAACTTGTAGCATCACTAAAAATTCTATAATCTTTCATAACTTCATCATTAATATCATAATTATTTTTATATGCTATTTCATTTAAACGCTCATCTCTAATTAAGTCAACCAGAGCATATTTAAACTGCATACCAAATTCTTTTCTAGATATATTTTGATTTCTAAATACTAATGGATGTTTTGAAATAAGATTATCTAAATAGCTCACATTATAGCTATTACCATTTAAAGTGAAAATTTCGTCATAATAATTTATTGAATCACGTTTTGAAAAGACCAAAGAAGAGGAAAGAACTTGATCATTAATTAAATTATTTCTATCAATATAATAATTGTAAGCTTCGTTTGCTAATTTCACAAATACATCGCTATTAAATACAACACTATAATCTTTCATAATTTCTTTAATATAAATATCATACTCTTTAACTTGGGTTAATTCATATAATTTTTGATTAACCATATTTGTATGATTAGAAATTTCATTAGATGTTATCAGCGGACTATAAACAAAATCTTTAACCTTAATAAATAAATGCTTATTATCTTTAGCTAAAATTGGTCCAATCACTTGATTCTTAGATAAGGAATTTAAAAATATTGATTCATGAATAGCGGGATCTTTTTCATAAAAGAAATCCATTTTAATTTCAGGAATTCCTTTAAGATTTAAATAATCCATACAAATATCTTCAAATTCTATGCCCTGAGCTAAAAGCATATTAATAGAATTTGCAACTGGCTCAGAAGGAATAGAAATAAAATACAAATCATAAACTTTAAGAGAATTTTCTAAATATTTTTCAATTACCATTGGATTAATATCTATTTTACTATAAACCATATCTTTAAGTAAATAATCTCTCATATATTGCTCTTTTATACCATTTAGAAAATTATCTGAAAAATTATCTTCAGAAATGTAATCTTCAATTTCAATTGCTAACAATTTTTCAGCAATCAGTGAGTTTAATATAATTTTTTTATGAATTTGATTATTTGACTTGCAATAAGATGGTCTTATTGTATACTCTGAGCGAATTATAAAATCATTCTTGGTTATAACCCTATCATTAATCTCAACTAAAATATTATTATCAATTGCAAAAACTAATGAGTTAATTATTAAGACTATGAGCAATGTAATTTTCAATAAGTAATTCCTTTTAATTATCTAATATTAGAGATACTAAAAATACAATATCTAAAATATTTGTTTGATTATCGCTATTAAGATCAGTAGTTCCTGTATTTCCACTATTACTTAAAACAATATTTACTAAACTAATTACATCTACAACATTAACTAATCCATCATTATTTATATCACCAGATAAAATGTCAATCTTATTTACATTATAGATTAAATTTTTATTTGCATACTCATGATGCTCAGGATAAACAGATAAAGATATAGTAGAAACATTATTTGATATATCATTAGGATAAAAAATAAGTTCTGCTGTTTGATACGGCTCTATTGTAACACTTGATTCTTGATTATCAAATAATAATCCAGAAAGATTAGCTGATATATCAGAAAAATTATATTTATATTTATTTCTATAGCCACTATTATTTGTAATAGTGAATTTTAATTCATTATTTACTTCAATAATATTAGAATCATCAATAATTTTATAATTATCTACTACTACGCTAAAAAGCTCTGGATACATCGATGGAATTTTATACGTACGATACCAAAAGGCATGATCAGTGCCTTGATAATTCCATATAACTTCATAATCAGGAGTAATCTCTCTAAGTGTTGGCTCATTTTGACCTAAACCATTTCCAAAAGTATAAATCAAATAGTTTCCACTTTCAAGTAATTGAACACTGCCCATTCCACCTCCAAATAAATTTGATGGAAGTTCATATTCCCAAATTGTTTCACAATATGCATTATCTATTACTCTAACATTTCTAACTCTGCTTGTTGGAAATTCATCACCTACAACATGCTGACTTATATTTCCATTATCAAAAAACAATAAAGTACCATCATCAAGCAATTGAATATTATGCTGAAAACTAAAACCTAAATCAGTACATATATTATTATCTCCAGCACCAAATTCAGATGGTAAACCCATATTCCAAATAACATTTCCTGATGGGTAAGCAATCTTGCTAATTCTTGATAAATGCCTATGAGAGACATAAATGACGCTTTCTTCTTCATCAAAATGAAAAGCATTTGTATGCATCCAATCATATACTCCATTTTCAAAAGCTTGATGCCAAAAACCTCCATATAAGTCGGTGTCTAGCATACTAAAATGATCAAATGGACTCCATCTCCAAACTTCATTTCCATCTTCATCCCATTCAACAATTTGTATACCAATATAAGGAAATTCATTTGTTACACCATCAGCTACATAACCCAAAGCTTGATACAAAAATGTCCAACTCCCTTGATGAATTGGACCTAACTGCGTATAATCTGGCACAAAACCCATATAATTCCCATTATGAATTTGTTTAATTTCATGCATATCAACGGCATCTTGAAAATCAACATTATCATCACCATTCAAATCATTGGGTTTTTTCCAAATAATATTTCTGTCAAAATCAATTTTAATTCCTGTATTACGCGGCCAGTTTGAACCACTTGATCCATAAATATTACCATTCTCATTGACATGATTCATAATAAAGTTTAAATAACCATCATTCCATATTTCCTTACCATCTATATCTACAATACCTGTAGCATTAGATGTCATCTCAGTTCCTCCAAAACCACTAAACATTACATATCCATCTTCTACTAAATTTTCGTTAAATATATCCGATTCACGTTCAGGAAACTTTCTACTTAAAGTCTCAAATATATTTACTCCAATCCAATCATCATAACTATTATCTTGATTTAGCGTTCTTACTCTCCACCAATAATCTGTATCCCAATCTATAGATGACTTATCAAGGAAAACTAAATCATTAATCAATGTATCTAAAACCATAGAATTAAAAGAATCATCTGAGGATATTTGCAAATTATAACCCATACTATTTGGTTGCTGAGCCCATTCAAAAGGAACATGAATTGTTGTCAAACTACTGTAATTTGATGGTCTTAATAAAGAATCATTATTGTCTACACATGAATGTAGACAAGTACCAGCGCAATATATTTGATCTAGCACATCTTGATTTAACTCAAATCCATAATTTGCCCATTGATCTGAAGGATAATAATCACATATTGATTGAGCTGGAGCATTAACTACGCTACCCCAACCTGACCAATTATCAGCTGGACCGCTAACAGCCACTACATACTCGTATGTTCCATTGCTAATGTCTAAACTACCTTCCCATATTCCATCTTGATTATCATCATTCAATGAAACTCCCCATCCAGCCCAATTATTCCAACTTCCATTTATAACTACGGCAGGATAATCAGTATTAGGAAAATTAGAATTACTCATATCTATATAAAAATTAACTGTTGCTGTAAAAGCAAATGAAACAATAATATAAAAATTGATTATTTTACTCATAAATTAAAACGAAAATTTAAATGTATACAAATGAACGTCTCCTAAAATACCCATTGTTTTATAGGTATAATCCAAATCAAAAAAGTTAAAATCAGATAAATATATTCTTAATCCACCACCATATGTTAATCCATATTCTGAATCTTTTAAAAATAAGCCCTTATACCCACCACGTAAAAACAGATTTAACTTTCCAGGCTGAATATAAGTTAGCTGCGTTCCTATATTTATTGATTCATTGTTGTTGTTTGGATGTAATGCATCTGCAGCTACAAGCAATCTTAAATTATTAGTATAAATAGGTTGTACTGAAAACCCCAATCTGAAAATTAATGGTAATTCCCATTCTGATGTATTGTATAAACCTTCAACATCATCAAAATTACCATATTCATCTGGATTAGGATCTATAGGAACAAGCAAATCCATTCCATCATATCTTAATCTTGTTCCATAATTTGAAATACTCATACCTATTTTCATTCCTTGATTTCTTTTACCTGTAACTGAGAAAAAATCAGTTGTTACTAATACTCCTAAATCAAAGGCCATTGCGTTAGCATTCATATGCCAAATATTAGATGATATATACTTAGCACTTGCTCCAAAAGAAAACCAATTAACTATTCTTCTCCCATATGATATACTCGCTGCAAATTCGCTTGCAGAATAATACTCCCCAGTTCCTTCTGGAGAAGCAACAGTTGTAACTGCCTCATCTCCATAATCCATATAATTCATTGTTAGGGCTAGGGTTCCATATAATGGATAATTAATAGCAACTCCAGCGTAAATATTATTAATACCTACAATCCATGGTTGATACATAAACATCGTTTGCTTATTTTGTATATAAGCTAATCCTGCAGGATTCCAATAAGCTGAAGAAACATCATTTGCAACACTAACATATGCTCCTCCCATAGAGGTTGCAGCACTGCCAATATCAAGTTCTAAAAAATTTGCTCCTGTCGTACCATTACCATTAATCTCAATAGCCATTAAGCTAGTTGAAAACAATATAACTAAATAATATGAAATTCTTTTTTTCATTTAACTATTGCAAACTTTCCAAGAGCATATTTTTCATTAATTTTAGATTGAACATGATATATATAAATACCTGCAGCGACCTCTAAGCCTTCATTACTCAATAAATCCCAATATGCTTTTCCATCATCATAACTATTATTAACATCAATCGTATTTACAAGCACTCCACTTACTGTAAATATTTTTATTTCACACATAGCTGGCAAGTGTGTAAACATAATTTTTCTTTCTTGATTTTGATTTGGATTTGAAAAGGCTTCTTCCATTAAATTTGTTGCAACATATGGATTAGGAACTACTTTTATTTCATCCATCTCAATATCATGATTAACTATACTGATAGAATCGGGTGCATTTGTATGGATAAACAATGTATCTGATTCTAAGAACGGGATATTATATGATAATGCGTAAATATCATCTGGCTCTGGATAATTTTCTGAAAATTCTATAGCAAAGTTAGTATCATCCCATGTGAGATAATTTTGGCCATAAAAACTAGTCAGCTTAGACTCCCCAACTAAGATTTTGTCATTAAACTTCTCGTAAGATCCACTATTATCTAAATCAACTACAATCAAATCTAGCGTATCTTTTAAAGTATTACTGTAAACATAGAAATCAAAATGAATATTATCTAAAAATCCTTGTGACGATATAACTTGTGCACCTGAATTTGAAGCTACATCATTATCAGATTCATCTAAAATTGAGTTATCTAAAATTGAGGGATTAGTATAAACTTTACTATTATTTGTAAAAACAATATTACAATCCCATGGTTTAATGTGTTCTAATCTGTCATTAATTGATATTATAGGCTCATCAGCGTTACTAACACTACCGGTATTCAACCAGCTGCTATTTAAAAAAGAACCACTTTCTATATTTTTAATAGTAAAAACCAATCCATCTATAGCATCTGTAGTAACAAATTTATCAGGATCTAAAGACCAATAATCATACTGAGGGAAATTATTTTCATAATAAATAAAATGATTTTGATAAAAACTAATCGGAGAAAATTCTCCTGATTCACTATAAACTAATTTAATGTCATTCCAATCACAAGCGTCTTCTTCAACACAATCATTATTATCATTAATTGAACCACAATAACTATTACCAAAATCTTCTAAAGTACATTCTTCAGAAAAAGATAATCTACAGCCTCCAATATCGACTTCATTTTCAGTATTCCAAAACTTAAATTCACTAATATCATATTCATCTAAGTAGGGGCTCCAAATACCTCCATTCTCTATACATAATTCTTGATTAAATATTCCAAAATTATCTGTTTCACAACTACCATAAATAGGAGAACCATTACACTCATTATTACCATATCTTGAAATTGAATCAATATTATACATCAAAGTATCAGAGTCAACACTTGAATATGTAAAATCAAATTTAAAACAATCATTTTCATCACCTAAAGATCCATATAAAATCAAATCTTGATCACTCTGAAACCCATAAAAGGAAGAAAGATCTTCAATATCAAAGTAAAGACTATCTTGACTTTGAAGCCATGTACCATTTCGTATTCCATCATCCCAGAAACAAGAAGACAATACATTACATTGCTCTTCTTGAGAGTAATCTAAACATGGATATTCAGCGCAAATTTCATTATCCCAAAAACAACCATATTGACCTATACAATCATTTTGATTTATTATTGAACTGCACTCAACACCATTACAAAAACCTTCTTCTTTGTAAACATTAAAGCCACTTGTAACTAAGTAGTTTGTACTATCTGTTTGATTTTCAAACGTTAACATATAGTTTTTATCGTCTTCAATTAATGACTGTGAATAGACTTCAACATCTAAAGTTCCAGTGCCTGATATTTTTTCATTATCAACATCAATCCAAGGATGAACAAAACCTGCCGAATAATCAGATGGAATAACAACCGCAACATTGGGTCCTGTTCCAACAACGTATTCATTTTCATCTAATTCTATTAATGCTTTATTTTCTGATGGTGGAATACCACTTTCAATATCCTCATTTGCTGGCAACCCATAATCATAAGCAACAACAGCATAATAATATGTTCTTCCATTATCAACATCATAATCTATATATTTATGTTCCAAACCTGTATCATCTCCAAGATAGTATGCTGCTCCAAATACAGGAGCATAATCTGCAAATCCTCTTATTGAATCAATTTTATCACATTGAAAGATAGGTTCATAAAACATTGGATTTCCATAACCATCTGTGATTGTTTGAGCATCTTTAAAATACTTATCAGTTGCACGATAAAGCTTATATCCTTCAAAATCATTTTGAAGACTATCGGGCAAAAATCTATCTATAGAGCTTTCTGCGACATCATTCCAAGTTAAAACAACATGACCATCTCCTGCCTCTGCTGTGAGTGTTGGTATATCAGGTGGAACAGCAAACCTATAGTCTGTCTCGTAAATTAATTGAATAGTTTTTTTCAAAGCAAACAAAGCAGGAACATCTTGCTGATCACCACCAGGAGAGCCTTGAATATTATCCATTGAATGAATTTCAGCCATTGAAATTCTTTCTGTCTTACCTTTCTCCAAACCAAATATAGAAGATGAAAAAACTTCAATTAAGTTCGATGGTGTTCCTGTAAATTGATCAAAAGCTTCTTCGCCAGATATAACCATTAAAGAATCCCACATTACTTGATCATTCTTAAACCACTTCGTTGTTGGATCTTCTGCATGTGAATCAACTGGAAATAATTTAAAAGATGTCAATCCAATCATATCAGATTCAGAAATATCTGTTTCACCAAAATTAGGTTCACATCCAATTCCCTCAACACAATCGGGTCTATTATTGCACTCCCCTTCATCAGGACCATTGTAATTAATATCATTTGGCCCAACACCATCTAATCCCACATCATCATTTGTAACAATACAATTGTTATTTTCATCTAAAACAGGGAAAATCCAATCTTGATCTTCATCTCCTTCATAGTGTTCTTTTAAATCTGACTCTTCTAAATTATACTCTTCTAAAAATTGATTTAAATCAGCTATTCCACATGTTGCACAAATAATACTTCCAGCATCATTTGTTCTAGATTCATCTAATAAACCATCATTATCATTATCCACAAAATCATCTGAAATTCCTGGGCTTTCTAAAAAAGCAAAACCCATTATACCTGGTGTTCCTCCTCCAAAACCAGTTGCATCATAATCCCATGAATAAGCTAGATTTAGCTGCGTATCAAAATACCCAACCTCATCATCAGTATCTCCACCACCAATTGCGTTATCAACCCAATATCCAAAGGCCATTTCTGTTATATTATAATCAGATATATTTGAAATATTATATTCCCAAAAAAGGGCATCTCTAACTAGTGGATTATTCCATTGGAACCCTCTTGCTTCAACTCTTACTCCAAGACCACCCCAATCAAACCCTGGCTGTACAGATGATGTTTCAGGAATTTTTACTCCAGGCCTTGGGTAATATTCAAAATCCTGTGTTGGAATACAAGAATCTTCATCATTAGAACACGATTCAATACATAAAACTTTTGTATCATAAGTTGAACCATAATTTTGATTTATAATATTATCACATTGCCACTTATTTTGTAAGTATTCTTGATCTTGAGCATCATTTACAACAAAATAAGTTTCTAAATCTGCATACTGCACACCTCTTCCAAACCTACCATCCCATTCTCCTGGCCACTTTGTCATTGTCCCTGTTGAAGGCCAGGCTGAAGGCCATGTATTTGGATCATCACTGAGAGCGGGGCTATCTTGGTATGAATTTACATATCCAAAAACTGGATGAAATCCCCATTTAACAAGACCTAATTCATCCTCATCCATTTCTTCTCTATAGCTTGTTTGAAGAAAATAAACTTCATGTAAATTTTGATTTGGATTATTTTGTATTAATTCTATCTCATCACTATTATCAACTATAACCGTATCTATCGTGGTTTCATCTTGATCATCTAAAATATATGTTTTACCACCAACCAATAATCCTATACCATCTAGCATTCTATAACCAGTTCCATCATTTGGCCAAATTGAAACATCAGTTAAGCCACTTGGTGCTTCCCAATCAGATAATTGCGTAGTATTTTTGAAAAATAATAATACCCTATTACCATCCATTCTTGATTCTTTAGTTGCTGAAGGATCTCCAGCTCCATCATCTGGACCATCATAACTAAAACATAATGAAAATAATATAAAACTTAATATGACCATTCAATTCCTATTTTAATCGATCTTGGAGCGGAGTAAGAGTTTGGATCTTGATAAGTATCTTCAATCGTTGTATAATTACTCCTAAATGAAGCAATATCGGCCTCATTTAAAATTGCACTATAAGCTCTTCCTGTTTGACTATTAACACCATATTCATTTAATGTATCAAACAAATTATAAACTTCAAATGTAATCCTAGAACCTGTTTTGAATAAATTGTAATAGCTAGAAAGGTTTATTGTATAATTTGATGGTTTGTATGAATTATTAGGTAATAAATTTACATTAGCCAGGGGATTTTCAGATATAGGCTCAAAAGTATATGCTGAACCAGAATTATAAAAAACACTTAAGGTTGCACCGTATTTTTTTGTGTTATATCCAGCCGTAACGTTCATAGTATGACGCTGATCCCAATTAAGTGGAATAAGCTTAGTAATAGGATCTTGATTTGCACCTTCTCTACTAAATGATGATGTTGGAGAATCTGCAATACCTCTTGTATATTGAAAAGTATAATTTGCAACGATACTAATTGGACCAGCGTTATAATCATAAACCAATTCTAAGCCTCTTACATTACCATAATCCTTATTTGAATATAAACCATACTTAACAGTATTATAGGTTGTGATTGTCTTTGTGCTTAACAAGTTATATATATCTTTATAAAACAAAACAACTTCTAAACCCATATCTCTATTTATTTCTTGCCAAAACCCTAATTCATAATTTACTGTTTTCTCAGCTTCTAGATTTGGATTGCCTAGTATTGTCGCATAATTATTAGGGGAAATCAGCCAATCAGAATTTGAATACATTGCATACAAAGGAGGCATTTGGAAAAAATGACCATAACTAAATCTAAGTAAAGCAGCTTGGCCAACTTGATAACTAAGAGCAAACCTAGGACTAATTTGATGCTTAATTTCAGCTGCCAATGTATCTGACTGCTCAACTCCAATTATATCATTTGCTGGATTTCTATAATCAGAGGGATAAATTGTATTTGGATCAAACATATCATATCGTAATCCAAAATTTAGAACCATATCACTAAATTCCATTTTATCCTGAAAATATCCTGAAAATTCATAACACACAATATCATATTCTTCAGAGAAACTACTTCTAACTCCTTTATCTATATATGGTGTATAGACATTATCTGTTAAAGAACTATCTCTAATTGTATAATTATTTATTAGTAAATCATGTGCAACATAATCAAGACCAAACTTTATATTATTAATAGGGTCTGCTTGCCAATTCAAATCAAACTTAACACTAAAGTCTTCTAAAATTTTTGTATCGTGATTCTTATCATGTCCACCTTGAAGAAAGCTAGATTCACTCCTAGAAAAAAAATCCGATACATATCTTGAATCAAACGGATTTTGATAAACATAAGAATAGTCAGATTTTTTATTATTAGAGAACTTTAAATCAAAAAATGCAGACTGAGTAAACATATAGTTAATAAACAATGATGTGAAATTATTGTTGTTATGGTTCGTTGACCTTGAGTCTGGTGAATATTTATAAAAATGACTATACCAATGACCTTCATAGTTATTTTGAGTATGCATTAATGAAATTTTCAAAGGACCAATAGGTCTAAATGAAATTTTACTTAAATAGGATGAAGATATAAAATTATTCATAGCAATTTGATTATCAACTTTAGATCTAATTTGAGCTGGAATAAATCTTGTTGTTAAAAAATAACCACTATTTTGACTTGAATTTTCAAAAATATCATTTGAACACATATCTGCTGTAATCATATAAGAACTGTTTGAATACATGATTTCAGAATAAGTCCCATTGTAAATTATTTCACTATAAATAACTTCACAGTCACCGTACTCTTGGCATTGCAAGTTATCATTTATTGTCTCGCGTGTTACTGGGTCTAACAGTTCCGCTCCATTAGAATTTGAACAATAGTCATTCATAACGTGAGAACCGCTATGCTCTGAATAATAATTAAATGTACTATCAGCATTAAAGTTGCTGTAATCACCTACATTGAAATAATCATATCCATTTAAATGACCAAGATTATTCTGGTATCTATAATTTAAAAAAAATGTCAGCTTATCCTCTACTATAGGTCCACTAAATTGCATGCTATAATCTTGATTTAAATTAATATCGAGATTATCAATCCCAGGAAAAATATGACTATTACCAGTGAAATAATTTTCGTAACGTGAAGAAAATGAGCTCTCAAATTCACTTCCACCATCTTTTGTAACCTGATTTACAACACCACTCATAGCTCTTCCATACTCAGCATTAAATGTTCCTGTTATAACCTCTAAATCCTTTAATACAGATGGTTCCAAATAAACTGTTTGAGCATTCCGAGAAAATGTATCATCAGTCCTAACTCCATCTACCAAGTAGGTAACTTCTGTATCTCTCCCACCCCTAAAATGCCCATCAACAACTCCTGCTTGCATACTTACAATCGATGACACATCTTTAATTGGTAAAATTTCAATTTGTTTTTCAGATATGTTTTTAATTGTTCCAGATTGATCTTTTTTTGTAGATAATTTTGATGCCTTAACAAATACAACTTCACCTTCTACAGCGGTTTCTTCTAGATTTACATCTAAACGTGTGGTTTTATTTACAGAAATAGAGACATCTTGAACTTCAATAGATTTATAACCTATAATATCAAATCTAACAGTATAAGATCCCGGAGGAACATTAATAATATAGAATAATCCATCTTCATCTGATGCTGCTCCATAATAAGTGTCTTGGATAAGCACATTAACACCATATAATGAGCTTTTATCTTCATCAGAAACTGAGCCTGATAATTTTCCTGTTGTTTGAGAAAATAAAGTAGTAAAAAATAAAATTATTATATATTTATGCATACAATAATTTTACTTTTATAATCCAATGATAAGATTAACTATAGCTATAATATCTGTAACATTTATTGTTCCATCACCATTCATATCCGATGAACAAAAAGCAGAATCTGATAATGTTGAAGACCCAATTATGTGATTAACAACCAATATAATATCAGATACATTCACATTTGAATCTTGCGTGGCATCTCCATCAGCAATACATTGACTTTGAGTACAATCTCCATTATCACACATCTGTACATCATCAAAATAATATGTTTCATTATTTCCTGTAGAATTAAAATCAAAAAAGATAGAGGCTTTGTTATAAACCCATCCATTATCTAAACCAACACTTAAATATTCGGTTCCAGATGCTTGATTAAGAAAATCAAACTCTAAGGTTTGCCAACCAGTACTGTTAGTATTAGTTTCTGTTTCACAAGTATGTGTTCCATCATTTGAATCTTCAACTTTCAAACGTATAGGAATATTTATTTCAGAAACAAACACTCTAACAGACATAACTGAATTAGACAAAGACAATGGAATATTTGTTGCAAAACCAGCAGAAGTTCCAATCGTAGTACCAGCCCATGTTTCTGCACCATCGGTTTTAATAACTTGAATAACGTTATTACCAGAATCATATGGATCAACCACTAAGGAGGATACATTTCCACCAAAATCTGACATTGTATAATTAACCATTGAATCTTCAAAATCTACGGGCAAATCAATTTGGCTAGTATTATCACCTCCATCATCACCACTACCAGAACAGGTCTGATCACAGCTACCAACACAGTATTGAACCGTCATATCATCACCATTAATAGTAAAGCCATAATTATAATTTTCATCATCAGGAATAAAATCACACTCAGACCCTTGTGGCGCATAATAAATTGTTGAAGACCCCCAAATATCATTCCACCATGAATCTATATTTGTATCAACACATAAAATAATAAATTCATAATCACCATCTTGCATCTCTGCTTCAAAATTAGTATCAGTGTTAGCTCCCCAACCTGACCAATTATCAAATGTTCCTGTAACACTTACAAAACCACAATCATCAAGACCATCTAAATCAAATGTAACTGTATAGTTTGAATTATTTCCACCACTATCACCACCTCCAGAGCAAGTTTCATCACACGAACCTGCACAATAAGAGACATCTACATCTGAATCAATCACAGTAAATCCATAATTTCCAAATTCATCAGAAGAATCAAAATCACATTCAGAACCGACTACAGAGCCAAGTTGTACACCCCACCCCGAGTAATTGTCTGCTGCACCACTACAAAAAACAATAAATTCATAATCACCCGCAGACACATTTTCAAGTGTGCCTGTAAACACATTGTCAGAATTATCATCATCTAATGTTAAACACCATCCTGGCCAATCTCCACTTTCTGTTGCACACCAAGAACCATTAACACCACACTGGTCATAATCAGAATTAGGATAGCCTGTACCATTTAAATCAATTGTAAAATTAACGTTTGCTGCAACAGTTCCACATGAATTAAAAGTTACAGCCTCAACATCAAATGGATCCAGTATACATTCATCATTTTCATTTAAAACACAACTTGGAATATCTAAATATCTATTATTACAATTAGAACCTGGACTAGAACAAGTTGAATTTGAATCAGAGCCACAAGCACCAATACCTTCATTTGATTCAACAATATCTCCATTAACAAATTTATATTCTACATAATCATCAGATAAAAGAGAAAGTGTAACCGAATATATGCCATCCCCATCTAAATCTTGCATTTGTGTTGGCAAAATAAATGGTGACCATGGAACCACACTTTGATAACTTCCAATCATAAGGACAGAGCCTTCAACTACCTCGGAAGACATATCAACATTAAATGTTACATCAACTGGAACAGGGTCAACACAAGTAGGATAACATGTTCCAAAACAATACAAATCTAGAAGTAAATCTTGACCAATTAAGTCAAATCCATAATTACCAAAGCTGTCAGTTGATATATAGTCACATTCACTTCCAACAGGAGCTCCTGCCTGAAGACCCTCCCAACCATTTGTTGTATATATATATTCATAACTACCTGAACCAAGCTCAATTGTCAACTCCCATATCCCGTCTCCATCTAAATCACTCATAGGATTACAAGCACCACACCAACCATTAAAAGTGCCGTTCACATAAACTATATCTGAGGGAGATAAATTCTCATCACTCATATCTACTTGGAATGTAACATTTGAATATATAATAGGCACACACTCAGATGAACAAGCGCTAAAACAAACTGGATCAACTACCATACTATCATTTCCAACAACAACTTCTCTATCACCCCAAGTGCCTACTTCACATTCACTGGGAACATCTTCCCAGCCACCTCCAGTATTCCAATCACCCCACCACCCATTTCTAAATTTATAGGTGTAAGTACCTGGATCTAAATCTGCTGTATATGACCAAATTTGGTCCCCATCATCATCTGTCATAATAAATCCTGGATCTGGGTAAAAATCGCCCATCCACAATGTTGGGCCTTCATTTCCAACTTCCTGCTCTGACATATTTACATTAAACGTAACCTCCGTAGATAAACCAAAAGCAAATAAAATTAATATTAATATTTTTTTCATACCTTTTCCTCCCTTTAACTAAATATAAACCAAATTAAAAATACACTTAAGATCAATATGTACGTTAAAATTGCATCTTGAGAAAAGCAGTTTGTTTTTTCTTCCCCAGATGATTTTTGAAATACTAAATCTTTTATTTTATTATAATCAGGCTCTGGAGTCAGATAGCTTACAGCAATCATAACGCCTGAGCATACTAAAAATAAATATAAAGCAAAATGTAAAAACAATGGCTGTGTTAAAATATTATTAGCCCCATTTACCTCAAATACAAGTCTTGATACACCCAAAACTGCACCTGTATAAAGAGCAGCCATAGCTCCCTCTGAGTTAATTCTTTTAATAAATAAACCAAGAAGAAAAACAGCTGCTATAGGAGGAGAAATTAAAGCTTGTACACTTTGAAGATATGTAAACAAACCTCCCGCAGATAATGATTCTTGAAATGGAATCCACATCATTCCTGATAAAACTAAAACACCTGTGGCCATTTGACCAAACCTAACCAAGCTTTTTTCTGATTTTTCAGGATTGTATTTTTTATAAATGTCCCATGTTATAAGAGTTGAACATGAGTTGAATACAGAAGATAAAGAGCTCATTAAAGCAGATAGAATTCCAGCTGCAATCAGACCTCTTAACCCTGCTGGTAAAAGATATTGAACCATTGCAGCAAGTGTACCAGCGCTTTGAACTTCTCCATTTACTACTGGTAACTTAAATGCAGACGTTGGATCATTATGCATTGCATAAGCAATCATTCCTGGAACTACAAAAATAAACATAGGGGTTAATTTTAAAAACCCAGCAAAAATTGTTGCTTTTCGAGCCACACTTTCATTCTCTGCTGCAAGTACTCTTTGAACAATAAATTGATCAGTACACCAATACCAAATACCTAAAATTGGAGCACCAAACAATATTGCTGTCCAGGGATATTCAGGATGTGAAGCTGTTCTCCAAAGACTCATAAAACTATCACCTGAAGCTGCCACCATATTACTCCAACCACCTATTTCATTAAGTCCAAATATTGTTACCAATATTGAACCTCCTAACAATAAAAACATTTGAATTGTGTCAGTATATATAACTGCTTTTAACCCACCTAGTATAGTGTATAAGCCTGTAACCACAACTACAATAACAGCACCTGTCCAAAAATCAATCCCAAGCAAGGTCTCAAATACAACAGCACCAGCAAAAATAGTCACAGATATTTTTGTTATTACATAAGCGAAAATTGATACAATAGATAAATACATTCTGGCTGAAGAAGAAAAACGTTTTTCTAAAAATTCAGGCATAGTAGTTACTCCGCTTTTTTTATAAAAGGGAACAAATACCCAACCAAGAATTAACAACATAAAAGCTGCTAATATTTCAAATTGGGATTCAATTAAACCCTTATTAAAACCACTTTGTGCAAGTCCTACTAGATGTTCTGAGCCAATATTAGAAGCAAACAAAGATGCTCCAATAACAAACCATCCTAAATTTCTATTTGCTAAAAAATATTGAGATGTATTATCCTTGTTTTTTGAAGAATAAAAACCTACCCCAAGAATAACGGCGAAATACAGCCCTAAAACAAAATAATCTATTAATATCATT